>ERZ773359.3329-NODE-3329-length-18598-cov-18.423556_pt1 | contig 18598 bp, 17 predicted proteins | sample MGYA00374955_ERZ773359 | MGnify/ENA primary metagenome ERZ773359 (study PRJEB29098, sample SAMN04486028) | biogas fermenter metagenome | study: EMG produced TPA metagenomics assembly of the Biogas fermentation microbial communities from Germany - Plant 4 DNA1... | reverse complement strand
GCCGCCTACCAAAGGCAGCTGGAGAAATATGAGCAGGAGCAGAAGCGGATCCGCAAACTTGAAGCCGACATTGACCGCCGCCTGCGCTGGTACGAAGGGAGCCACCGCCAGGCCGGGACCAACGACTATTACCGGGCCAGAGCGAAGGGCATCGCCAGGCGGGCCAAAGCCCAGCTCAAGCGCCTGGAAAGGATGAAAGAGTCGGCCGCCGACAGGCCCAAGGGACCCAAGACAGTCCGCCTGCCCCATCTTGAGGAGCAGTCCATCGGCCGCCGGGTCATCCAGGCCGAAGGCCTAACCTATTCTTTCGGGAAGGTGGTCTTTGCTCCCTCGGATTTTGCCGTCTTCCGCGGCGAAAAGGTGGGCATCGTCGGGCCCAACGGGTGCGGCAAGACGACCCTGCTGCGGCTGATCAATGGGGATCTTGAGCCCCAAGGGCATCTGTGGGTCACCCCGGGAGCAAGAATTGCTTGTTTGGAGCAGGGGCTGGAAACCCTCGATGAGCAGGCTGCCGTCCTTGATGAGGTGATGAAGGTCCTCCCGGAGCCCACGGCCGAGTCCATCACACTGGTCCGGACGCTCCTTAAACATCTTCGCCTCGGGGCAGATGATGTGGGCAAGCCAACTGGCGCCTTGAGCATCGGCCAGCGCCGCTGCGTCGCGTTGGTGAAGCTGATTCTGTCCGATTTCAATTTGCTTCTGCTGGATGAGCCGCTGAACCACCTCGACATTGACCTGCGGGCGAAGCTGGTGGAAGTCCTGGAGACCTATCAGGGGACAGTCCTGGTTGTATCCCATGATCGGCATCTCCTCTCGAGGCTTTGCACCAAGATTTTGTCCTTTGAAGGGGGAAGGATCGTCACCTACGCCGGTTATGGGGAATATGAGGCGGGGGGACGGCAAAGGGACGGAGACGATGAGCGCCTCCTCCTTGAGGCTAAAATGGCCAGGCTTACTGCGGAGCTGTCCACTATGGAAAAAGATGACCCGGACTATGAGAAGAAGGAGCAAGAGTTTTTTGCCGCGGCCCGCAAGCTCCGCTCCCTCGAGGAATGAAGGGTCGCGGCTAATTCGCCGAAGATGCCCCAGCCTCCGGCCTTCTAACGGGCATCCGTTTTGTTGGTCTTGCCCAGAGGATCCTCATACAAGGGGATAAGTCGGCCGCAAAGGAGGGATCTATAAAGGGATAAAACTGTCTTTCCCAGGGGGGATTCCCATGTGTGAAAACTGTACGCGGCATGGGGAAGGCAAGGCTTGGTACCTCGAAGCCCTGGAGTACGGCGAGGATTTATTGGCCGATCTTAACAGACAGCGGTACATCCAGGAGTTTTTTGCCCGCCAAGCCCGCCTCGTCGGTCGACGGGACCCTATCCATTATCTGCGGCTGGCACCGACCCCACTGCGTCCCATCATTCGCTCTTTCATCACCAGGCGGCTAGCCGTCGACCATTACGGACAAGCGGTGACAATTGAGGAAGTAGAGCAGATCTTTTCCCTTGTCCACGGCCTTGTTCGGGTGCCATGCGTCTGTCGCCGCATCACCAGGGGATTTGACGAAAGCTGTTGCCTCGGTTTTGTCTTCCGGCCCGACAGCCTCGGCGTCGGGAATTTCATCGACCCCAGCTACTGGCAGGCCCCTGGAGGAAAAGGTGCGGAAAAAATGACGGTCAAGGAAGGCTTAGCGCTCATCCGCCAACTGAACAAAAAGGGTTATGTCCATTCCATTTGGACCTTCAAGACCCCTTTCATCGGGGGCTTGTGCAACTGCACCCCCGGGGATTGTCGGGCCCTAGTTGCCACCATCGACTATGATGTCCCGGTGCTCCACAAAGGAGCTCACGTCGCCCGCGTCGTTCCTGAACTTTGCAGCGGCTGTGGCGTTTGTCTTCCCCGCTGTTACTTTCAAGCTTTACAAATAAGCAGCCACGCCGTCATTGACGGGGCCAGATGCTATGGCTGCGGTTTGTGCGCCAAGGTTTGTCCCCGAAAGGCCATCACTATGGCATCCCGGCTCCCAGATTCAACCACCGGGCATGAGTTGAGCTTTGGTTAGAGTGGCACTATATGTATCAAAGAATCATCGTCCCCTTGCTCGGATCGGGACATCGCTAACACCCGACAATATCTTGGCGGGATCGAATGGGGCAAAACCGTTGCCCTAGCCTGTCCCCTAAGGTATAATAGAGCGGTAGTGATTAGTTTTGGGAAAGAGGTGACTTAAGTGAAGAAGGGCATCCATCCGGAGATGGTCAAGGCTACGGTCACCTGTGCCTGCGGGGAAACCTTTGAAACCCTGTCCACCAAAGAGCGGCTGCGGGTTGAAATTTGCTCCAAGTGCCATCCCTTTTACACTGGGGAAAGACAGCGACTAGTGGACTCGGGAGGCCGTGTGGAGAGGTTCCGCCGCAAGTATGGGCTTACCGAATCCTAACATAAATGGGATGGCCGACACTTAGAAGGCAGGCGCGAGCCTGCTTTTTAAGCTTTGGGAGGGAATACGATGCCATCGATCGGAACCGTCCCCCTGCGGGGGCCCGTTGTGCTGGCCCCAATGGCGGGAATCACCAACTCGCCTTTCCGCCAATTGGCCGTGGAGTGGGGGGCCGGGTTGGTCTACACGGAAATGGTCAGCGCCAAAGGACTCATCCACGGCAATGCCCGTACGAAGGACCTCCTCAGTTTCGACGAGGCGGAGCGGCCCATCGCCTGCCAGCTGTTCGGCTCCGACCCGGAGGCCATGGCCAAGGGGGCCGCGATCATCGCCGCCGACTATGGTACCGATCTGATCGACATCAACATGGGGTGCCCAACACCAAAGATCGTCCGCAATGGCGACGGGGCCGCGCTCCTGCGGAAGCCGTCCCTGGCCTTTGAAGTCATCCAAGCCGTGGTGGAGGCGGCCAGGGTTCCGGTCACGGTCAAGATCCGCAGCGGATGGGACAGCGACAGCATCAACGCAGTCGAGATTGCCCTTTTGGCTGAAAAGGCCGGCGCCGCCGCCATCACTGTCCATGGCCGCACCAGGGACCAATTCTATTCGGGAGAAGCGGACTGGGAGGTCATTCGGCAGGTCAAAGAGGCCCTGACCATCCCCGTCATCGGCAACGGCGACGTCAAGTCCCCCGAAAATGTCCAGGCCATGGTCCAAGCAACAGGCTGCGATCTGGTGATGATCGGCAGAGGCTCCCTGGGCAACCCTTGGATATTCGCCCAGGCCGTAGAAGTCCTCCGGGGCAAAGAGCCCTCGCCAGTCTCCCCCGCCCAGCGGGTGGAGACCCTCCTTCGCCATCTGGACATGCTGCAGAGGCTCAAAGGCCCGCGACTGACCTTGGGAGAGAGCCGCCGTTATGTAGGCTGGTATCTGAAAGGACTGCCCTACGCCGGCCTCGTCAGACAAAAGGTGGCCAACGCCGAGACATTGGCGGAGGTAATGACTATCCTCCAGGAGTATTTGCCCCCTTGAAGAGGCGCATGGCTCCCCCCTTCCCAGCTGGAAGAGGGGGCGAAAATGCCTTTCTCCGTGAACTTCCCGCCGATTAAGGTCCACGGTTCTATGAACCGTGGACGTGCCTTTTTGTCGACCTGGTACTGCCGGCTCCGAATGGAGAGCTAGCCAAGCCATGGAGCTGCTTTCCCGTCGGGTCTGTTCTTCCCGCGCCCTCCCCGCCATAGCGGCCTCTAATGGACCAAGTCCCTTCCCCCAGCCGCATATTCTCAACCCCAAAGTGACACACTATCGGGCAGCGACTCAACATATCCTAAAGTAGGCTCTGTGAATGGAGGGATGAAAACAATCCAGGCAAGAAGGAGGATCAGGAATGTATCAGATCAAGGGCTACACAGCAGCCCTGCTGGTAGTCTTTCTGTTCTGCAGCATGGTGATCCCCCTGGCAGCTTCAACACCAACAGTGCTCCGCCCGGGGATGCGCGGCGCTGAAGTCAAGGCGCTGCAGTCCGCATTGCAGGAGGTTGGTTTTCAGCTGAAAGCCGATGGCATCTACGGGCCGGAGACTACCAAAGCAGTCCAGGAGCTGCAAAGGCGCCAGGGTCTCCAAGTCGACGGGCTGGCAGGACCAGCAACCAGAAAAGCCCTAGACGAACTGCTAAATACAGAGAACCTGACCCATGTTGTTGCCCGAGGAGAGTGCTTGTCGGTCATCGCCCAACGATACGACGTGCCCCTTAAGACGCTGATGGAGGCCAATGGGCTCGTCTCGTCAAAGATTATCGTTGGCCAAAAGCTGACCATCCCCCGGGCCGTGCCCGTCCAATCCCAGCCAAGCCGAATTGACTACACGGTGCAGGGGAAAGACACCCTGTATGCCATTGCGCGCCGGTTCAACACCACGGTGTCCGAGCTTCTGCGTTACAACCATCTGCCTAATCCAGATCGCCTGCAGATCGGTCAAAAGATCACCGTTCCCCTTCGGACCACCCGGCTGCCGTTGATCTGGCCAGTGCGGGGCCGGATAAGCTCGGGCTACGGTTGGCGGATCCATCCCGTTTATCGCCGGAAACACTTCCACGGCGGCATCGACATCGCGGTGCCTTCCGGAACGCCGGTCCGCGCGGCGGCCTCCGGAACCGTCAGCCGCACTGGGTGGATGGGGGGCGGCGGGCTCGTGGTGGTGATCGATCATGGCGGCGGCATCACCACCTGGTATCTGCACAACTCCCGCATCCTCGTCCGCAAGGGTCAGCGGGTGCGGGCTGGCGATGTGATCGCCCGCTCCGGGGCCACAGGGGTGGTAACAGGCCCCCACGTGGACTTTCGGATTAAAGTCAACGACCGAACAGTTGACCCTATGACCTGGCTCCCTTAAAGGTGTATAATGGCTCTAGAATCTAGGTGATGGAAATGTCGCTAGCCGTTTTGCTGCGAGAGGGCGCCTTCCGCTACGGACGGCACCTTTTGTGGGAAGGAATCAATCTTGAACTGCCCCGGGGGGAATTCGCTGGGCTGATGGGGCCTAACGGGTCGGGCAAGAGCACCCTGCTCAAAGTCCTCCTGGGCCTCCTCCCCCTCGCCCGGGGCGAGATGACCGTCTTAGGTTTGGAGAAGGTCCCCAGAGCCAGGATCGGTTATCTTCCCCAGGGACAACCGGACAGGTTCAGCTTCTCCCCCCTAGTAAAGGACGTCGTCCTCATGGGGATGTACGGTGGGTTGGGGCTCCTTCGCTTTCCCGGGAAGAAAGAAAGACTAAAGGCCTGGGCGGCCCTCGACCAGGTGGACATGTTGGCTTACAAAGACGAACCCCTGAGCCATTTATCAGGGGGCCAACAACAGCGGGTTTTTATTGCCCGGGCGATTGCCGGAGGCAAAGAGCTGCTCCTCCTCGATGAACCTACCAACCGGGTGGACCCGACTAGCCGGAGCCTCATCATCGAGGCCCTCCTTCGCATCCGCGAAGAGGGCAGGACGGGAGCCATCATCGTCAGCCACGACCAGGCCTTCCTGCAGCAGACAACCCACCGGGTCCTTTGCCTTAACGGCTCCCTCGCCGACGGAAGCTTGCCGCCGGGTGGGTGAAACTGCCGATGCGCAGATGGGGATGCTTCGCCTTGAGACGCCTTATCATCCCCAGGATGCCCAGGGTCTTTTCTGTCAGCGGGAATGCCTCCGCCACCCAGTCAGGATCGGCGCTGAGGTTCCGCAGCTGAACCATTTGGACCTCCGTCTCCCCGATGAAATCGAGCAGTGCTTCAACCTCCCCAGTCCTGTCGGTAAAGCCGGGGAAGGTCAACAGATTCAAACTGACCACCACGCCCCGGGATCTAGCCATGCGGATCGAATCGGCAACATCAGCCAAGGTGTAGCTTGGACGATGATAGGCCATGAAATGCTCCTCCCGGGCGCTAAAGAGGCTAACCCGCATTGAATCCAGCCCCGCATCGACCAATCTGGCCAAGTCCGGGACACTCCCACCATTGGTGTTGATATTAATCGTACCGCGGCGTGTTTGGCGGCGGATCTCCTTGATGGCCTCGGCCAGCAGGATCGACTCGAGGCTCGGTTCACCCTCACACCCCTGACCAAAACTGATGATCCCATCCCGGGCCCGATCCAGGTGGTGAGCGCCTAGCTGGACGATCTCTTCCGTTGCGGGGGTGAAACCAATCCTGCTGTGGGGCGCTGGGGGGACATCCTCTTCCTGTTCCGAGATGCAGCCAAGGCAGCGGGCATTGCACCTCCTTGAGCTTGGGATCCCCGCCTCCCACCGCTCATAGAACAAGTTCTGGGCGGTGAAGCACTGGTAGCATAAGGCACAGTTGGACAAATGTTCAACCAGCCGATTGCCGGGAAAAATCCGCTGCAGCCTGGCGATCCGCTGGGGGAGGGTCTTGGTGTTGTAAAAGCGCGGGGACCAGCGGGAGCGCAGCTCATCAACGGGCAAAGCGGCCGCGTACAGCCTGCCTCCATAGGCGCCAACCGCGGTATAGCCAAAGAAAGGGAGCCTGGGAGGTTCTGCTAAGCTCCTGTAAGCGGGGATGAGGGTCCGGGCGTAGCCTGCAGGCAATAAAGCGGCAACGGCCCATCCATCAGCGGACCTTAGCCGCCCCGACCAGCGCTCCCGGCCAACGGGGGCCCGGCCGGGGAGCACGACCACGCTGGCCCCTTTAGGCAGGGGAACTGCCTGGTCCAGCTCGAAAAAAGAGGGCCCGTTACGGCCCAGCGCAATCAGCTTGTCATCTATGTAGATGCGGCCCGCCTCATCGGCGTACACTAAGGAAAGCGCCATACCTTCCCCCTAGCGAATCAAGTATTTCAACGGGTCAACGGCTTTGGACCGGTAGCGAATCTCAAAGTGAAGGTGAGGACCGGTGGAATTCCCTGTATTCCCGCTGCGGGCGATGATCTGACCTCGCTCCACCCTGTCGCCCGCCTTGACCAGGAGCTTGGAATTATGGGCATACCTAGTCTCGATGCCCTTGCCGTGGTCGATAATCACCAGATAGCCGTAGCCCCCTCTTCGCCCGGAGAAGGTCACCCTCCCTTCGGCGGCGGCCCGAACGGCCGTGCCGGTAGGTGCGGCGATATCTAAACCGTAATGCATCCTGCCCCACCGCATCCCGAAGCGGGATGAGATCCTGCCCTTCATAGGCCAGCTGAAGGCCTGCTGCAAGACTCCGTTTCGCACCAGCTGGTAGCGCTGGGCCCGCTCCCTGGCTCCGGGGATGATGAGCTGCTGACCCACCTGTACGCTGTTGGGGTTGGCCAGCTCATTAGCCTCAACGATCTTCTCCTGCCCGACGTTGTACATCCGGGCGATGTCCCACAGGGTCTCCCCCTGCTCCACCGTATGCAGGACGCCGACCACCGTCAAAATGGAAAGCTGCTGCCCGACGGACAGCCGGTGGACATTCCCCATGTTGTTGAGCTGGGCGATGGTATTAACATCGGTCCCGTAGGCCTTGGCTATATCCCACAGGGTCTCGCCGGACTGGACGATATGGGTGAGGACTTGGGGCTTCGCGGGAGGAGGCGGCTCTTCTTCCTTCTTGGCCTCTTCCTCCACCAGCTCCTCAGCCGGCCCCTCAACGACTTCATCATCTAGAGGCAGCTCCGGCTCTTCCGTCAGCTGATAAGCCATGGGCACCAATTGCAGATCGGCAGTCTGAATCGCCCCAGCTTCCTGCCAGGCTGCTGCATCGATGCCAAGAAGGGAGCGCTGCGCTGCAAACTGATCATCCCAAGAGGCGCCGCCGGCGGCGGAACCATCAATGCCAAGCACAATCGCTTGCTCCAATAGGGATTGCTTAAAGGTAGAAATGCCCCCGCCCACAGTAAGTGAGAGGCAAAGGGCCATCAGTATCAACCTTGCCAACGGACGGCTTCGGCTTTCACGTAACGGTTCCACGCCGTGCTTCCTTCCCTTCCGCTAGTGGGCAGCGAGAGTTTGCACCGTCCGAGTGCAGGCTATCGCTGCTCACTCCCTTATTCCGGGAAATGTTGTGCGCCTTTTACTTCCCTAAGGAACCTCTAGAAGTAAGTCGGCACGGGTCGGGACTTGTGACATTGTGTTTTATTCCACATCCACGGCCTGTTTCCTGCCGCTCAAATGGAAATTTTGCTCAGCCGTGAGAAATACGTCCTGTGATATGCTATCCATCGCTAAGCCGGTTTAGCCCTCTTTGTCCGGAAGTAAATACTTCCAATAGGGCCTGCTTACATTTAATGGTTCACCGCGCCTTCGCGAATGTCCTTCCCTGGGCCGAAATAAACACAACTATTAGGGCAACGCGGCTTTTCCATCAATCAGATCCCCGCAGGTTGTCGGCAAAGGGGGAGCTGAGGATGAGCTGCATGAATTCCTCGTTCGTCTTGGTGTGGGTCAATCGGTCGATGAGGAGGTCTGTTGTTTCGGCGGTGCCCATGGATCCTAGGGCTTTCCTCAAGATCCACATTGTCTCCAGCTCCTCTTCCGTCAAGAGCAGCTCTTCTTTCCTGGTTCCCGAGCGATAAATGTCCACCGCCGGGAAGATCCGCCGCTCCGCGAGCTTGCGGTCCAAGTGGAGCTCCATGTTGCCCGTCCCCTTAAACTCCTCATAAATGACATCATCCATGCGGGAGCCTGTTTCGATTAAGGTCGTCGCCAAGATGGTCAGGCTGCCCCCCTCCTCCAGATTGCGGGCAGCGCCGAAAAACCGCTTGGGCCGATGCAAAGCCGCCGGGTCCACGCCGCCGGAGAGGGTCCGGCCGCTAGGAGGCACTACCAGGTTGTGGGCCCGGGCCAGGCGGGTGATGCTGTCTAGGAGAATGACCACATCCTTGCCGTACTCCACCAGGCGCTTCGCCCGTTCAAGGACCATATCCGCCACTTTGACGTGATTGTCCGGAGGCTGATCGAAGGTGGAGCTGACGACGACTCCCTTGACAGATCGCTCCATATCCGTCACCTCTTCCGGCCGCTCATCGATGAGGAGGACGAGGAGCTCCACTTCCGGATGGTTGTTCGTCAAGCTGTTGGCGATTTTCTTGAGCACGGTTGTCTTGCCCGCCTTGGGCGGCGCGACGATCAGGCCCCGCTGCCCTTTCCCTAGGGGGGCGATGATGTCAATGAGGCGAGTCGCTATTTCTTTCGGGTCAAGTTCGAGATGGAGGCGCTCATTGGGATAGATGGGGGTGAGCTCATCGAAGTCCGGTCTTGTGATGGCCAGCTCCGCATCGGCCATGTTCACCGCCAAGACCCGCAGCAAAGCGTTGTACCGTTCGTTGTCTTTGGGGGGGCGAATCTGGCCGAGGATGGCGTCCCCCGTCCGGAGATTGAAGCGGCGAATCTGGGATGGCGATACATACACATCGTTGGGACCTGGGGTGAAGCTGTCGACTCGGAGGAATCCATATCCGTCGGGGAGCACTTCGAGGATGCCTTCGGTCATCGTCAAGCCCTCTTTTTCCGTCTGGGCTTTGAGAATCTCCAAAATCAGCTCCTTCTTCCGCAACCTCCCCGCACCGGCTACTTCCAATTCTGCCGCGATGGCTTGCAGCTCATCGAGTGTCTTCCGACGCAGTTCTCCAATGTTCATCTCAATCAACTCCTCGCTGCTTAGGCCTACGCCCGGCGGCTGCAGCCAAAGAGACGCATTTTCCGTTGAACCACCTCTTGCATGCGCTCCCTGGCCGGTCCGAGAATCCGGCGGGGGTCTATTTCACCGGGATCCTTGGCAAGGACTTCCCGCACCCCCTGGGCAAAGGCCTGGCGAATTTCCGTATCGATATTGATTTTGGTAATGCCTAATTGGATTGCCTCGCTGATGGCTTCATCGGAAAGCCCCGAAGCTCCGTGCAGGACCAAGGGAACATCAACTTTCCTGCTGATTTTGGCCAGCCTGGCAAAATCCAGCTTCGGCTCGCCCTTATAGACCCCGTGGGCGGTGCCGATGGCAACGGCCAGGGCATCGACGCCTGTTTCCGCGACAAACTGGCGGGCCTCATCGGGATCGGTGAAGAAGGCATCGGCCGCGGCCACCACGATATCATCTTCTTTGCCGCCGATCCGGCCCAACTCTCCCTCGACGGAAACGCCGACGCAATGGGCCACATCCACCACCCGCCGCACCAGTTCCACATTCTCCGCAAAGGGCAGGTGGGACCCGTCCACCATGACGGCCGTGAAGCCCGCCCGGATGCAGCGGACGGCCTGCTCGAAGCTGGTGCCGTGATCGAGATTCAATGCCACAGGGACAGCGGCCTTAGCGGCAGCCGCTTGCACCATCGCCGTTATGTATTCGAGACCAGCGTACTTAAGCCCCCCTTGACTAGCCTGGATGATGACCGGAGAGCGTTCTGCCTCCGCTGCGGCGATGATCGCCTGCAGTATTTCCAAGTTGTTGCAGTTAAATGCCCCCACCGCGTAGCGCCCTTCCCGGGCCTTTTGCAGCAGCGGGCCGACAGGTACTAGGGCCAATTGGCAAACCTCCCTCGCAAGTCCTATTCTTTGGGGAACAACCGCTGTTGATCCACCATGATTCTCTCCACCCTGGCCAGATCGGCCAAGTCCTTCTCATCGGCCGTCGGGATGGTCAACCGGCCGCCGCAGCTCTTGCAGACCAGCTCAAGTCTGTCCGGATACGGTTCCACGTCCATTTCCCCATGTCCACACTGGCACAAAATCCCCCCTCGCAAAGCCAAATCATCGAGGATCAGCAACGCCTCGTCAATGATGGGATCCAGACTAGACTCCGTCCCCAGGGCGAGCGGCGCCCCGGTCAAAGGACAATACAGGTTGACTGCCTTGCCGCTGCATAGGTCGCGCATCGGCATACTGAGGAAGTGAAACCGTTCACAGATCAGACAGGCGACCAGGAAAGTGATCGTCCCTCGATATTTTCTCACCCTGGCTGTAGTCAATCCACAGGGGCATGGAAGCGAAATCGTCCGGCCCTTGGATAGGTCAAACAAAGAAAGGTCGTGGGCTGATCCTCTGCCACAATTAGGACAGCGAACGAAAAGATCGAACTTGGTATTAATCAGCATCCTTCGGGTGTCACCCTTATTGTCTTGATCAACTGTGCGGTTATATGGAAATCCCCACAGAACGCAGGAAGCATCCGGTGCGCAGGGCATACAGGAGAGAGATCACCGGTTTGAAACCCAGCGGCAGACCTGAGTAATCTCAAACAACCTTCATGTTCGCCAAGACCTGCCCTCTTTCCTCCCGACCTTGGTCAATTCACTCGAGGCTGTTCAAATTTTGGACGAGCAGGCGTCCGGAAAGCTCAAGCTTGACCGTGGCCGCCCAAAGGCCGGGGGCTAGCTTGCCCAGGGAAACCTTCTGCCACGGCCCCCCGTTGATGGCTCTGGCCCATGCATCTTCCCCTTCCACCTTGAGGAGCACGGTCCGATAGGGATTGTAAAGGTCTACCCGGCCCAAGTCAAGGGATACCTTCGCATAAATGAGCTGCTCCTGGGCCAGGGAGAAAGCCCCGGGTCCAACGGAGGAGCCTTCCCAATAGACGCGCTTTTCATCGTATGGGAACGCCAGGAGGCGTCCGTCTTCCTTGCGCAGTAGAACCCAGCCTTTCCCCCAGTCAACGACCTCGCCGATGACGCAGCCGGCTGTCTCCCCCCAGGGGAAGACCTCTCCTTGCGGCTCCCAGGCCCAGCCGACGCCAAAGACGGCCGCTAAAATCAACAAGCCCGCTATCCATCCCATCAAGCCAGTCGCCCCCTTCAGTACACATTATGGGCAAGAAACTGGCAGATTATGAGCGGGCAGTGGGAAACAGCGGCCCCCGCCAGAAGGCGGGGGCCAAAGTCTCCGCAACGCTGACTACTTGGCAAAGTCCTGCGGCGTCACGCTGTCAAGAAACTTGCGAAACTCCTCCAACTCCTTATCTTCCTCTTCCCGGTGAATGACCATTGCCTTGGCCGCCACTTCTTCGGAGATGAAAATGGGAGCGTCTGTACGCAAAGCAAGGGCAATCGCATCGCTGGGCCGAGCATCGATGTCGATCTCTCCCTTGCCGGTCTTCAAATAGATGCGGGCGTAGTAGGTCTCGTCTTTCAGTTCCGTGATTACTACCCGACTAACCTTGGCGCCAAAACCATCCAAAATGTTCTTCAGCAGGTCATGCGTGATGGGGCGGGGTGGCTTGATTCCCTCCATCTGAATGGTGATGGCATTGGCTTCCGCCGGCCCAATCAAAATGGGAATGAAGCCCCTCTCTTCGGCATCGGTGATCACCACTACCGGCATCATCGTGTGTTGATCGATGCCCACTACCTTCACCTTCATCCTTACCATGCACGCTCACCCCATTTCAAGCAATTTAGCGCCCCTATCTCCTCGCCCAGTTGTTTATATTATACCAAATCCCCATTGGGGAAACCACCCTGCCCATCCCTTCACAGCTGATGGGCAAGGCAAGCGCGGATGAATCCCGTAAACAAGGGATGGGGGCGATTGGGACGAGACTTGAACTCAGGGTGAAACTGGGTGGCAATGAACCACGGATGACCGGCCAGCTCCATTACCTCCACCAGGGAGCCGTCCGGGCTGGTGCCGACGAGTAGCATATTCCGTTCCTCAAAAAGGCTCCGGTACTCGTTATTGAACTCGTAGCGGTGCCGGTGCCGCTCGACGATCTCCCTGCGCCCGTAGAGCCTTGCAGTCAGAGAGCCTGGTCGGAGGACGCAGGGCCAGGCGCCGAGGCGCATGGTGCCCCCCAAGAGGGAAACCTCCTCTTGCCCGGGCAACAGGTGAATGACGGGATGTTCCGTGTCACGGTCAAACTCGGTGCTGTTTGCGCCCTCAAGGCCCAAGACGTTCCTCGCAAACTCGATCACCGCACAGTGCATCCCCAGGCAAAGGCCCAAGAAAGGCTTTCCTTCCTCCCGGGCATAGGTGATCGCGTTAATCTTACCCTCGATGCCCCTGGAACCAAAACCGCCGGGAACCAGAATCCCATCGACGCCGGCGAGGATTTCCCCCGCCTCCCGGTCTTCCAAGTCCTCCGCGTTGACCCAAAGGACCTCCACCTTGCACTCGTTGGCGATCCCGCCGTGGTGGAGGGCTTCCACCACGCTTAAGTAGGCATCGGGGAGGGAGACGTATTTGCCGACAATGGCCACCTTCGTCTGCGCATGGGGGTTTTTGATGGTATCGACCATCGCCCGCCACTCTTTCAAGTCCCGCTTGCCCGGCGGCAGGCCGAGCTTCTCGATGACCAGCTCATCTAAGCCCTCCTGCTCAAACATCAAGGGCACTTCATAGATGGTGTCCGCATCCAGATTGGGGATGACCGCTTCTTGCTCGATATCGCAAAAGAGGGCGATTTTCCTTTTGATCTCCGGGGACAGATGGCTTTCCGTCCGACAGACGATGATGTCGGGCTGGATGCCGATGGAGCGCAATTCCTTGACGCTGTGCTGGGTAGGCTTAGTCTTCAGCTCTCCGGCGGTCTTGATGTAGGGAACCAAGGTCACATGGATGTACAGGCAGGCATCCCGGCCTACATCGCTCTTGAACTGGCGGATAGCCTCTAGGAAGGGCAGGCTTTCGATATCCCCCACCGTTCCGCCGATTTCGACGATGACCACATCGATGTCTCCCGGCCGGCCCAAGGCCAGGATGGCTTCCTTGATTTCGTTGGTGATATGGGGGATGACCTGGACCGTCCTCCCTAAGAACTCGCCCCTGCGCTCTTTTTCGATGACCGACCAGTAAATCTTCCCCGTGGTCACATTGCTCAGCTTGGTCAAGTTCGCATCGACAAATCGTTCATAATGCCCAAGATCCAGGTCCGTTTCAGCCCCATCTTCGGTAACGAACACCTCGCCATGCTGGAAGGGGCTCATGGTCCCCGGATCCACGTTGATGTAAGGATCGAGCTTCAGCATGGTCACCTTGAAGCCGCGGCTTTTCAGCAGCCTCCCCAAAGAGGCGGCTGTAATGCCTTTCCCCAGGCTCGAAACCACCCCGCCGGTTACAAAAACATACTTAGGCATAATGTGTTTACCTCGTTTCCGCAAGTGTCCCTTTGGACCTGTATTCTACATGATCTGTGGCGCAGATACCCCAAGCAGCTCCAGGGCGTTGGCTAAGACTATTTGCACTGCCCTGACCAAGGTCAAGCGGGCTGCCTGCAGCTCCTCTTCCTCGCCGATCACCCGACAATGGGTGTAGAAAGAGTGGAACAGGGAAGCCAGCTCCTGGGCATAGTGGGCTATCCGATGGGGCTCCCGGCGCAAGGCCGCATTTTCCACCTCTCCGGGGAAGGCAGCCAAACACTTGAGGAGCTCCTCTTCATGATCGGAAGCCAACAGCGCCGCGTCGACATCTTCCGGTTTGGGAAGTTCGATGCTCTTCTCCTCCGCCTGGCGCAGGATGCTGCAGATGCGGGCATGGGCGTACTGGACATAGTAGACCGGATTGTCCGCGGTCTGCTCCTGGGCCAAGTCCAGGTCAAAGTCCAGATGGCTTTCGGGACTGCGCATCAGGAAAAAGAACCGTGCGGCATCCCGGCCAACCTCCTCCACCAGCTCCGCCATCCCGATGAAAGTCCCCGTCCGCTTGGACATGCGCACTTGCTGGCCGCCCCTGAGGAGATTCACCAACTGGAGGATGATCACCTCCAGATCCTCCTCACTCCGGCCCAGGGCCTGCACCGCGGCCTTCATCCTGGCAATGTACCCATGGTGGTCCGGGCCCCAAATGTCGATTACCCGGTCGAATCCCCGTTCATACTTATTCCGGTGGTAGGCGATGTCCGCCGCCAAGTAGGTAGGCTGGCCATCGCTGCGGACCAGCACCCGGTCCTTGTCATCCCCGTAGGCCGTGGAGCGAAACCACAAGGCCCCATCCTTTTCGTAGATATGGCCCCCCTGCTGCAGCTCCCGGACGACCCCTTCCACCTTCCCCGCCTCGTGCAAATCCCGCTCCCTGAACCAGACATCAAAGGTGACGCCGAAAGCCTCCAAATCCCGCCGCTGCCACTCCACCATCCGGTCCAATCCCTGCCGCCGGAAAAACTCAAGCCGCTCCTCCGGCGACATCGCAGCCAGTTCAGGATGTTCATCGAAGAGTTCTTTGGCCACTTCCAGCACATACTCTCCCGGATAGCCGTCCGCGGGGATCTCGGCCTTCTCCCCCAAGAGCTGGCGGAACCTGGCTTCCAAAGAGCGGGCGAACTGATCCGCCTGACTGCCGGCATCATTGACGTAGAACTCCTTGCTCACATCTTCCCCCACCGCCGCCAGAAGGCGCGCCAGGCAGTCGCCCACCGCCGCGGCCCGGGCATTAACCACATTCATCGGGCCCGTTGGGTTAGCGCTGACAAACTCCAACTGGATCTTCTTTGGACTGTCGACCCGCTTGCATCCGTAGCGGGGTCCCAGGGCCACGATCTCGGCCAGGAGCCGGCCCCACCAGTCCTGACGCAGATGAAAGTTGATGAATCCAGGGCCAGCGATCTCGGCCCGCTCGACCGCGGCCTTCGCCAAATCCAACTTGTCCACCAACAACTCAGCCACCTTCCTGGGGGGCAGGCCAGCTTGACTGCCCAAGACTAAAGCCAGGTTGGTGGCCAAATGACCATGCTCCTTGGACCGGGGAGCCTCCAAGTGGACCTCTTGGACCGGCCCTACTTGCAAGAGCCCCTCGGCGGCACATCGATCGACAGCAGCCTTCAAAGCCTCAGCGATCATGTCCCGCTGCTTTGCTATCACATCCACCGTATCCAGCTCCTTTACCTTACTGCCCCTCGGGAAGCCGATGGATAACCTCCTCGTTGCGCCTGAAGATCTCGTTAGCGCTCAAGTGCCCTCCTAGCGTCTCCACCTGCTTTCCCTCAACTAGCACCAAAACGCCTTCAATCTGGGGAAACTCCGTCAAAGTATTGGCGATCGCCGCCACCATCAGCCCCTCAAGGCTTGCTCCCCAATTGAAATTCTCCACGATTTCCCGGCTGAAGTCCGCATAGGCGATGCCATCCTTCACTTCCAGCCCCAAAACCCGGGTCCCTTCCGGCAAGGACCTGTTTAGCCCTGAACCTGCGGAAGGCCCCTTCGCCAGCTCCCGCAAAGCCTCCAATGGTAGATTCCCGCCAGGGACCTGCCGCACCTCCGGGACCAGCGAGAATTCCCTCTCGCCGCTGAAAACGAAGTACACAGTCACATCCTGCCCCCCGGCCCTTTGGGCCTTGAGCCTAGACAGCTCTTCCCGCAAAGTCTCGTTTTCTTTCCGGAGCCGGTCCAGCTCCCGCTCCAGGTTGTCGATCCTTTGCCCGGCTCGTCGGCGCTCCCCTTGGGTATACGCCAAAACCCCCGCCAAAAGGGCGAGGACAAGCAGCACCGCCAGTATTCTCCGCACCCCTATCCCTCCCATCAAGTCAGCCCCAAAGGAGCAAGGCCTCCCGCACCAGCTTGGCCGCCAGGAGGGAGGTGATGTCCCCAGGGTCAGCGGGGGGACAAACCTCCACGATGTCCATCCCCACAAGCCGCATATCTTTCAAAGCATAGAGGGCCGCAAAGAGCTCCAAGCTCCCTATCCCCCCCGCTTCGGGGGTTCCTGTCCCCGGCGCAAAGGCCGGGTCCACCACATCGATGTCGATGCTGAGGTACAGGGGGCGGCCCGCAAGCTCCCCTAAGACGGCTTCCAGACTATCCACCCCGCCGGGGAAAAACCTGGTGTTGGCCCGCCCGAAGGCAAACTCCTCCCGAGTGCCGGAACGGATGCCGAATTGATAGACCCGCTCGCCTCCGATCAGCTCCACGATCCTCCTCACAACGGTCGCGTGGGAGTCGGCCTGGCCCAGATATTCATCCCGCAGATCGGCGTGGGCGTCAAACTGGAGAAAAACTAGATCGGGGTGATATCTTTTCATCCCGCGGAGGATGGGAAGGCTGATCAGGTGTTCACCGCCAAGGGCCAAAGGCACCCGCCCCTGTCTCGCCAGGTCTGCCGCCGCCTCTTCGATGCGCTCCAGGCTCTCCTTCAGATCGCCAAAGGGCAGAACCAAATCCCCCAGGTCCTCAAAGTCTATTTCATCAAGCCCCCGGTCTAAGACGGGGCTGTATTCTTCCAGGGCGTCGGAAACCTCCCTGATCCTTTCGGGAGCAAACCTGGCGCCGGGGCGGAAGCTTGTGGTCTGGTCGAGGGGAGCCCCCAGCAGGACCATCCTGCCGCCGGATCCTGCGGCCAGGAAGCTTCCGCGCCCTTGCACACGCTCCCGCCAGCTCATCGGGCAGCCTCCCCGGGCTCCTCAATGAGATCCCGCACGAAATTGGGCAGGGCAAAGGCAGCCCTGTGTACATCAGGGTTGTAATAAACCGCGGGGACCCTTTGCCTCGCCTGGAAGTCCACCTGCAGCGGATCGTATTTCTTCGCGCCCAGGGAAAAGCTCCACAAGCCCGTCGGATAGGTCGGCACACAGGCCAAATACAGCCGACTGATGGGGAAGATGCCGCGGATATGGCGGAAGGACTGCTCAATGAGGGATGCGTTGACAATGGGCGATTCCGTTTGGGCCACCAAAACGCCGTCTTCCGTTAAAGCTTCGTAGATGGCCTGGTAAAACTCCCGGGAAAATAGCCCAACAGCAGCGCCAACGGGTTCGGTGGAATCAACGATCACCACATCATATGCCCCGCGCCTGGCTTTAATATGGGCAATGCCGTCGCCCACCATGATGTCGACCCGCGGGTCGTCCAACGCAGAGCTGATGCTGGGCAGGTAGCGCCTGGCAGCTTCAATGACGGCCTCATCGATCTCCGCCAGCACCACCTTCTCCACCGATGAGTGCTTCAGGATCTCCCGGACGGCCCCCCCGTCCCCGCCCCCGACAACCGCCACCCGGCGGGGGTTTGGATGGGTATACATAGCCACATGGGTGATCATTTCATGGTAGACGTATTCATCTTTTTCCGTCGTCTGGACCATCCCATCCAGGACTAGCATCCGCCCGTATTGGACGGTGTCTAATACTGCCAACTCCTGATAAGGAGTTGTCTCCCGGTGGAGGACCGCGTTGACTTTGAGGCTAAGCCCCATGTTTTCTGTCTGTTTTTCCGTATACCAAAGGTCCATGTCCCCATCTCCCCGCAGGTGCTAGTACCACAGGGCAACTGCAGCAAAAACGCACCCGATGGACTCCACTTTGTGCTCAACCGACTTGACTAGGGTCTTTTTCAAGGGCATCTGCCGCTGGGCAAAGGCATTCTCCACCATCCCGACGACCTTCTGCTCCGCCTCTTCCCGGCTGCATCGCCCCGAATACTCCATGATCACCCCGAAGCTGTCCTCCGACAGGCCCACCGCCACCGCAGCAGCGATGGTCTCCCCGGGAACCTCACTGATCAAGGCTCCGTAGGCCGTCGGGGTCAGGGAGCCGGGAGGGATGGATACCTTGTCCACATACTCAGCCCCCGGCGGCAAGATGCTGCTGACCCGGACGAGATTCAGATTGCCCAATCCGGCAGCCAGCAAGGCGTTGTCGAAAGCGTTTAACCCCGTGGGCCCCTCCCCTTTCCCGGCCACTAGGGTGAATTTCTCAGGTGTTGGCAGCATACAACTACCCCTTCCCATTTTTGACATGAAAATTACCTGTACTAGTATACCAAAAGTGCCTGGGAAATTAAACTGCGATTTTTCCCTAG
>ERZ773359.3328-NODE-3328-length-18602-cov-7.966194_pt1 | contig 18602 bp, 10 predicted proteins | sample MGYA00374955_ERZ773359 | MGnify/ENA primary metagenome ERZ773359 (study PRJEB29098, sample SAMN04486028) | biogas fermenter metagenome | study: EMG produced TPA metagenomics assembly of the Biogas fermentation microbial communities from Germany - Plant 4 DNA1... | reverse complement strand
CTGATAACCCATGTAGTTCCCTTTGAGCAGGCCGATCGGGCATATGCTATGCTGGATGAAGTCCGGGAAGATTGCCTGCAGGTGGTACTTAAGTTTTAGGGGTCATCCAGGTGATTTTACAGGAAGGCCTTATGGCCTTTTTGGGAGCAATATATGTTGAAATGAGGGTATGACTATGAACGGTTCAATATATCTGTATACCAGGGGAGACGATTGCGGGAGCAGTCATTCGGCCAACAGGGCGATTCTGGAGGCCTGCGAAACGGGTATACTGAAGAACGTATCCTTTATGCTGCCGGCGCCCTATATAGAAGAGGCGGCCCAGATCTTTGCCGGTAGAAAGGAATACTGCTTTGGACTTCATGCCACCATGAATGCGGAATGGGATAGCCTGAAATGGGGGCCGGTAAGCGATCCACATAAGGTGCCCAGTATTATCGACAGCAGGAATGGTTACCTCTTCCAGACGACAAGGGAGCTTCAGGAGAACAAGCCGGATCTGGATGAGATAATGCTGGAAACCCAAGCCCAGCTTGATAAGGCGGTCAGGCTGGGACTGGATATTAAATACGCGGAAATGCATATGGCTTACGGATGGGTTGTTGACGGTCTTAACGAAGCCTTTGATTCCTGGTGCAGGGAAAAGGGCATTATAAACGGCATCACCAAGGGGAAGAGGCTTCCGGAGACGGACCATAAAGGAAACCCGGTAGAGGTGCTGATAGAGCGGCTGAAAGCCGCAGAGCCCGGATACTATGCCCTGATAGGCCATCCTGCATACGACAACGAGGAGATGAGAGCCTTGGGTCATGACGGATATCCAGGGGAAACGGTGGCCAGGGAGAGGGAATGGGAGCGACGGATGTTCTGCGACAAGGAGATCATAGACTTTTGTGAGCAAAACGGGATAATCCCCTTAAGGTATGACCAAAGGTAATCGATTTTTCTTATTGACTTTATATAGGATTTCATATATATTTATTCCTATATATTGAAAAGGCCTTAGGTTGAACGATCAACCGGTCTGGCTGAGATGAGAAGAGCCGAGATTAGAAGAGAAGAGAGGAGAATAGCTATGTTATGTGAAAAAAAAGGATATTTTGGTGAATACGGGGGACGTTTTGTTCCGCCGGAGCTGGAAAAGGTACTGGATGAGGTAGCGGAAGCCTTTGAAAGGTATAAGGATGATCCGGAGTTTTTAGATGAACTCAATTACTATTTCCAGCAATATGTCGGACGGCCCAGCCCCCTTTATTATGCCGAAAAACTCACTCAAAAAGCCGGTGGTGCAAAGATCTATCTCAAGCGGGAGGATTTAAACCACACGGGAGCCCATAAGATCAACAACACTATAGGACAGGTGCTCCTGGCAAAGCGTTTGGGCAAAAAAAGAATTATAGCGGAAACAGGGGCAGGCCAGCATGGGGTAGCTACAGCCACTGCCTGTGCCTTATTCGATATGGAATGCATCATCTACATGGGAGAGGTAGATACCCAGCGACAGCAGCTAAACGTCTTTAGGATGGAGCTGCTGGGTGCCAAGGTCGTTGCCGTTACAGACGGGTTGAGGACCTTAAAAGAGGCGGTAGACGCAGCCCTGGATGATTTAATCAAAAATTATAAGGATACCTATTATATGCTGGGATCTGCAGTTGGACCCCATCCCTACCCCGACATGGTCAAGGCATTTCAATCCGTCATTGGCCAGGAGGCCAGGGATCAGATGATGGAGGCAGAGGGAAGTCTGCCCGATTATTTGATAGCATGTGTAGGCGGGGGCAGCAATGCCATAGGATTGTTTGCACCCTTCTATGATGATAAGGATGTAAAAATGATAGGGGTAGAACCCGCAGGAAAGGGCTTAAGCCCGGGTATGCATGCAGCATCCCTGACCCTGGGCAAACCCGGAATCATCCACGGATTCAAGTGCTATGTACTCCAGGACGAGAAGGGAGAAATCCTTCCCGTACATTCCATATCCGCCGGACTTGATTATCCGGGAGTAGGTCCGGAACACAGCTACTATAAGGATTCCGGAAGGGCGGAGTATGTAACTATTACGGATCAGGAGGCGCTGGAGGCCTTCTTTGAACTATCCAAACTGGAGGGAATCATCCCAGCCCTGGAAAGCGCGCATGCGGTAGCTTACGCCATAAAGTTAGCCGGAAAGCTTTCCCCGGATCAGAAGATAGTAGTCAACCTATCAGGACGCGGGGATAAGGATGTCGCCCAGGTGTCTGAAATGGTTAAGAATAAAGCAATAGCTATAAGCTTTTGATCCAAGTATATTAATTAAATTTGTCCAGATAAATAGGAAAATTATAGATATAAAGGCAGACCTCTATCCAAGGGCCTGCCTTTTTTGTATAAAAGTCCAAGAGTTTATTCCCAGATACTAGTATAATGCCATAGATTACTGTATAATAAATATAGCAGGATATTCTATCATAGGAGTTATTACTTGGGTTATTTATGAGAATAGTTTAGAAAGGAGTTTTATAAATGCCGGATTTTGCTATGTACCTATTGGTTATAATAGCCATCATCGTATTTCTATCCATATTCTTTACCTTTGTTCCCGTTGGTTTATGGATATCTGCCCTGGCCGCAGGCGTAAAGATCGGAATCTTCAACCTGGTGGGAATGAGGCTAAGGAGGGTGGTTCCGTCCAGGATAGTGAACCCCATGATAAAGGCTACAAAAGCTGGGTTGGACATACCGATCAATAAGCTTGAAGCCCATTATCTGGCCGGGGGTAATGTAGACCGAGTGGTCAATTCACTTATTGCCGCCCAGAGGGCCGATATTCCCCTGGTATTTGAACGGGCTGCAGCCATTGACCTGGCTGGGAGAAACGTATTGGAAGCCGTACAGATGAGCGTTAACCCCAAAGTTATTGAGACCCCCAACGTTGCCGCCGTTGCCAAGGACGGAATAGAAGTTATTGCCAAAGCTCGTGTGACTGTAAGGGCCAATATCGACAGGCTGGTGGGTGGAGCCGGTGAAGAGACCATAATCGCCAGGGTTGGTGAAGGTATAGTCACCACCATAGGTTCTTCAGAATCCCACAAGGAAGTACTTGAAAACCCTGATAAGATCTCCGAAACCGTACTGGGCAAGAGCCTACATGCAGGAACAGCCTTTGAAATCCTATCCATAGATATAGCGGATGTGGACGTAGGAAGAAATATTGGTGCCCAGCTTCAGACTGACCAGGCTGAGGCCGATAAGCGTATTGCTCAGGCTAAGGCGGAGGAGAGAAGGGCCATGGCTGTAGCCAGGGAGCAGGAGATGATCGCCGCAGTCCAGGAAATGAGAGCCAAGGTAGTAGAAGCCGAGGCCGAGATTCCAAGGGCTATATCAGCAGCCTTCAGAGAGGGTAAATTAGGAGTTATGGATTATTATAATATGCAGAACGTAATCTCAGACACCAAGATGAGAGAGTCCATATCCAGGGTAAGTGATCCCTCTGCTCAGACCGACGATAAAACGACATGATAAATCGATATGGGTGGCCAAGTGCCACCCTTTTTTTATTTATATAGAACAGCCAATAGCCATTACCGGCATATGCTTGACTGGTACAAGGCGTCAATTATCTGTTGGGCAGAAGTCGGCTGGCAACATTGAGTTAGATTTATATTGGTAGGTGGCATTATCCTAAATATTTTGGCATTTATAAAACTGATTTAATACTCAATGCTCACAATATATGTTCAAAAACATTCTATTCAATGTGTTTGACCACTAAATCAATAATCGGGATTCATGAAAATTTAAAGGGAAAGGTACTTTTTACTAATACTGAATTAATAAATTGTTTATAGATTGGACATATTTTCGTGTTAAAATTGTGGGTATGAGGTGATATAGGTATGACCCAAACAAGGAGAGTACAGAAAAGAAAACAGAAAGCAAAGTCAAATAAACATATATTTAAATCCATAATTCTGGTGGGGATAGCCGTCCTGTTGGTAGCCGGCTTTTTTGGTGCAGGGGCAGTGAAATCCATCATTGAAGCAGCTCCACCCCTGGATGTAGGGAAAATAGAAGAACTGAGCCAGACTACCTTCTTTTACGATCAGGATGGTGAGCCTATAACCGAGTACTTCGGCTTTGAAAACCGGGTATGGGCGACCCTGGACGAGATCCCTATAAAGCTCCAGCAGGCCTTTATTGCCATCGAGGATAAGCGCTTTTATGAGCATAAGGGTATGGATCTTATCAGGTTGGGCGGTGCCGTTATAAATAACCTTAAGGGTGGCCATATACAAGGGGCCAGCACAATAACCCAACAACTGGTGAAAACCCTTTATTTGACCCCGGAGAGGAGCTACACACGGAAAATCCAGGAGGCCTACCTGGCCAGGAAACTGGAAAAGGAATTCTCCAAGGATGAGATATTGGAAGCCTATCTGAACACCATCAATTTCGAAGAGGGAAACTATGGAGTTAAGGCCGCCTCCAAGGATTATTTTGGGAAGGAAGACATGAATGACCTGACCTTGAAGGAGATGGCGGTTTTGGCGGGGCTGGTCAGGAATCCTGCATCCTATAATCCCCGAAGGAATTATCATGGGAGTGAAGACAGAAGGCATATAACAGAAGAACGTGCTGATTTGGTCCTTAAGGCCATGTTGGAAAACGGTTATATAACTGAGGAGGAATACGAGGAGGCCAGGAATGAGGAACTCCATGTTGTAAAGGAGGCCACCAGGCTTAAACTCTATGAGATGGCCCCCTTTATCGAATATGCCATCTATGAGGTAAGGGATGCCATAATTAAGTTGAAGGGATGGCAGGACGATAAGAATGGTCGGCAAAAGGCCGATGAGTTCATATATTCCAACGGATTAAAGATCTATACAACTCTGGACAAGAATATTCAGAAGACGGTGGAGGACACCCTCTACAATTGGGACGGGTATCCGGATTTAGAGGATGACGATAATCCGCTTCCCCAACCTCAGGCTGCTGCGGTGGTTATGGACAACAAGGGACATATAAAGGCAGTTGTAGGGGGACGCACACCTCCCACCAACAAGAGGGAACTTAACAGGGCAATAACGCCGGTTATGATGGGATCTACCATAAAGCCCGTGGCAGTTTTCGGGCCTGCTCTGGAGGAGGGAAAGTCACCTGCGACCATATACCACAATATCCCGGTTAAGATCCAAGGCTGGGATGCCAATCAGGATTTTCCCAAAAACTATGGAGGCGGGGGCTATACCGGACCCACTACCATGAGATACGGACTTATAAGATCCCTGAATGTAGTGGCTGCCCAAACCCTGACCTATGATGTAGGGTTTGAGCGATCCAAGACATACCTGGAAAGTTTGGGAATAGACCCGTCCCATATCCAGGTTAATGGATCCGGCCTGGCCCTGGGGACATCCTCCATTACACCTGTTGAACTGGCAGGGGCATACAGTGCCATAGCCAACGGTGGAATCTACAACGAACCCATATCGGTTTTAAAGGTGGTTGATCGAGACGGGAAAACCATAATCGACAGAACCGAGAACAGGGTACAAAGGAAGGTATTTAGCGAATCAACATCATGGATGTTGGTTGACATGATGAAGGATGCAGTGAAGTCCGGGACAGGTAAGAATGCCCAAATCCCCGGAATGACAGTTGCAGGGAAAACTGGCACCAACTCCGATTACAAGGGTGTGGCTTTTGCAGGCTTTACCCCTTATTATACGGGTGTGGTCTGGATTGGACATGACGAAGGAAAATCCTTGGGCAGCAGTGTCCAGGGAAGCAAATATGCAGCGCCCTTATGGCAGGCCTTTATGGCAAAGATCCATGAGGATGCAGGCCTTGAGGATAGGGATATACTATCCAAAGGTCCCGAGGAATTGGGATTGGTTCAAAAAAGGGTGTGCAAGATATCCGGAAAACTGGCAGGACAGGACTGTCCAAAGGATGAAGTAATAGTGGATTGGTTTGAACCCAATTCCATCCCCGAAGAAGTTTGTGACAGACATGGTAGCTATCATGTTTGCGCAGAATCGGGGAAACTGCCTGGTCCCTATTGCCCGGAGGAATCCATATCCACAAAATCAGTCTATTTCCTGGAAGCGGATTCACCATATTGGCAGCTATCACGGGATGAGATAAGAAAATGGATACCCAGGGCCTATTTTGACTTTAACAGCCTGTGGGAAATCAATAGCTTGGATTATAATAATCCGGAGCATGTAAAGTACTTCTGTGATATTCATACACAACCACCCTTGCCTGATCCGGGTGAGATATGGGATGATTCATTGGATAAGTTGAAGGAGTTCTTTGAAGGGCTCATCCCCGGCAATAATAATGAAAACAACCAGAACCAGGGGAACCCTAACGAAGGCGTTGAAGGTGAAAATGACCACAACGAAGACAATCACTACGATGACTTCGAAGATGAATATGAGCCGGATGAAACGGATTTTAACTAGGAATACCAGAATGCCCTTGGGTTAATCCCTCATACCCAAGGGCATTCCATTTTGCAATTTATCGGCATTAAACTTGCAGAAATCTTGACATACCCCTATAAGGGGCATATAATTAAGACTATATTAATATTTTATTAAGTTAAAATTTCATAATCATGGATTCTTTATTGCCATTCTATATGATGATCTATCAAAGCAAAATCAGCCAAATCATCTGACTTTGTGTAGAACAATGTATTTTAAGAAACATATAGATCAATGAATATGTTTTACTACACCCGGATACCATTATAGATGGTTTGAAGTAAACATATGGGTAATGTTTATTGGAATCATGGCGAATAATATTGGTTATGGAATTTTTAGATTCGGAGGAAATGATATGGCCAAAGGATACAATCCTTATCAGGAAATGTTGGAAGTTTTAGATCAGGCTGCAAAAAAGTTGGGGCTGGAAGAGAAGGACTATGTTCAGCTGAAGTACCCTGAAAGGGAAGTGAAGGTAGCTATCCCTGTAGAGATGGATGACGGTTCCATTCAGGTTTTTGAAGGTTACAGGGTACAGCATTCCAGTGTCAGGGGCCCCTATAAGGGCGGTATACGCTATCACCAGAACGTTGATATGGACGAGGTAAAGGCGTTGGCAGCCTGGATGAGCTTTAAGTGCGCAGTGGTAGACATACCCTATGGAGGCGGTAAAGGTGGAGTTACCGTAGATGCCACCAAGCTGTCAAAGAAGGAGTTGGAGAGGCTTACCAGAAAGTATGCTGCCCTGCTCTATCCGGTGATTGGACCGGAAATCGACATCCCTGCTCCCGATGTTAATACCAACGCGGAGATAATGGGATGGTTTATGGATACATACAGCACCCTGAGGGGACACCTGTCACCCGGGGTGGTAACGGGCAAACCCGTTCCCATCGGCGGCTCACTTGGCAGGGGTGAGGCTACAGGCCGTGGGGTTATGCTTATGGTCAGAGAGATCTGCAAGAAGCTGCACCTGCCCTTAAAAGGTGCCAAAGTTGCAGTCCAGGGCGCCGGCAACGTAGGTGGAACAGCTGCCAGACTCCTTCACAGGGAAGGATGCAAGGTAGTTGCCCTAAGCGACGTATCAGGGGGAATTTACTCAGAAGACGGCCTTGATATGGATGAAATAATGGACTTCTTAACTGCCCAGCGCGGTCGGTTGCTCAAGGATTACGATGCTCCCAATTTGACCAGGATTTCTAATGAAGAGCTTCTGACCCAGGATGTGGATATTCTGATTCCCGCTGCTCTGGAGAACCAGATAACGGAGGAAATTGCCCCTCATATTAAGGCCAGAATCGTGGTTGAAGGTGCCAACGGCCCGACTACCGTAGGCGGGGATAGGGTACTTGAGGAGAAGGGTGTAGTGGTTGTACCGGATATTCTCGCCAATTCCGGTGGAGTGACCGTATCCTATTTTGAATGGGTACAGAACCTCCAGTCCTTCAGATGGGAAGAAGAGGAGATTAACAACAGGCTGGAAAACATTATGATCAAGGCCTTTAATGAGGTCTGGAATAAAGCTGTGGAAGCCGAAACCACCCTGAGGATGGGGGCTTATATGGTAGCAGTGGATAGGATAGTTACCGCCAGCAAGATGAGGGGATTATCCTAATACTGTATAAACTAAATATCTGTGAAAGAATGTAAAAAGGGGAGTGTCCTTATCGGACATCTCCCTTTTATTCATAAATTATATTATTACTCCAACTTGTCTAAGTTATAGGCTTTACCAGTCAGGAATACGCTGGGAATGCCATTGAATGCTATTTTACTGCCAGAGCATGGACTATAAACCTGGCGTCCTTTTCCTCATAGGTGCAGGTGGCCAAGGTGAGCATTTGGCTATTTTCTGCAAATTCAACGTCTGAGGGGTGAAGGGATTTTCCTTTGACCTCAGTAAAATATCTTTCGTACTCTTCTTTATCATGGAAGGAAAGCGCCAGATCCACATTACTTGCCCTGGATATATACACTGAGAATATTATATATTCCGTGACCTTATCTCCCATATCCAGGTAGATGCTGGTATTATCCTCATAGAAATCCCTTTTCTTATACCTCATAAGGTCCTTGAACATGGTACCATCCTTCATATGATGACCGTAAATAATTATATTTTCATCCTCAAGAGGATCATTTCTGTAATCCATAAAGATGGCACCGTGTCTGTCAATATTGCCCAACAGATTGTGGTTAAGATAATAGTCATTGTCCTTTCCTTTGACTACGGGATAACCTATCTTGGTATCGGGAATGGTTATCCAGCCTATTATGTCCGGATTTATTTCCCTTAACCTGTCAACCCTTGAATTGCCGCCGTGATTATCACTATGGCTTTTCGCATCATCAGAACTTTGAGGATTTTCCTTGTCCTCCTGGGCTTCACTATTGGCCACATCCTCATAATAGATTCCTGCCATATCCCTATATAGGCCCTTGGTGTCCTGGGCACTTATAAGGTATTGGCCGATTTGGTACAAGGATAGGATCAATATGACTATAGAGATTATGAGGATGAGAGTTCTCATGGAAACCTCCAACCGGGACTAAGGATGGTGTCATGGCATAATTTGGTTACGGCTAAGATAATTATACCAGCACTGCAACGGGTTTACCACACCATTTTTCCCTTAATAGGGGCTTTTCTATCTTGCCGGTAGGATTTCGGGGCACCTTGTCGAAGATAATCTTGCGCGGTCTTTTATATCTGGGCAGGGCCTCGCAGAATTCCAGTACGGCGGATTCATTTAGCTGTCGTCCGTTTTTGAGCTCTACAATGGCTATGGGTATCTCCCCCAGCCGTTTGTCCGGCATACCTATGACAGCGGCATCCTTTATATCCTGGTGTTCCTGGAGAAAATCCTCAATCTCAACAGGGAATATATTTTCTCCACCGGAAATAATGATATCCTTTTTTCTATCCACCAAATAGATAAAGCCTTCAGAGTCTTGGCGGGCCATATCTCCGGTATGAAGCCACCCGTTCTTCAGGACCCTCTTGGTTTCCTCTTCATTGTTATAATAACCCTTCATAACCCCGGGCCCCTTGACCAGGAGTTCCCCTGTCCGGCCGGGAGGCAGTACATTCCCTTTGTCATCAACGATTTTAGCCTGCCAGTTAAAACCGGGCTTTCCTATGGCACCAACCTTATGGATATTATCCATACCCAGGTGAACACAGCCGGGTCCCGTAGATTCGCTTAGACCGTAATTGGTATCGTAGGCCTGATTGGGAAAGTATTTCCTCCATCTCTTAATCAGGCTGGGAGGCACCGGTTGGGCTCCTATATGCATCAGTCGCCATTGGTCCAACTTGTAGTCACCTAAGTCTACTTGCCCGGATTCAATGGCTTCCAGGATATCCTGAGCCCAGGGCACCAGCAGCCATACAATGGTTGCCTGTTCCTCGCTGACCGCTTCCAATATATATTCAGGCTTTACACCTTTTAGAATAACCGCTTTGGACCCCACCATAAGACTGCCTAACCAATGCATCTTTGCACCTGTGTGATAGAGGGGTGGAATACAGAGAAAGTTATCCTCATGAGTTTGGAGGTGGTGGTGACTCTCTGTTATACAGGCTGAAACCAAATTGGAATGGGTAAGTAGTATGGGCTTAGGTATACCCGTGGTGCCGGAGGTAAAATACAGGGCCGCATCCTCGTCATCGGTAATATCAATATCGGGTGAATCAACAGGAGCATCCTTGATTATATCGAAGAAATTGGGTATGCCGGGGAGCTGTTTATCCCCAAGGAAAAATGCGTGTTGTAGCCCATGGATCTCGTCCACTATATCTTTAACCCGCTCTTCAAATTCCGGTCCAAAGATGAGGACTTTTGCCCCCGCCGTCTCCAGACATTTTTTTATTTCATCGGCTGTAAACCTGAAATTAAGGGGTACTGCCAAGGCACCGGTTTTTAGGATACCAAAATATATGGGTAGCCATTCCAGGCAATTCATCATTAAGATGGCAACCTTATCGTTTTTCTTTATACCATGGGATATTAAGGCGTTGGCTAATTGGTTGGACAGGTTATCAAATTCCAGCCAGGTGATTTCCCGGCGAATTCCCAGGGCAGGATCCCTTTCTATCAGACTCGTTTTATTTGGATAGACTTTCGCGTTCATGGAAAGCATTTTCGTGATAGGCATAAAAAATCCTCCGTTCTACCATTCTACTATTGTGGATCACTCAGTCATCTACTGTACTACCTTCCTACTTTCAGGTATAATTACTAATAACATTTATACTGGAGTTGAGACTTAGTGAAAAATATATCAACTATATATAAGTATATTGTATGGAGAATCTAAACCTGTGTCAAGGGTATATCCCAATAATATTGGCTGACTATTGTATACAGAGGGAGGTAGCAATTATGGAAAAACAGTATCATATAGATCTGGATGACAGTCATGGCGCTAAGTATGCCATACTGCCAGGAGATCCGGGAAGGGTAGAGGAGATAGCGGGGTACCTTGAAAACCCCAGGTTCCTCACTGCTAAAAGGGAATACACCAGCTGGATTGGTCAGCTGGACGGAGAAAAGGTACTGGTAACATCTACCGGCATTGGGGGACCCTCTGCATCTATAGCTGTTGAGGAATTGTTCAGGACAGGAGTCAGGACCTTTATCAGGGTAGGAACCTGTGGCGGGATGCAGCTTGATGTAGTGGGCGGAGATTTGGTCATAGCAACGGGATCCATCAGAAATGAAGGGACCACCAGGGAGTATGTGCCTATAGAATTTCCCGCGGTTGCAGACTTCCAGGTTCTACAGGCCTTGGTACAGGCGGCAGAAAGGTTGGGATACGTCTACCATACCGGGGTAGTGCAATCCAAGGATTCCTTTTACGGCCAGCATAGCCCGGATAAGATGCCGGTGGGATATGAGCTGATAAACAAGTGGGAGGCATGGATCAGGGCCGGGGCTCTGGCATCGGAGATGGAAAGTGCGGCACTGTTTTGTGTATCCTCCTATCTCAGGGCCAGGGCGGGTTGTGTACTTAATGTTATATGGAATCAGGAAAGGGCCAATGCGGGTATGGACAATCCCCAGCACCATGATAATACAAGGGCCATAACCACCGCCGTAGAGGCTTTGAGGATTCTAATCCAAGGGGAAGGGAAAGCAGCCTGCGGTGACAGCTAGTTGATACCTGTTGAATGCTTATTTTAGGCCGATCCGGATGTCATAAAAGGTCAGAATACAAAAAAAGATAAAATAAAAATAAAAGAAGCAAAAGGGTGAACCTTTTGCTTCTCTTTATTTACAAGGTTTATTTTATGCTATGGGGCTTTCCGACATAGCCTTATATATTCTGTACCTTTCCTTGGCATCCTGTTCGGCTTTTTGGAAGAATTCCTCAGCAACCTCAGGGAAGGTCTTGGCCAGGGAGCTGTAGCGCACCTCTGTCTTCAGGAAATCCTGGAAGGATTCTGTCGGCTCCTTGGAATCCAGGATGAAGGGGTTTTTGCCCTCTTCTTTCAGCAGAGGATTGTAGCGATACAGGTGCCAGTATCCGGATTGGACGGCCAGTTTTGTCCTCTTGGAGCTGCTGGTCATACCACCTCTTATCCCGTGTGCGATACATGGTGAGTATGCAATGATCAGGGATGGTCCGGGATAGGCTTCGGCTTCTTTTAGTACCCTGATGGTATGGTTCATATCGGCACCAAGACCAATTTGAGCAACATATACATAGCCGTAGGACATGGCTATACGGCCCAGATCCTTCTTGCGGATACGTTTTCCGGCTGCAGCAAACTTAGCAACGGCTGCTGTGGGTGTAGACTTGGAAGCCTGGCCACCGGTGTTGGAATAGACCTCGGTATCAAAGACCAGTACGTTTACATCGGCACCCGATGCAAGTACGTGATCCAATCCGCCAAAGCCGATATCGTAGGCCCAACCGTCACCACCGAGAATCCACTGTGACTTCTTGACCAGGTATTGTTTAAGGTCATAGATTGCCTTAACAATAGCGTTATCGCTGTGCTTGGCCAACAAGGGGAGCAGCTCTTTTGTAGCAGCCTGGGATTCTTCACCAAGATCCTTGTTCTCCAGCCACTTGTTCAAGGCCGCTGTAAGATCTGGATCGATGTTCGCTTCGATGGCCTCATTAGCCAGATCAACCAGCTTATCACGATTTTGCTGTACCCCAAGGAGCATACCGTATCCATATTCAGCATTGTCCTCGAATAGGGAGTTGGCCCATGCAGGTCCACAACCCTCTTTGTTCACTGTATATGGGCTGGAAGGATAGGAACCACCCCAGATGGAGCTACATCCCGTAGCATTGGCTATAATCATGCGATCCCCAAAGAGTTGGGTTATAAGCTTGGCATAGGGTGTTTCCCCGCAGCCGGCGCAAGCTCCTGAGAACTCGAACAGGGGCTCTTGGAATTGGCTGCCCTTTAGGGTGAATTTATCCATAAGGTCCTTCTTGGGTGTAACATTATTGATAGCATAATCCCACAGGGGTTGTTGCTTTTCAACCTGGGTACTTATGGGTTTCATAACCAGGGCTTTGTTCTTGGCGGGACATACATCGGCACAAACCCCGCATCCGGTACAATCCAAGGTGCTGACCTGGATTCTGTAGCCCATGCCCTTAGCAGTTCTGCCAATAGCAGGCTTGGTTTCAAAGCCTTCAGGCGCATTAGCCATTTCCTCTTCGTTTAGCACGAAAGGTCTGATGACTGCATGGGGACATACCAGAGAACACTGGTTACACTGGATACAATTTTCAATCTGCCATTCAGGAACCTGTGGAGCAATACCTCTCTTTTCGTAAGCAGCGGTTCCGGCAGGCATAGTACCGTCTTCGATACCTACAAAGGCGCTAACGGGTAGGTTGTCACCTTCCTGCCTGGAAATAGGATCGAGAATATTCTTAACGAATTCGGGCCTGTCATCTTCCTCTACAACATCTTCAGGATCCTTTGCATTAGCCCAGCTTTCAGGTACATCAACCTTGATAAGGGCTGACAGAGCCTGATCTACAGCATCCCAGTTCATCTTGACGATGTGCTCGCCTCTATGGCCATAGCTGTTTTGGATAGCTTCTTTCAGATAGCCAATGGCGTCATCTACAGGGATGATGTTGGCCAGTTTAAAGAATGCGGTCTGCATTATCATGTTGATTCTGCCGCCCAGGCCAACGCCTTCTGCAATGTGCAGAGCATCGATTATATAGAAATCAATATTGTTTTTAGCCAGATAGCGTTTCATGGAAGCCGGTAAATGCTCATCCAGCTCTTCTGGACTCCATGTGCAGTTAAGGAGGAAAGTACCGTTCTTGGCCAGTCCCTTAATTACATCCAAACGGTTTACGTATGCCTCGTTATGGCAGGCGATGAAATCAGCTTCATCTATTAAGTAGGTGGATTTAATTGGCTGTTTTCCAAAGCGCAGATGGGAAACGGTAACCCCACCGGATTTCTTGGAGTCATAGGAGAAGTATGCCTGGGCATACATGTCCGTATTATCACCAATAATCTTGATAGCATTCTGGTTGGCACCAACAGTACCATCGGAACCTAAGCCCCAGAATTTGCAGCGAACTGTTCCTTCGGGTGAGGTATTGATATACTCGGAGGGAGTAAGGGATGTATTGGTTACATCGTCTATGATTCCCAGAGTAAAGCCATCCTTGGCATCATCTCTCTTAAGATTGTCAAATACGGCCTTGATGTGGGTAGGAGTAGTATCCTTTGAACCCAGTCCGTACCTACCGCCGATAATGCAAGGAGCATTTTCCCTGCCGTATAGAATAGCCTTTACATCCTGATATAGGGGTTCTCCTACTGCACCGGGCTCTTTGGTACGATCCAGTACGGCAATCTTCTTAACGGTGGCCGGCAGGACATCCAGGAAGTATTTTTCGGAGAAAGGTCTGTATAGATGTACCTTAATAAGACCTACTTTTTCCCCTCTGGCCATTAAGTAATCTACGGTTTCCTCTATTGTCTGTGTAACTGAACCAATAGCTACGATAATATACTCTGCATCGGGTGCACCGTAGTAGTTAAAGGGCTTATATTCGCGACCTGTCAGCTCGGAGATTTTGCCCATATACTCATTTACAATGTCAGGTACTGCATTGTAGAAAGGATTTGATGCCTCTCTGGCCTGGAAGAAGACATCGGGATTTTGGGCTGTACCCCTGGTTACAGGGCTTTCCGGGCTAAGGGAGTTTTTACGGAACCTGTCGATGGCTTCGTAGTCTACCAAAGATGCTAATTCATCATACTCCAGGACTTCGATCTTTTGATACTCATGGGAAGTCCTGAAACCATCAAAGAAGTGCAGGAACGGTACCCTGGATTTAATGGCAGCCAGGTGTGCTATTCCAGCCAGGTCCATGACCTCTTGTACACTACCGGATGCCAACTGGGCAAATCCGGTTTGGCGGGTAGCCATAACGTCTGAATGGTCACCGAAAATTGAAAGTGCATGAGACGCTACAGCACGGGCGCTTACATGCATAACCCCCGGTAACAGTTCACCGGCCATCTTGTACATATTTGGAATCATAAGGAGCAAGCCCTGAGATGCCGTAAAGGTTGTTGCCAGTGATCCGGTTGCCAATGCCCCGTGCATAGCGCCGGCGGCACCTGCCTCGGACTGCATCTCGGTCAATCTCACCGTTTGTCCAAATATATTTTTTCGACCATGTGCACTCCATTCATCTACAACTTCAGCCATGTTGGATGATGGAGTAATGGGATAGATAGCAGCTACATCTGTAAACGCATAAGCCACATGCGCGGCAGCAGTGTTGCCATCCATAGTCCTCATCTTTTTACCCATATGAATGACCCTCCTATAATAATTAATAGTAAGCTTCAAAAAAGACATAATTAAATGAGCCAGGTTATTATGTTAATAATCCGGTTTTTTTGAAACTTTAAATGACTAGATATTTGTAAGTATATCTTTGTATACATTTTACATAACAATTCTATTACTTATACGGGAATTTGTAAAGGGCATATTACCAAAACAACAGGTTTTGTGATTTTTTTGTCAATCAACATGGATGGTTCTGTCACAGGAACCAGATTTTTTTATAAAATCCGTATTTTTTGGGGAATTCTTCTGTACAAAATATCCTTAACATCCTTTATTATACACCTATGGTCTCAGTGAAAGGAGACGAGATCTGCAAGAGTATTCCTACAAGGCTTATGGGGCATATCAGTTCTCTTAAAAATGAGGAAATAAAAATATGGGAAGCTAAAATAATGATTGAAAAGTTAGTGGATGTGGTATATAATACCCCAGGGGGGTATAGTATTATGATATGAGTTTGCTTCATCGAATATAGGAAAAACTATATTTAGTCTTACTATACTTACCCAAAAGTATATCTAATTAAGAAGTTCTATTATCTAACGGAAGCATTACTGTACCGTTTTATAGATACAATATGCAAGAATTAATCATGGGTGCTGATTCATAATCTCAGGTAATGAGCTATTGAAAAGTGGAGGACTTATAAGTACAAAGCGTAAAGTCAAGATATTTCATGGGAGTTGATTACATGGCTGCTAAAAAGGAAGTTTTAAGAATAGATGGAATGACCTGTACCGCCTGCGCCAATGCCGTAGAACGGAGGGTTGGCAGACTTGAAGGAGTGGACAAGGCCAGTGTGAATTTTGCTACCGAGACCCTGACGGTGTTGCACGGGGACGGGGTTGATCTTGAGAATATAAAAAGGGCAGTAGAAGAGGCAGGCTACAGCGTAAGGGAGGAACAGAAGAATCGCGAGGTTGTAATCCCTATTGAGGGGATGACCTGCGCCGCTTGCTCCAGGGCTGTGGAAAGGGCATTGGGCAAGCTGGATGGGATTGAAAGGGGAGAGGTCAATCTTGCTACGGAGAGGGCAAGGGTTGTTTACAATCCGGAGGTAGTCAGGCTGTCCCAGATAAGGGAGGCCATCGTAAAGGCCGGATATAGGCCTATGGAGATCCAAACCGATAGCCGGGGGGATATTGACAAGGTCCGAAGGGAGAGGGAAATTTCCACTATGTGGACCAAATTTATAGTATCCCTGGTCTTTACGGTTCCGCTGTTTTATATAGCCATGGGACACATGATAGGATTGCCTCTTCCCAGGTTCATAGACCCGGACATCAATCCTTTGAACTTTGCCCTGGTTCAATTGTTTCTTACTATTCCCACTGTCATTGCGGGATATAAATTCTATACCGTTGGCTTTAAAACCATGTTCAAGGGCAGCCCAAATATGGACTCCCTTGTGGCTATGGGTACATCGGCAGCCTTTATATACGGTCTCTACGCCATATGGCAGATATACCTGGGGAACACGGACTATGCCATGCACCTGTACTTTGAAACCGCAGGGGTTATAATCACCCTGATACTTCTGGGGAAGACCTTGGAAACCGTTGCCAAAGGACGGACATCCGATGCCATTAAGAAGCTTATGGACCTTGCACCAAAGATGGCGGTGGTAATCCAGGACGGGAAGGAGATTACCATACCGGTAGAGGAAGTAGAGGTCGAGGATATTATAGTAGTAAGGCCCGGACAGAGTATCCCGGTTGATGGTCAGGTAGTGGAAGGCCTGACATCAGTAGACGAGTCCATGTTGACAGGGGAGAGCATACCCGTTGAGAAGAAGCCGGGAGACAATGTGGTGGGAGGCAGCCTTAACAAGACTGGTTCCTTCCGATTTAAAGCCACCAGGGTAGGCAGCGATACTGCCCTGGCTCAAATAATTAAGTTGGTGGAAGAGGCTCAGGGCAGCAAGGCACCCATCGCCCAGATGGCGGATATTATATCCGGATATTTTGTGCCCATCGTATTTGGTATTGCGGTTATAGCGGGACTGGGTTGGTGGCTTAGCGGGGAATCAGCGGTGTTTTCCCTCACCATCTTCATATCCGTTCTGGTTATTGCCTGTCCCTGTGCATTGGGGTTGGCAACCCCTACCGCCATAATGGTGGGGACGGGTAAAGGTGCGGAGTACGGAGTTCTTATAAAGAGCGGAGAAGCGCTGGAGACAGCTCACAAGGTGGATACCGTGGTATTGGATAAGACAGGGACTATTACTCTGGGACAGCCCAAGGTCACCGATATACTTTTATACGGCGAAACAGATGAGGACGAACTCCTCAGGCTGGCGGCATCCGCCGAAAAGGGTTCGGAGCACCCCCTGGGGGAATCCATTGTTGAAATGGCCCGGGAGAGGGGCATGGAGCTTTATTCATTGGAGGGCTTTAATGCCATACCCGGACACGGTATCGAAGCAAGGATATCCGGAAAGGACTTGCTCCTTGGCAACAAGCGGCTTATGGATGACAGGCAGATCCAGCTGGGGGAGGCGGTTTCCGACTCGGAAAGGCTGGCCAATGAGGGTAAAACCCCTATGTATGTAAGCATAGACGGAAGACTCGGGGGCATAATTGCCGTTGCCGATGTACTCAAGGAGAGCAGCCGGGAGGCAGTCAACGCCCTTCACAGGCTGGGTCTGGAAGTGGTAATGGTTACCGGGGATAACCGCCGGACTGCTGAGGCCATAGCAAGACAGGTAGGTATAGACAGGGTTCTTGCTGAGGTACTGCCTCAGGATAAGGCTCAGGAGATAAAGAAACTGCAGGATACCGGCAAGAAGGTTGCCATGGTGGGGGATGGGATCAACGATGCTCCGGCCCTGGCCCAGGCGGATATAGGCATCGCCATAGGCTCGGGTACCGATGTAGCTATGGAATCCGCCGATATTGTTCTTATAAAAAGCGATCTGATGGATGTGTCCACCGCCATTTCCCTGAGCAAGAAGACCATAACCAATATAAAGCAAAACCTATTTTGGGCCTTTGGGTATAATACAGCGGGGATACCTATTGCTGCGGGGCTTCTGCACCTGTTTGGCGGACCGCTTCTCAATCCCATGATTGCGGCTGCGGCAATGGCCTTCAGCTCCGTATCCGTAGTCACCAACGCCTTGAGGTTAAAGAGGTTTAAACCCGAATCATTTGCCTGATATGTATAAGGTAACCTCTTGTGCTATTTTATAATCTTAGGTAATGAGCTATTGATAAGCGGATGACTTCATTGATTTGGTTAAGAAAACTTGGCTTATGGA
>ERZ773359.3322-NODE-3322-length-18654-cov-5.307275_pt1 | contig 18654 bp, 21 predicted proteins | sample MGYA00374955_ERZ773359 | MGnify/ENA primary metagenome ERZ773359 (study PRJEB29098, sample SAMN04486028) | biogas fermenter metagenome | study: EMG produced TPA metagenomics assembly of the Biogas fermentation microbial communities from Germany - Plant 4 DNA1... | reverse complement strand
GCGTAGGCAAGATAGGTGATTCGGGCTTCTATAATTTCTAAGCCGGCATCTGCTACTTTATCTTGAATCTGCTGGCGAATACGTTCAGCAACAATGGAGCTAGAACCACGTAGACTTCCATCATCAGGTTCGCCATCACCAGTAGTATCAATATTTGGCGCTACGTCATAAGGATAAATGCGAACAATATCTCGTACTGCACTATCACATTGCAAGGACAGATATTCTTTAAAATTGTCTACATTAAAGACAGCCTTAGCCGTGTCTACTACTCGCCATGTTACTGCCACTCCAATTTCCACAGGATTCCCTAGTGCATCATTGATTTTTTGTTTGGAGTTATTTAAAGTCATAATTTTTAAGGAAATCTTTTTGTTGGCACCTAAATTGCCTTGTACTGTTCCTGTAGAAGAAATACTGATACTAGGAGCACTCTCTACATCGCCGCTTTGTCCAAGTTTAGTTCTGGCTGCTGGATTTACTGCTAAAGCAAAAGGATGGACAAAGAAAAAACCAGCTTCTTTTAAAGTACCAATATATTTTCCAAATAAAGTAAGCACCAAAGCCTCTTGTGGTTTAATAACTTTTAGTCCGAAAAATGGTATAAAACCAACCATCACCCAGATGATACCTATTGCTAAAAATATTCCACCAAAAACATCAATTTCATTACTGATCAGTGTTCCGCCAAATACTATTAAGCCGATAGCTGCCAAGTAGAGGATGATGAACAGAAGCAGCATTGGCATACCAGGTTTTGCTTTTAAGATTTTTTCTTGCATAACTTTTCCCCCTTTATTCTTTTTGATATATTTATGATATCATATTGCTTGTAAAAGCTGTAAATACTTGGGAACAAAAGATCTTAAATTTTTAGAATAATTTTAGTTGCTATAATCAGCAACATTAGATAAAATTGGTTTGAGATGAAGACGATGACCTTAGAGGCTAACTAAGGTCGGGTCAAAGCCGCTCTCACTATGCCGGGTAGTCCCTTGGCTAGTATAGCTTAGGTCTACTAAGTCTTCTAAACCAATCAATAGCTCAAACCAACACCTTCAAACGAAAGTTTGAAGGTGTTGGTTTTTTATTGTTAATTTTTAAGCTGCTATAGGAATACAGGGATTTTTCGAAAAAGGTAGAACATTGAAATAGAGTGACTGCCAGAAGGAGGGTCAGACATGAGCTTAGGTAACATTATTTGGCTTAATGGCGTGTCCAGTTCAGGTAAGACCACGTTAGCGAAAATGTTACAACAAAAATTTGATGTGCTGTATTATTGGGTGACTCATGATATTTTTCATGAAATGAACTCCAAAAAATTATTACAAACTGATTTCCTAGAGTTTGAATCAGAGAATGCCATCATGGTAGCCCATACAGCTAAGATGCTTTCCGATCTTGGTAGAAATGTGATTGTAGATTCTGTGTTCCTTGATGAATCGACTGTACAAAAATCAGGTGTGCTTAAAACCACTGTAAAGTTATTACATAATTACCCTGTTTTGTTTGTTCATGTTAAGTGTAGTGAAGAGGAGTTAATTAGAAGAGAGCGTGCTAGACAAGACCGGCATATTGGTCAAGCTGTAGCTCAGCTGAGGAACTTAATCCCCAAAGAAGGTTATGATTTTACTGTTGATACCAGTCTGTATTCTGTAGAAGAATGTGCTGAACAAATAATGGAGCAGATGAATACTAATCAAAAATTAGCTTTTAAAAGTTTATATGAAATGTTTGAAGGAGGGTTATAGAGAATAAGTGATAACTTTAGTAGATTACTAAAGTCTAGCAGCGTATATTTCGTAATTCGACTCTAGCGTATTGCTTAGTGTCGATTTTTATTGTTACTATGGATATGCTATTATTGTATATATAGTAGTCATTAGGATTACGAAGCTCGACGGTTGTTTTCGTTGGGCTTTTACATTACTAGTTTTAGTTGCTACAAATAATCAAGTCAGTACTACTAGACATAGCGGGGTAGTATTGCTCCATTTTTAGTAGAATTGGTATAAAATTTCATTGGATTGTAAACAAGGCAGGTGCTCTAACAAATGAAGTATAGATTTGAGATAGAGAAAAAAGATTACACTGATTTTGCTAGTGGACGGGTATTGTATAATGCACCAAATACAACTGCATTTCCAGTGCGATTAGCTAGCGAAATTATTCAGCGAGCTTTTGAAATAATGGAAGAACAAGGAGCACCAGGTCCTTATCGAATTTATGATCCCTGCTGTGGTGGTGGATTCTTACTGACCACAATAGGCTTTTTATTTAATGTTCGAGTTTCTGAATTAATTGCTAGTGATGTAGATAAAGCAGTGTTGGAAATTGCTAAGCAAAATTTATCTTTGTTAACCATGGAAGGATTAGCAGCTAGAAGACAGCAATTGGAGGAATATATATCGGCTTATAACAAAGACTCACATCGAGAAGCCTTAGCAAGTGCCGAGCGTTTAGCCAATCTAATTGATAATCAACCGATTAATGTTCGATGCTTGCAACGGGACATTACAGACTTAACAAACTATTCAATATCAGATGTGGATATCATTATTACCGACATTCCATATGGTAATTTGGTTAGCTGGGCAGGTGCTGGTGCAGATTCACTAGACCATTTATTTCAGAATTGTTATAAAGCACTAAACAAGAAGCATTCAGTACTGGTAATTATCGCTGATAAACAACCCAAGTTAAGACATGAACTGTTTCAACGGGTTCAATATTTTAAGCTAGGTAAACGACAAATAGCTTTTTTTAAGCCGCTATAAGTTTATTTTCCCTCTGGCAAGCAGAGGGATTTTTTGTTAAGTTATTGACATATGTCTATAATAGACTATAATATAGATAAACGACATATGTCAAAAACTGTGAGGAGGTGAAACTATGCTAAGATTTGATGGAACAGGCCCAATGGGTATAGAGTCTCTAACTGGGCGAGGTTTAGGACATTGTGCTGGTTATTCTCCACGATCTGGCATAGGTTTTGGTCGTGGACATGGTAGAGGTTTCAGTAGATGCTTTCCGTTTGGATTTGCTAGACAGGAAATCTCTCCAGAAATGCAGAATGAATTATTAAAACAGCACAAAGCATTTTTAGAGCAACAAATTAAACTAATTGATAAACAATTAGAACAAAAATAAATAACATAGGATAGCCAGAGGACGCTCTGGTTATCCTTGCTTTTAATTAGGAGTGATCTTATGGCGCGCCCAAGAAAAAGAAGACACGTTTGTGGCTTACCAGAAAGGAATCACTTTGGTCCTTTAGATTTACCAGCTAGAGAACAGGAGTTAGTGCAGATGACCGTTGACGAATATGAAACTATCCGTTTAATCGATTTTGAAGACTTTACCCAAGAAGAATGTGCCCAGCAAATGAATGTTGCCCGTACTACGGTACAAGCTATTTATAGTCAAGCAAGAAAAAAACTAGCCCAGGCCTTAGTGGAAGGCAAGATGCTAGTTATAGAAGGTGGGGATTACCAACTATGTGAGGATGTTGGCAATGGTTGTGGTCGAGGCTGTCGTCACCGGCGCCGAGGAATGGGCTAACTAGCGCAGTCGGATAATTTTATCAAACCAATACTCTAACTGTACTTGATTTGGCGTATTTTTCAAGTACACAAAATTAAAGGGATGGTTTACTGTAAAATTGCTAATCGCTATTTCTTTTAATGTTCCAGAGAGTAATTGATCTTTCACTGCTTCCCGATAGATAAAAGTAATACCGGCATTTTGCTGGCATAATTGCTTAATAGCACTGCTATTTCCAATTACCATGTGGCTTTTAAAATCATAAATACTTAGATTTTGATTGTATAAAGCATGTTCTAGAATATCTCTAGTACCACTACCTGGTTCCCTCAATATTAGATTGTGCTCTAAAAGCTCTTCTAAAGTGTTGGTCTTATTAGCTAATTCATTGTTAGGAGCACATACCCCAATAAAGCTTTCATTAGAAACTAATCTCGATTCAAATTCGCTGCGATTAAAGTATCCTTTATGGCTTTATTAGTTGGTATGGCTTTGAATCCATTGGTTAGTCGTTATCAAAGGCTGGATGCCGGGGTTAGTTATGCTGGTAAAATGATTCTGAGAATCGGTATTATTCTTATGGGGGTTAATTTAAACTTTGCCCAAGTGGTTAATGTGGGTAAATACTCTATGTTTTTAATGCTCTTTACTATGGCAACCGCCTTTGGTGCCGGTAACTTAATTGGCCGGCTGTTTAAGATGAACTGGAAGATCACTAACCTATTAGCTGTTAGTACAGCTATTTGTGGTGGATCCGCAGTGGCTGCAGTAGGACCAGTCATTAAAGCTAAAGACGAAGATGTGGCTTACGCCATTTCCTCAACCTTTATCTTTGATATTCTAACAGTAGTAGCCATTCCTTGGCTCGGTATGGCCATGGGTATGTCTAATTTAGGTTATGGTTTATGGGTTGGTACAGTAGTAAATGATACTTCATCTGTAGTTGCTGCTGGTTATGCTTTTTCCGAAGCAGCTGGTAATACTGCGGTGATTGTTAAACTAACTAGGACTTTATTCATTATCCCTTACGTCTTAATTTTTTCATTTATTACCGAAAGATTAGAAGCTAAGACCCAAGATGTAAACCAAGGGCGGACGCCAATTAACTTTAAAAAGATTTTCCCCCATTTTATTATCTTATTCTTGGTTGTAGTTGCTTTACGCAGTACAGGTATTATTCCAGAGGCTATTGTTCCAGGTTTATCTAATACTTCAAGATTTTGTATGGTAATGGCTTTAGCAGCTATTGGCTTAAAAACCAGTTTTAGTGAAATTAGAAATATTGGTTTTAAACCAATGATTCTTGGGTTTATTGTTGATACTTTAGTAGTATTTGTTTCAATAGCGGTTCAGTTAAGTACAGGAAAGTTCTGGAAGAAAATCAAAAAATAATGTATAGTAGGAGAAAAACTATTCAGAAATAGGGGGAAACTTCAATGTATATTTCTGAGACACCAATTACAGTCCGCTATGCAGAAACCGATCAAATGGGAGTAGTCTATCACGCCAATTACTTAGTATGGTTTGAATTAGGCCGTACTACATTAATTAGTGATTTAGGCTTTCGTTATCATGAAATCGAAGCTCAAGGTGTAGTCGCTCCCGTCCTTGATATTCAAGTATCTTTTAAAAAACCTGCTCGCTATGGTGATCAGATTACAGTTAAAACTTGGGTTGAAGACTACGATGGATTGAGAATTACCTATGGATATGAGGTAGTTAATCAGAATAATGAGGTTTGTGTAACCGGTTCATCAGTTCATGTTTGTGTTAACAAAGATACATTTCGTCCAATTATTATTAAACGTTCCTATCCAGAATGGCATGCAGCCTATGAAAAGGTAAAACGAGTTAAGTAAAGAATTATTAACATAGGTAAAACAAAATCTGGAGGAATTGAAATGAGCAATTCGATAGTTGTGGTTTATCGGTCACGAACAGGTTTTTCCCAAAGGTATGCCGAGTGGATTGCCGAAGAATTAAAGTGCGACCTTAAAGAAAATATTAATTTGACAGTAAATGATTTGCTGAACTACCAGACTATTATTTATGTAGGCGGCCTTTATGCTTTTGGGATTAATGGTATTAATCTAATTCGCAGAAATTTCGCTGCCTTACAAGAAAAGAATCTAATTGTTTGTGCAGTTGGAGCCACACTTTCCACCGATGACTCTTTAGTAAAAATGTGGGAAAGTAATTTTACCAAAGAACAGCGGAAGAAAATTAAACGGTTTTATCTCAGAGGTGGTTTTGATTATTCTAAATTAGGCTTAGGCAACAAAATATTAACTAGCATGATGCGGATTAAGTTGAAAAATGTGCAAGATCCCACTGAAGAAGAACAGGCATTATTAAACGCCTATACAGAATCAAGTGATTTTACTGACAAAACTTACATTCAACCAGTGATCGATTATGTACAGGCTTTAACAGCTTAAATTTTAACGGAAAAATGTGGATTTTGCTGACATTGTAATGAAGAGTGAAATAGCTAATAGGGCAAGTGTCAGGAAAACAATGCTAAAAACCGAGGTAAATCCAAGTATGGCGCCTCCAATGGCACTGCCAATCACAATTCCAAAATTAAACGTACTTGATTGTAATGAGGTAGCTACATCTTTACCAGTGGCTACCTGTTTTGTTACTGCCGTTTGGAAGATTGTAACTAATGGTCCAAAAGAGATTCCCCACAAGAAGAAAGCTACATGGGAAATTAAATAGGTGCCTTTAAAGAAAACAAATAACACCATTGTTAATAGAGCTAACCCTAACATGGAAACTGTTAATTCACCTAGATGGTCATCGATGACTCTAGCGGCAATTACCACTGAGATAATCGTTCCGATCCCGAAGATCACTGAAGCGATTCTAATTCCGCCACTTAGCTCAAATAGTTCAACTAATGGTGCTATATAAGTGTACAAGCCGTAGTGAGCAGTAATAGTTAGGAAAGTAACAATTAAGCAAATGATCACGGATTTGTTTTTAATAATGTAAAGTGGTGAATTAGTTTTTGTACGTTTCTCACCTGGTGTAGAGGGCAGGATTACTTGCACTAAAATTCCAATTGCCAAGATAATTGCTGCTAAAACAGCAAACTCAACTCGCCAGCTGATTTTGGTTCCAATAGTCGTCATAATAGGTAGTCCAACACCTAGACCCAAAGTACTGCCAGCCATTACAATAGCGATAGCTCGTCCATGTTGTTCTGGTGAAACTAAGCGCATGGCATAAGCAGAAATCATCGGCCATAAAACTCCGGCGGAAATCCCCCCTATTAGTCGAGCAAAAGCCGTGAAATAATAGGAGGTGGAGATAGCAATTACTAAGTTGGAGACACTGAAGATGGCTAGTAAGATTAAAGTAAGAGTTTTCCGATTCATCGGCATGGTTCGAGTCACTAAAGGAATGGTTCCTACAGCGGAAGCAATGGCGTAAACACTGACTAATAAACCAATAGCTGAATAAGAAACCTGTAAACCATCGCTCATTTCCGGCAAAATTCCCGAGGGAACTAGCTCTGACAAAATTCCCATAAAAGTAATGCTAGACATCAAAATTAATTGTAGCCACGGAAACCTGTTTGGCCTTTCAATCATCCTTGACCCTCCTTTAGGATTATTCTATCAGAACAAAAAATTTTATCCACTACATAAAAACGATAGTAATGACGAAGGATATACCGAGAGAATATTAGGAGGAGGTACTGCTGTGCGAACGCTGTTTCGGAATGTGCGGTTAAAAGGGAAAGAGGAGCCGGTAGATTTCTTTGTAGAAAATGGCATTTTTAAAGAGATCGAACCTAATTTACAGGTTCAGTTTGATCAGCAATATGATTTACGTGGTAATCTAGCAATTCCTCCCTATGTCGATCCTCATTTACACTTAGATTATGTATATATGGCTCGGGCAGAAGGTGCCAAAAACGAAACAGGAACTCTATTTGAGGGGATTCAACGGTAAGGTGAGACAAAGGCTAGCCTAACCGTTGAAGGAATCAAAGAACGGGCAAGACGTGCCATTAAAGCGGAGGTCTTATATGGCGTTCAATATATTCGAACTCATGCTGATGTGACTGATCCCAACTTAACTGGTTTCCGTGCTTTATTGGAGCTACGGGACGAACTAAAAGATATTGTCACCATCCAAATTGTAGCTTTTCCGCAAGAAGGAATGTATTCTTACAAAGGTGGGGACAAGCTAGTAGAGAAAGCTTTAGACATGGGGGCTGATTGTGTTGGAGCTATTCCGCACTTTGAGTTTGCTCGTGAATTAGGTGAAAAAAGTGTTCATAAATCCGTCGAGTTAGCAGTTAAATACGATAAAATGATTGACGTCCATTGTGATGAAACTGATGATCCTCAATCTAGATTTTTAGAATTACTTGCTACATTAGCCTACTTTGAAGGTATTGGCGAAAAAACTACAGCCTCCCACACTTGCGCTTTTGGTTCCTATGATAACGCTTATGCATTCAAGCTAATGAAGATATTACTATTATCTAAGATAAACTTTATCGCTTGTCCAACAGAAAACATTTATTTACAAGGTCGTTTCGATACTTATCCTAAACGTCGCGGTCTGACAAGAGTTAAGGAAATATTAGATGCTGGTTTAAACATTTGTTTTGCCCAAGACAGTATCCAAGATCCATGGTATCCAGCAGGAAATGGTAACTTAATGAATGTTTTAGATAATGGTATTCATGCTGCTCAAATTATGTCTTTTGAGGAAATGGACAATGCTTTAGATTTGATTAGTGTGAATGGTGCAAAAACATTGATGGTGACCGATGAATATGGCATTGACGTTGGTAAACCAGCAAACTTTATTACTTTAAATGCGAAAACACCTTTTGAAGCGGTAGTTAATCGGGTGAATGTCGCTGATTCGGTGCGAAATGGAAAATTCTTGTTTAGAAGAGCACCAGAAATTATCGAAACGGATGTTAGTTTTTTAGCTTAGAATAAAAAAGCCTCTGTTCCAGCTTAGAGCTGGGATAGGGGCTTTTTCTATTTATAAAACTTTATATTACAACACAAACAATAGTGTTGTCAATTAAAAAATTGGACATTTTCCGCAAAAAATGAGATAATGAAATAGGATAATTGTTTAAAGGAGGATAGCAGAGGATGGACTCAGTCAATTTATTAAATAAAAAAGTAAAGCATCTTAGCTTTGGCATCGGAACAATCATTGATCAAGGGGACTCATACATCGAAGTTAGTTTTTCAGATGATAATAAAAAGTTCATTTATCCAGATGCCTTTGATAAATTTCTTAAATTAGAAGATGAAGCATTGCAGGGGATAATAGACGAACAGATTAATGCTGAACGCAAAGCAGAACGAGCTAGACTCTTGGAAACAGAAGCTAAGCTGCAAGCTGAGCGACGTATTCGTCAAGCTCAAAGCGGCAGTGCTGGAGACGAAACCCAAAATAGTAGACAAGTTGTATTTTGGTGCGAACCAGATGAAAAAGCAGAAATTTTTACTAATTGGACTGTACACACTGGAACAATCAAAAGCGGTGCCCGGAAAGGACAGCCTAATAAATTAGTCAGGCTTAATAAACATAGTGCTTGTCTGTTAACGGAGCGTCATGCTGATCAAGAGGAAAAAGAGCGAGCCATTATTGGTTTATTTATGGTGGACGAAGATTTTACTGGCCGAACTTGTGATGATGGTTACATTCCTGCTCATGAGAAATATCGGATTAAACTTTCCGATGAAGAAGTAAAACAAATGCAGTTTTGGAAGTATTATCGCAATCCCAGAAGTCCAGAAAATATTACTTGGAATACAGGCCGCAGTCGATATTTTGAGAATCTGGTCATGGCTCAAATTTTACGTGATTTAGTAGCCTTAAGAGCCGGAACTGACCAGCATGAGCTAACCGAGGAGTTCTTTAAATATTTTTGTCATTTAAATCTAATTAATGAAGATGATATTCCAGAAAACAATGGAGCTTTATTAGCCTAAAATAAAACCCTACTAAGCAGAGTTAGTAGGGTTTTCTATTACATAAACAACTGCTGTTTCTAAACGGCGATCCTTTATTTTAGTCACTTTAATATTTAAACCATATTCTTCAATTTCTGGTGTGCTATCTTCACTAGGAATGGTGCCTAAAAGACCGAAGACAAATCCGCCAAAGGTATCATATTCTCCTTCGGGTAAATCTACGTTAAGTTCTTTAGCAACTTTACTCAAAGGAGTAGTCCCCCGAATTCGCCAAGTGCGAGAATCTATTCTTTCAATGTCCGGTGTAGGTGCTGGCATAGTAATATCATCGTCAAGGTCACCGACTAATCGTTCTAATAAGTCGTTCATGGTAATAATGCCACTCATGCCGCCGTAATCATCTAATACGATGGCAAAGTGATTTCTTGTTTTTTTCATATTACGGAATAAAACGTCAGCACGAACAGATTCAGGCACAAAATAAGCTGGGTAAACAGCGTGTTTCATCACCTTCGCTCTAGAACGATCTTTGAGTCTAAAATAATCTTTAGCCCGTAAAACTCCTACAATATTATCAGGGCTTTCAGAACAGATTGGGTAACGGGAATGACGACTGCCATAGATGGTTTGCTCCCATTGTTCATCAGATTCGTCCAACCAGAGCATGGAAACCTCGGTGCGATGAGTCATAATTTCGCCAGCTGAAATATCATCAAACTCAAAGACATTCTCAATAAAGTAGCCTTCGTGGGGATCAATAGTTCCTCGTTTTTTGCCAGTTTCTAAAATCATTAGAATTTCTTCTTCCACGTTCTGTTCATTTTTTTGATTCGGATTAATACCCATTAATCGTAGAATACCATTAGTAGAAACAGTGAATAACCAGACTGCAGGGTTGAATATCCGGGAAAGATTATAGATTAGTCCAGACATGCCAAGGGCAATTTTTTCTGTATTTTTCATTGCTAATCGTTTTGGAATTAATTCACCTAACAACACTGTAAAATAAGTCAGAACTATAGTAATGGTTATGACAGAAATAATGTTGACAATTGCCGCTGGAATAGAGATCCCTAGATTTAATAACCAATTTACTAGGCGACCAGAAAAGTTTTCGGTAGCTACCGCACTGCTTAATAGGTTTACTAGAGTAATACCAACTTGAATGGTCGCTAAAAAACTAGCGGGTTGTTCCGTTAATTTATGAATTCGCAAAGCCCGTTTATCGCCTTTAGTAATTAAACTGGCCAGTTTGTTTTCGTTTAAGGTGATGACTGCAATTTCCGCACTAGCGAAGATTGCATTTAAAAGGATAAAAATCAGTTGCAGTAATAATAACCATATTAAGGAAATGTCGACCAAATGATACCCTCCTAAATAGAATAATAACCGATCTGTCATTAGTATTATTCTTAAACGTCTATCTTAATAAAAAACACATAACAAATAGGACAATATAAAATTGCCCTTTGTTATGTGCTCTATAATCACTCTTAACAATCTTAGCGACTCACGATCAAAATCACCAGGATCCTCCACAGTAGCTTCACTCCTTAGTAGAAATTATTGTACTAAAAATTCAGCCATTTGTCAAATTCCCTGGATTAAGTTGGCTAAAAGTGATATTCTATAAGATAAAGATGTTCAGGAGGGAAACTAGTGCAAGAGCAGAATAAAATAATTCAAAGTCAATTAACTCATCGCACCATCCGTGAGTTTACGGAACACCCAGTGCCTGATGAGATTTATCAGTTGTTGATTGCTGTAGCTCAAAGAACAGCGACCTCTCTAGGGCTTCAGACTTCATCAATAATTCGAGTTACTGATCATCAGATCAAGCAAGAACTTGCTGAAGTTTGTAATCAAGAATATGTTGCTAGAGTTCCCGAACTATTCATTTTTATTGTTGATCTATATCGTAATTCCCAGATCGCTAAAGAAAAAAATTGTGATCCCGAGGGGTTTAGCGGTATCGACTTCTTTTTTGCTGCTTTTACTGATGCTTGTATAACAGCACAAAATGTGGTTAATGCAGCAGAAGCTCTTGGCTTAGGTACCGTTTATTTAGGTAGTATTCTAAATGACCCAGAGCGGACTTGTAAAATCTTAAATCTGCCAAAGTTAACTTTTCCCGTTGTGGGCTTAGGGATTGGTTATCCAAATCAAGAACCGCAGTTAAAACCACGAATGGACATGGAATTTCGGGTCTTTGAAAATAGCTATCAGACATTAGACAATTACTCAGAAGCCCTTAAAGACTATGATCAAGAAATGACTACCTATTATGATTTGCGGAATGCAAATCGCCGGGTAGATTGTTTTACTGATCAGGTGATTACAAGGTTGAAAAATTCGCAGCCAAAACGACAAGCAATCTTAGAAATTATAGCTAAAATGGGATTTAAGACTCACAATTAGGGAACATAGGTGTCTTGGAACAATCAGTTCAAAGGCACCTTTTATCGTACTAGGGGAGTTGATCAAATGGAGAAATCGCTTTTCAATTATTTTGCTAAATATGTTAGCTTAAATGTTTTAGGCATGATTGGTTTATCATGTTATATCTTAGCTGATACATATTTTGTAGCCCAAGCCTTAGGTGCTACGGGCTTAGCGGCCTTAAATATTTCTATTCCGATTTTCAGTTTCACTAGTGGGATTGGTTTAATGTTAGGCATTGGTGGTGCTACCCGCTTTAGTATTTTAATTTCCAGAAACCAGATGCACCAAGCAGACGAAGTCCTAGCTACTAGTGTCAAACTGGGTTTAATAATAGGTTTATTATTCGTGTTAGTAGGAATTTTTGGTAGCAAACCTTTGGCAATGCTTTTTGGTGCTGATCAATCTACTTTGCCATTAGCGCAAGTATATTTGCGGACAATTTTAGTTTTTGCTCCGTTTTTTATGTTGAATAATATTATTACGACATTTGTTCGCAACGATCAGAATCCAAATTTATCAATGATTGCTATGTTAGTAGGCAGCTTTTCCAATATTTTCTTAGACTATGTTTTTATGTTCCCCTTAGGTATGGGGATCTTTGGTGCGGCTTTCGCAACTTGTTTAGCACCTATTATTAGTTTGTTAATTTTACAAGTTCATTATTGGAAAAAATTTGCTGGTTTTAAATTTTTAGGCAATAAAATTCGCTGGTCTATCGTTGGAGATTTGTGTAGCTTAGGTGTTTCTGCTTTGGTCAACGAGTTATCTTCTGGGATTGTATTAATTGCCTTTAATTTAATTATCCTAGGTATTGCCGGCAATATTGGTGTTGCAGCTTATGGTATTGTGGCCAATCTAGCTTTATTAGTAATCGCCATTTTTACAGGTGTGGCCCAAGGGATTCAGCCGTTAACTAGTAAATATTATGGCTTAACAGAATACCAGACAGGAAGAAAAATATTTCAGTATGCTTTATGGACCGCCTTGCTTTTAGCTGGATTGATTTATTTAGTAGTTTTTCTTTACTCTGCTGAAATAATAAGCATGTTTAATAGTGAAAACAACAGGCTGATTGGGGAAATAGCCGGCATAGGACTTAGAATTTATTTCCTGGGATTCTTCTTTGCCGGTATTAATATTGTTGCTGCCATTTACTTAAGCACCATTGAAGAAGCGCGGGCAGCTTTTGTCTTATCAATAGCACGTGGAGTAGCTATTCTTCTGCCTTTTGTGTATGTTTTAAGTAAACTATGGCAGATGACTGGAGTATGGTTAGCTTTTGTAATTACTGAATTACTGGTAACACTAATTGCTTATTACCTAATTAGAGTAAGTCATCGACAATTATGCTTTCAAAAAGTTTCCCCGTTGCGGAAGCAGTAACAAATTTTTGGAGGTGATCGATTGGATTATCTGACAAAAATCCAAGCTGAGCTAGAGACTTATATTGAACCAGAGAAATCAGAGTTTTTACCAAAGTTTTTTAATGCTGTACCTGGAGGTTATGGAGAAGGAGATCAGTTTTTAGGGATTAGAGTACCCAATCAAAGGAAAGTAGCGCGAAAATATTATAAAAAGATTTCTTTGTCAACTGTTGAACAGTTACTACAGTCGGAATATCATGAACACCGGTTAACTGCTTTGATCATCTTGGTCTATAAGTTTGAAAAAGCTAAATCGGAACAAGACAGAGCAGAGATTGTTGATTTGTACTTAAAAAATCTTGATTATGTGAATAATTGGGATTTGGTAGACTCCTCAGCTGATAAAATCCTAGGTGCCTACTTATTTGATAAAGAACGAAAGTTGTTGTATGAACTAGCTGATTCAAATGACCTATGGCGAGAAAGAGTTGCGGTTATTGCTACCTTTTACTTTATTCGTCAAGGTCAATTTACTGATACTTTAGCTTTGGCTCGCAAGTTATTAAATCATCATCACGATTTAATTCACAAGGCTGTTGGCTGGATGCTGCGTGAGGTAGGTAAAAGGGATTTTGCCACTGAATATCAATTCTTAAGGCAGCATTATCAACCAATGCCCCGGACGATGCTACGTTATGCAATCGAAAAATTTGAGCTAGAGTTACGGCAACAATTTCTCAAAGGATTAGTTGAGTAAAGCAGGAAGAATCTGACAACTCGTCTAAAGAGTATATAAGTACATTTATCAGGAGTTGAGAAACATGAAAGAGCCTTTGATTGATTTCAGTAGGCTATTTCAAGAATTAACTGGTAATGAGTCTCTTGATGAACTGAAACAACTGATAATTTGGGAAAGACAGGTTTTACGCAGTATAATTGATAATTTGCCTAGTTCTGTTTATGTCAAAGATAGTGAAGGTCGCAAGATTCTAGCAAATAAAGTAAATTATAGTAGAGCTGGATTTAATAGTGAAAAAGATGTGATTGGTAAGACAGACTTTGAGATGTATCCAAAAGCATTAGCGGAAAAGTTTTGGGCTGATGATAGTAAGGTATTAAAAGAAGGTCAAACTATAAAAGATCGGGAAGAAACAGTGATTGATGCTGATGGTAAACAACGGTGGCAAATTACTGAAAAACTGCCTATTAAAGATGATAATGGAACTGTTGTTGGCTTAGTAGGCTTTGGTCATGACATTACTGCTGAGAAGACTTTTGAGATGGAAAAAATAAAAACCGCCGAAAAAATGGAAGACCAGAATGCTATGGTAGAAAAAATGATTGCCGAATTAGCAGAAATTCCAACTAAAATTGGGGATTTAGTTGGTGGTATTGCTAATGTCTCCAAGCAAACAAAGATGTTAGCCATTAACGCAGCTATTGAAGCAGCTCGAGTAGGGGAACATGGACGGGGATTTGAAATAGTTGCTCGTGAAGTTGGAGAATTATCGGATAAATCAAGTGAAGCTACTGAACAAGTACGGGAAGCTATTGAAGAAGTTACAGGATTAATCCAAAAAATTATGGATGTATGGGAGCAGGTTAGACAGAATTAAGCCATGAAACAACAAATTTATCAACAAATCAGAAATTTATTAGAGAGTTCTCGGTATGGGGTTCTGATCATCAATTTAATTAACCAATTAGTCACTGGAATAGTATATATGATTTATCCCTTATTTCTATTTTACTTAGCATATTATCAGGACTTACGGTTTTGGAATAGTTTATTGATCCCTGCCCTTTCCTTTTTCCTAGTAAGTTGGTTTCGGCGAATAATAAATGCGCCGCGTCCTTATGAAGTCTTTAATCAACCTCCATTAATTGGGAAAAATACTTTAGGGAAATCTTTTCCTAGCCGGCATGTGTTTTCGGCCTTTGTTATTGCTACAACTATTTACCCGATTTTTAGCTGGCTGGGGCTTTTACTTATGTTGTCAGGCTTATTATTGGCGATTGTGCGAGTGCTTGGTGGTGTTCATTTTTGGCGGGATGTAATAGTCGGAGCACTCCTAGGCTTGGCTTTTGGTTTCATTAATTGGCTTTGATTGCTAGGTAAGTGAGGGGAACAGCATGTACCGAGAATTCTTTCTTGGCTTTATAATATTACTTGGTTATTTTTTAATCGCTGTTTGTGCTGCCTTTGTTTTCCGCAAAATCGTCTCTCTGCCTAGAGAAGTGTTTCGTAAAACCTTACATATCATTTTAATTGGGGCAATCTTTATTTTAATCTATGCTTTTAATACCTGGTGGATCGCGGTTTTGGTTTGTTTAGGATTTATAGTTTTGGTTTATCCTATTTTGATACTTGGAGAGCGTTTCACTAGTTTTACGGATTTATTGATTCAACGAGGAGCTGGTGAGATCAAAAGAAGTCTGGTAGTAGCTTTCGTTATGTTTGCCATTTTAATCAGTGTTTGCTGGGGTTGGTTCGACGAGAAATACCTGATCATCACTTCAGTATTAGCCTGGGGGTTAGGCGATGCAGCAGCAGCTTTAATTGGGAAACGGTTTGGAAAATATATTATCAAAGGTAAGTTAGTAGAAGGAAGCAAAACAGTAGAAGGAACTGTAGCTAGCTTCATTGTTTCATCCCTTACTGTTTTCATCGTATTAGTAAGCTATCAAGCAGTAGTTTCTGCTGCTTATTTACCAATCTCATTGATTACAGGAGCAGTTGTGGCTTTGGTCGAACTCTACACTAGAGCTGGCATGGATACGATTACTTGTCCATTGGCAGCAGTAACAGTTTTGATTTTGTTAACCAGAGTATGGGGGGTGTAATCTATGCAAGCAAAAGCAGGTCAGCGGACACTCCTCGCCTCAGTATTGTTGAGTTCGCCAGGGCCTTTAATTTTAGGGATTGCTTTGCTTTATGGGCGTTCTTCTACTCAAATTGCCGATTTCATTCGGCGAACAGCTGAATTTTTAGCAATTTTAGTCTCCTGGCTAGTTTTTAGGGTTACTGTTGATTTAAGTGATTCTGAAGGGCAAAGGAAGCACAAATTAGAACAGGCTGCCAATTATGCAGTGGGCGTTGCCATGTGTTTGTCAGGTTTAGGGATGATCTTTTTAGCTCTTTTTGCTCCCCATACAGATAAGGGTAATGTTATTCCTGGATTAATAATTGCTGGTTTAGGTCTAATTGCTAACTCCTGGTTTTGGTTGCGTTATCGTAAACTGAATTTCATAAAAACAAATGCAATTTTAGCTGTACAGAGTCGTCTTTACTTAGCTAAGACTTTAGTAGATACTTGTGTAACCCTAGCTTTATTACTGATTGTAATTGCGCCTGCTGCACCCTTTACCCACCTGGTGGATTTAGGCGGATCGATTATTGTTGCCATTTATTTAATAACCAATGGCGTGATAGTCGTTACTAAATGAAGATGTTTATGTATCTCGCCGATAAGAATAATAGCTAAAGGGGGCGAGGATATGAAAATCTATGATTTGAATAAAAGCCTAGAGATCAGTTTGCTTCGACGTAAACAACAATTAGATAAGGAATTGCCGTTAAGCAGATCAATCGCGAAACATCCAGTTACTGTCGCTCCAAAAGAAATTAAGTTAGAACTATCTACCGAAGCAAGACAGCTTGGCTTAGCTGCTATGCAAAGTCAGAATATTGAAGTTGTTCTCAACTTAATTGCTAGATTAGATTCTCAGCTAGCTGAGCTTGATCAGCAGTTAAGTGATTTATTAGATGAACTGATCGAGCGATTTTGGTCTGTAGATTTAAGAGTCGCGGATCAAACTACAGAAGAACAGTTTACTGAATTTCTTGCTCGGTTACAAGAAATTGATCAGTTAGTGAAGCAGCCGATAGGTACAGTTTTTACATCAGTAATCGAAAATTTGAATCCTAAACATTTAACAAGATTAGTTGGTCATTTACAAAGTCAGTTAGATGCTTTAGCTAGATTAAGTGAACAATCCATGTTAATCTTACCAACAGCAATTGAAGGTGAAAAATTAACTGAAATTTTTAATCGTTATCCAATTCCCGAACTTGGATTATTACTTTTTGAAAAGTTTGAGATAAACAAGTTAGCTAGTAGTTTACAAAAGACCAAGTATCTAAAACATGCTGCTTTAGATAGTTTTGTTGCCCGAGCTTTAGCAGGAGAAGTTCCACCAAATATTGTAGAAAAAAGCGATTTACTTTATTTAATCTTCGTTATCACTCATTTATTGCAGCAGGTTTATCGTCAGCGGTTGAAATTGCGTTTATATCTAGTAAAACCAATTAGTTCGACTGGAGAGCGTCAGCCAAAGCAAACTCGTCAACAAGCTAATAAGGAGCAGTTAGAGGAGTTTATAGACTTTGTAACAGAGTGTTTTTTGTATTTAGTAATAGACCCAGATACTGTTACACCCCGAACAATTTCTGAACAGCTCTTTGCTGTTTTAGAGCAGTTGCTAAAAGAATGTCAATATAGTTTACAGGTAATAGAGGAAAGTATCTATATTGCTTTTTTACAAGCTAATGAGCTTTATGGGGAGCAATTGCCGCAAATCGCTTATGATACACTTGACTTAATCATTAATGGGTTAGACAAATATGTTTAAAAGGATGGTCTAAATGTCAACGCTAATTTACGAGAATATTGAATTTCATAATGTGGCAGAATTAGAAGAGGTGCTAGGGTTACCAGGATTCAGGTTACAGCGATTTCCTAAAGAAGTGCGCAATCGCTTGGGACATGGTGATCATGAGCGGGGACGTTTTTATGCCCAGGTATCAGTAGGCTGTGAAATTCGTTTTGTTACCAGTGCTAAATTTATAAAAATTTCTTTGTCTTCTTTAGAACAAGAGGGGACAGTCTATGTTTATAAAGGTGATTACCTACATTCAGTCCATTCTTTACCTGCTGGAGCAATCACTACACTTCACCTAGAAGAACCAGCCAAATTTGCTGAAGTAGATCCACAGTTGATTCAGAATTCAAACTTTGCTCCAAAAGTATGGCGCTTGCTTTTTGGCAAAAATTCTACTGTTTGTTTTCACGCCTTAGATTGCTTTGGTCATCAATGGCGAGTACCTACAGCTACAGAAAAACCAACCTGCAAACTACTAGCTTATGGTTCGTCCATTACTTTTGGTGGAGATACAAATTTGTATACTAATGCCTATATACAGCAAGCAGCTAGACGCTTAGGCTGGGATGTTTATAATAAAGGGATTGCTGGCTCATGTTTTTGTGAGGATTTTATGGCTGAATATTTAAGTACTATTGCCAGTGATGTTGTAATTTTGGAATTAGGAGTCAATATGCGGG
>ERZ773359.3321-NODE-3321-length-18657-cov-4.552951_pt1 | contig 18657 bp, 18 predicted proteins | sample MGYA00374955_ERZ773359 | MGnify/ENA primary metagenome ERZ773359 (study PRJEB29098, sample SAMN04486028) | biogas fermenter metagenome | study: EMG produced TPA metagenomics assembly of the Biogas fermentation microbial communities from Germany - Plant 4 DNA1... | reverse complement strand
AACCAATACTACCCTTTTATTGTCAAAGGAATAATTGCTCAAAAAACTGTCGCTGAATTTGTAGTCTTCGGAAACAGTTGATGCAAGAGCATCTATAACCGTATTACCTGTGACATAGATTTCTTTTTCGGAAACATTCTCTTTTATAAGATTTTCCTTGTTCGCTACAGTTGGCGCAAAATGCAGATCAGCAATTGAACCCGTGAGCTTCCTGTTCATTTCCTCAGGGTAAGGAGAATACTTGTCATAAGTCCTGAGTCCTGCTTCCACATGGCCAACTTTAACCTTCGAATAAAAAGCCGCAAGGGATGCTGCAAAGGTAGTTGTGGTATCACCATGGACCAGTACAATATCGGGTTTTGTTTCATCAAATATTTTGTACAGCCCTTGCATTGCCCTTGTTGTAATATCAGCAAGAGTCTGTCTTGCCTGCATTATGTTCAGGTCATAGTCTGGTTTGATTTCGAAAATGTCAAGGACCTGGTCCAACATTTCCCTGTGTTGGGCTGTAACACAGACAATGGACTCAAACTGTTCATATTTTCTCAGAGTTTTTATAAGAGGAGCCATCTTAATAGCCTCCGGTCTTGTGCCGAAGACTGTCATGGCTTTTATTTTCTTCATAATACTACTCCTGTGTTTGGTTATCATCATCCGATTCATTCGGGGCTTCTTCGCTGCCGGTTTCAATATTTTCAGGATTTTCTCCGGAATCCGCTTTGTCTCCTGATGCAGCTTCCAGGTGCGCTTCTTCAATATCCAGCGCTTCTACTGCATCCACCTGACGAATCTTTTTGATTTTTTCGGGGATTTCATCAATCTCACTTAAATTCCTTGCACCCCCGATACCGAAAACTGCAAGAATAATCAAAAGAGTCAGGGACGGGAGAAGCCCTTTGTCCACAAGCGCTATTGAGCAAATACCCAATGCGGCGCTTATTATATAGAGGATTGTAACCGACATGCGATGGCTAAGACCCATGTCCAGAAGCCTGTGATGAATATGGCCCCTGTCCGCTTCCCCAATAGGCCTTCCATTCATTATGCGCCGCAAAATCGCAAATGCTGTATCAAAAATTGGAAGACCCAAAACTAAAATCGGGATTGCGAGCGCTAAAGCCGTGACAGATTTCATTGTTCCTTCAATGGAGAGAATGGCCAGCATAAAACCGAGAAATGTGGATCCGGTATCCCCCATAAATAATTTGGCGGGATTGAAATTGTAAGGCAGAAAACCCGCAATGGCACCTACCAGAGAGACACCGATGATTGCCATATCATCCTGCCTTCTGATAACTGCCACAATATAAAGGGAAAGGGCAGCTATTCCCGAGACACCAGCCGCCAGGCCGTCAAGCCCGTCTATCAAATTTATGGCATTGGTTATACCGACAATCCAAAAAACCGATATTACAAATGCAATGATGTCCTGAAGTCTGAACATCATGCTGGGGTGAACTGCCACACCAGTAATAAAGGGTTTTGAAATTGCAGTGATTCTTGTTCCGGTAGCGACAACAACTATGGCCGCCAAAAGCTGAACCGGAAACTTCACCCTCGCCCGTAAAGGCCTGATATCATCAATTATACCCAATATTACAATAACAGCTGTTCCTATAAGAATACCTATGGTCTTGGGTTTTGTGATATACATAAAAAACGTTTTGGGATTCTTCATGTAGAAGCTGTAGACTATCGCGACCACAAAACCTGCGATAATTGCCAATCCGCCCAACAATGCCATAGGTTTCTTATGGACTCGCCTGCTGTCCTTCGGAACATTTACCGCCCCTGTGTAAAGGGCAATCCTGCGCGCAATGGGCGTAGCAAAAAAAGCCACTATAAGCGCAACAGCAAAGGCCACTAAATGATGATATTCTATTACTATCATAGTTTCACCTCAAAGGCATGTTCAAAGCTGTCTTTCTTCCGGCCCTTCATATTTCAATACGCGTACCCCGGCTTCTTGCAGCAATTCCATTGACAAATCATCAGGGTAGTCGCCTTTGAAAACTATTTTTTTAATACCCGCATTGATGGCCAGCTTGGCACACAGCACGCATGGCTGTGTAGTTACATACAAAGTGCTGTTTTTAACGCATGTACCCGAATAAGCAGCCTGAACAATCGCATTCTGCTCGGCATGGGTTGCTCTGCACAATTCATGCCTCTGACCGGAAGGAACACCTAACTTTTCCCTCAGACAACCTGTTTCTTCACAATGCCTGCATCCGACCGGAGCACCATTATATCCTGAGGCCAAAATTCTTTTGTCCTTCACTATCAATGCACCAACCTGTCTTCTCAAACAGGTCGAGCGTGTTTTCACCAATTCTACAATACTCATGAAATAATCATCCCATGACGGACGCATTTTATTGACCCCCATCAGAATTAATTTTAATGACCTTTACTTGGTTCCGAACAGTCTGTCTCCGGCATCGCCAAGACCGGGAACGATATACCCGATATCATTCAAATGCTCATCAATAGCGGCGCAGTAAATGCTTACATCAGGATGTACTTCGGTGAGCCTCTTAACACCCTGTTTTGAAGCGATCAGACAAACAAATTTAATATTTTTTGCCCCGTGGTTCTTTAAGAATTTCACTGCGTCTACAGCCGAACCGCCTGTTGCCAGCATAGGATCAAGAACAACAACATCACGGTTTGCTATATCATCGGGCAATTTGCAATAATATTCAACAGGCTCCAGAGTTTCATGGTCACGATAAAGACCAATGTGTCCAACCCTTGCCATTGGAACCAGCTTCAGCATGCCATCCACCATTCCGAGACCTGCTCTTAAAATCGGCACAAAAGCAAGTTTCTTACCGGAAACTATTTTGGCCTTTGCTATACCCATAGGAGTTTCAATTTCTACTTCTTTCAGTGGAATATCCCGTGTTACTTCATAACCCATCAGCATTGAAATTTCAGATGCCAGTTCACGGAATTCTTTGCTGCTTGTATTTTTGTCCCTGAGCAGCGAGATTTTGTGCTGTATAAGCGGATGGTCGAAAACAAAAACATTGCTCATATCAAGAGCCCTCCCAACTAATCTCTATTTTAAATATTCTTCTTCAATTTTTGTAATTTCATTAATGCGGCGCAAATGTCTCTCCTCATTTGAAAAAGGTGTGCTGAGCCAGGTATCAACTATGCTCAGAGCCAGTTTTTCACCCACAATAAAAGCCCCGAGGGCCAATACATTTGTATCATTATGTTCCCTTGTAAGTTTTGCAGACAAAAGATCGCTGACCAATGCAGCTCTGACACCTCTTACTTTGTTTGCTGCAATAGAAATACCTATACCAGTAGAGCAAATAACAATACCCTTGTCACACTGTCCCTTGCTGACTGCAACTGCAGCCTTCAAGCCAAATGTCGGGTAATCTACAGAGTCCTCATTATATGTTCCAAAGTCCTCTACTTCGTAACCTTTTTCGATTAAATGTTTCTTAACCACTTCTTTAAGCTTAAATCCACCGTGGTCACTGCCTAATGCAACTTTCAACCAAGTCCCCTCCTCGAACATTCTCAATGAAAATTGTATAGTAATAAGGTTGCAATGTCAAAAACAGATTTCATTCTGCTTCAATCAATTTGTCGATAATTTTTAAAAGCAGTCCTTCAATTTCTTCGGCACAATACTTGTAGGTGTCATAATCCATGCCGAATGGATCTGAAATATCAGGATTCTCATCATCTGCCCCGGCATATTCTTTTATTGTAAATACCTTGTCTGCCCCCTCGGGATAGATATCAAGTATCATCTCCCTGTGATGCTCTGTCATGGTTAATATAAGCCAGTTTTCCTTAATATCGGTATCGGTGAGGACCCTTGCCCTGTGGGAAGATATATCGGTCCCGTATTCTTCCTGCATTACAGATATGGCTTCATAACTTGCGGGGTCATGTTCAAAGGCATAAACTCCCGCTGAACCCACTTCAAAATTTTTATGCAGATTGCGTTCTTTCAATAACTTTTTGAAGAGGGCTTCGGCCATTGGACTTCTGCAGGTATTGCCTGTACATACAAAAAGTATTTTCTTCATACTCATCTCCTTATACTTTAATTATTTTACCCGAAGACGCCTTCATCAGACGATTCATGACCGCTTTCCCAATTCCTTCTTCGCTGATGGTCTCGGAATAGATTATGTCAACATTGTTCTCATCAAATTTTCTCAGTGAATCAAAGAGATTTGCAGCGATGTCTTCAGGAGTGTCAACCGAGCCGACAGATATTATGATATCCGCAATATAACGGTGCATGTTTTCCTCGGTGGAAAGCACACCCACCTTTAATCCCTTTTCCTTGCTTTTTTCAGTCAGTTCGTTAATCTCTATTACTACTTTATCACTTTCTCCTGAAACCAGATACATTTCAGCCCTGGGAGAATAGTGTCTGTATTTCATTCCGGGGGATCGGGGCTTTTGTCCATCCTCTATTTTGATAACCAAATCCGATTCGACTTTGCCCACAATTTTCTCCAGCATCTCACGGGTGACTCCTCCGGGTCTTAAAATAACAGGGATCTCACCTGTCACGTCCAAAACGGTGGATTCCACCCCCACATTGCAGGGGCCGCCGTCAATAATATATTCCACTCTTCCTTTGAGGTCATCTTCGACATGTTTGGCAGTCGTGGGACTTGGATGTCCTGAGAGGTTGGCACTGGGAGCGGCCACAGGCACACCCGCCTTATCTATAAGTTTCAGGGCCAAAGCATTATCAGGCATGCGAATAGCAACAGTATCAAGGCCAGCTGTTATAATGTCGGGCACGAAATCTGTCCGCTTCATAATAAGGGTCAGTGGTCCCGGCCAGAAGAAATCCATAAGTTTCTTCGCTTTCTCCGGAACTTCAAGAACCAGTTTTTCAAGAATCCTGGTATGTGAAATATGAACAATAAGAGGATTGTCCGAAGGTCTGCCCTTAGCCTCATATATGCTTTTTACAGCATTTGTGTCAAGGGCATTGGCACCCAGGCCATATACGGTTTCGGTGGGAAACGCAACAAGTTTTCCGTCCCTTAAAGCCGCTGCAGCCCGATCAAGGCCTTCTTCGTCATCAGCTTTTATAATAAAGGTTTCCATAAAAAATGTAACCACCTTATACAGGATTAATCATAACATCCCACAAATTATACCAGAAAACAGGCAAAAAATTAAGGGTAGACTATAATTCTACCCTTTTTCATCGGATTTTTTCCCGAACCTTATTCCTTTGCCTGATGATGATTTTAATTTACCTGCTGGTTTGTCAATATTTCTTAATGCAAGGCTCTCCTCCCGCCTTCGCATAACCATGCCTTCCCTGTAGCAGTTTCCGCAAAAATACCCGCTGTTTACAGGAGCGCCGCATAATTCGCATTTGATGAACCCTTTGTTGTCGCCTATTATTTCCAGTCTTTCCTGCCGCAGATATCTTTTTATTGATTTTAATGATACATCCAGCTGGTTTACCAGGTCACTTGAGGTGGCTCCCGGATGCAAAGTGAGATATTCCTTTATTTGCTCAAACTCTTCTTCTTCCAGTACAAAACAAGCCGGGCATACATCCTCAAACTGTTTTCTTTCAAATATACGGTGGCATCTTGCACATTCAAAATTAGCCATTGAGCCTCCAAACTGCTACTTCTTCCTGTCGAAAAAATATGAAGGTGTTTCTGGTGTTACCGGATTATACGCACGGGCAGCCTGTTTGAAAGTATTGGCATGATTTATCGTCTCGCCCGTTTCCTCCATTTCCTTTTTTATAATACCGGTATTCTCGTCATCCAGTTGTTTGATTGATTTTAGCTGTTCATTTATTTTTACCACAATTTCTTTGAGTTCTTTTGCACCTGAAAGGTTAAAATCAGCAAGCCTCTCAAGGGAATCCACCGAAAACTGGTCTTTAAGCTTTTGAGCATTATAGAGAAATTGCTCGTCAAGCTTGTCTATAAGATCCATTCTGCTTTGTTTCTGACCAATCAGCCGTTCGACTTCATCAAACCTTCCGGCTTTAATTGCTTCATTCTGTTCAAGCGTTAAAGAATAAATCTCCATTAAAAGATCCAGTTTTCTTTCGCTGATTTCAATCAGTTGTTTTAAATAATTGTTTGTCTCCATAAGCCACCGTTTTATACAGAGGTTTGTTTTAATTTGATTTGTTTTTTTGATAATTTCATGGCCTCTTCCCATGTATCCCGGAGAACCTTCGCAAACCCCAGCACTTCTTCTAATATCTCTTTATCTTTGGTTATATTTGCATCTATAAGCCTTCTTAAGAGATAATCATAAATAGAGACCAAATTTTTTGATATTTCATAACGCATATCAAGGGTATTAATAAATTCCTGAACAATATCCTGGGCGCGTATGATATTGGTATTTGCCTCCTGGATATTTTTCTTTTCTATACTGTCAATACCCCGCATAATGAATTTTATGAGGCCGTTGTAAAGCATGAGGGTCAGCTCTTCCGGACTTGCTGTATTTATTGAATTTTCTTTGTATTGGTTATAAGCATTGTATGCAACCATAAATAATCTCCCTTCCAGTGCTGTGTCATCAGTGGCTTTTCAGTGTCTTAGCCGGTAGCAAACTGATTTGCAATCCACGCACTCTGCTGGTTCATTCTCATTAGTAAAGTCTCCAGTTGAGAAAACTTCTTATAATAGCTTTCCTCTTTTCTTATGAGGTTCTCGGTCATTCTGTATATCCGCTTATCAAACTCTTTAAGTTGGTCGTACAGCTGATTTTTGGTGTTGGATAAATCCCCTTCAATCCCTGCCTTCTCCAGCAGGAATCCTTTTTGTCCGTCGGCATTCCTCACGGTTGAGACATAATCTTCAATGATATCAGAGAGCCTGCGGAAAACCCCTGAATTATCATAACGTTCTTTTCTCTGTCCCGCGGTAAGATCCCTTGAATAATTAGGAACATTTTCTGATACCCCGTTCAGTAACTTGGTAACTTCGTCAGGTTTGTTTTGCAGGGCCTTTCTCAGCGCGTCCTCGTCAAGATATAACTTTCCGTTATCGGTATAGGACCTGGAGCTTATACCTATATCTTTAAGGGTAATACTTACTCCTTCAACATTTTCATACAAAGCCTGCCGCATGGTGAGAGTGAGCCTCTCGAGGAGGCTGTCATTTCTTAATAATCCGGTTTTCGCCTTCTCCTCCCACCTCTTAAGATCTTCCTCTTTCATTTCTTTCTTTTGGGCATCAGTAAGAGGCATATAATTTCTGTCATACTTTTCATTTGTTTTCCCGTTTATTGTGTCTACAAGTTTGTTATATTCCTCTATAAAAGTCTTGATGTTTTCCACTACCGTATCAACATCCTGTGTGATTCTTATGGTTTCTTCTTCAGTTTCATCAGAATGGGCTTTATGAATTGTATAGTTAATACCGTTCACTGATATGGTATTGGTATTCCTGATCAGCGTCTGGCCGTCAATGGTTACTCGGGCATCCTTTCCTTCATTAACAGGTCCCATCTTAAGGGCAGCAAAGAAGTTGGAACCAGTATCCTTAATCTCAAGGTTGTTGCCTGCTCCGGTTAGTTTGGATTGAATGGTAACTTTATCAGTGACTTCATCATAACTTATCTTTACATTTATTTCTTCATCATTGTTTATTCTCTCAAAAACAGATTTGAGAGTATCATTTTTATCAGCTACAATAGTTTTGCCGTTGATGATGAAGGATACCTTACCATTTGCGTCTATATTAAACGGCATTTGGTTTGATAACGTCTCAAGTGTGCTGTTGAGATTTATCCTGTTTGACGACCCATTTTCTATCCCCAAGATGCCAAGAGCCGAAGTCTCGTCCATAAAACCTCCGAAAGTAACCCTTGTCGATCCTTCGGTTGTGTTAACAGTCAGTATATTATTTTCCGAATCATAGTTTACATCAAACTTTGAATCACCGTTATCTTTAAGGCCAAAAGCCTTATCCAAAGCCTTTTTTAGTTCATCTGCCAAATTATCTTCTGTTATTGTAATATCTTTATCGAAGGCAACCATTCTTGCCACTCCGTCCAGGGAGACAATCATCTGCTTTCCCGCAAGCTCGGAAAGAGAACCTTCTGTTACTGAGCCGGTTACACTGTGGCTGATGCCGTCCCCACTCACCGAGTGTGCAGCAGTGGCAAGTTGATGCACTGTTATTTTGTGCTCACCAACGGGAGCATCGGCAGTAGCAGTGGCAGTTACATATTCAGATTTGCTGCTGGTCGCAATCTTCGGTGTTATAGAGTTACTTGAAAGCATGTAAGAGGAACGGTTCACTATATCAAAAAACTTACTCTTAAAGCCAATAAGCAAACTGCTGATATTGCGGTAAGCTTCCTGTTTCCATTCCAACAATGTCTTCTTCTGCTTCAGGGTATCCAGAGGAACCCTCTCTGCAGTCATAAGCTGCTCTATAATGGACTCAGTATCTAACCCGGATAATCCCGTAAATCTTAGCTGGTTAGTAAAACCCGAAATACCATCCATTCTATTCACCTTCTCTCATCTACTAAAAGTCCTGCAAATTCAAGCATACTTGCAAACATATCCAACAATTTTTCAGGAGGTATTTCTCTTACAACTTCTTTAGTTTCGCTGTCAATAATTTTGACCATTATCTCTTTGGTTTTTTCATGTATTTCAAACTGGAGCTGCCTGTTTTGTACTTCCATGGCCTTATTAGCCCTTTCAATTGCTTTTTCCAAAAAAGGCAAGCTAACTTTATCCTGTGTATCCTGTTTTAACTCTCTTGCTTCGTTATTAACACTGCTGGCTTGTACTGGAGTATCTAAATGAATGTTTTCTGCTGTTTTCACGGAAATTGCCGGCATTACGGCCGGGTCCATGCCTTCTATTCTCATATGGATACCCTCCTACTCATATCTCACTTATAATATCGGTTTTTATAATTAATTTATTTAGCGATTACCCGCAGGCCAATCAGGTTATTTAAGTTTTTATTATTGAAAATTACATAATTAACTTTAATTAAATACTCAGGTCTGTTGGTTTTTGATATAATCGGGAAACTTATCTGCTTTAGATTCTGATGATTTAAACCACCATTGTTTTGTTTTTATGTATGAAAGATTTTATAGCAAAAAAATAAAATATTTATTTTCACCTGTTAAGTTTGATTTCAAAAATCCGATAGATATATTGCAAGGTTTCTTTTATTGATTACAGGCGCCTGTCTCAAATAAAAGAAAAACCGATTAAAATTAGAATATTGGGAGAAAGGACTCTCCCTCAAAAATCAAGGAGGATGTATTATGAGAATTAATCACAACATTACAGCTCTTAACACCTATCGTCAATTATCCATGAACAACACAAACGGAGCGAAGTCAATTGAGAAACTGTCTTCAGGTCTTCGTATCAACCGTGCAGGCGATGACGCTGCAGGTCTTGCCATCAGTGAAAAAATGCGTGCACAGATCCGTGGTCTTGAAATGGCTTCCAAGAACGCTCAGGACGGTATCTCATTGATCCAGATCGCTGAGGGTGCTCTGAACGAAACCCACTCAATTCTCCAGAAAATGAGAGAGATTGCTGTTCAGTCTGCCAACGACACCAACACTGCTGATGACCGTGCTGAACTCCAGAAGGAAATCGATCAGCTTCTTTCTGAAATTGACCGTATCGGTAATACAACCGAATTCAACACCAAGAAGCTCTTGAACGGCGGAGCCAGCGTAAGCGGTACTGTTGGTTCTGATCTTACCGGTGTTACTATTGTTGGTGGAACAGGCGAAACTCAGGTAGGCTCTTCAGTAACTATTTCTGCTGTTACAGTTGCTACTTCAGCATCTGCAACAAAAGCTGGTGCATTCAATGCCGGTAAAGTTGCTGCAGGTGGATTAGCCTTCAGTGTTAACGGTACTAACTTTAACTTTGCTGAAGGCACCAGCATAGATGATGTGCTGAAATCCATAAACGATGCCGGATTGGGTGTTAAAGCTACTGCTGTTAATTCTGATGCCGACTTAAAACTGGAAACAACCGCGGTCGGTAGCGCAGCTACTTTGACTACAAACCTGACCAATGGTTCTACTATGGTAACAGAAAGAGGACAAGACGCAACTGTTACTTTGGCTGGCGGAGAAACATATATTGCCGAGGGTAATATCATCACAATTCAGAGCGGCAATGCCAAAGGATTGCAGATAGAAGTCAGTGAAGATATCTCTTCAGTTACTACCGACAATAAGATAACCGTTAACCACAACGGTACTCTCAACCTCCAGATTGGAGCCAATGCAAACCAGGAAATGAATATCGGCATTAGAGACATGCGCGCAGCTGCATTGGGAGTAAACGGACTTAAAGTTACCGATCAGGCAAGTGCCAAAACTGCTATTACAACCATAGACCACGCAATCAGAACAGTTTCCGGCGAAAGATCCAAACTCGGTGCTTACCAGAACAGACTTGAGCACACAATCAACAACCTGGGTACTTCAGCTGAAAACCTGACAGCTGCTGAAAGCCGTATCCGTGACGTAGACATGGCTAAGGAAATGATGGAGTTCACCAAGAACAACATCCTTGTACAGGCAGCTCAGGCAATGTTGGCTCAGGCTAACATGACACCTCAGGGCGTACTCCAGCTGTTACGTTAATTATCTGAATATTTTTCGAGGCTCTGGCAACAGAGCCTCTTTTAAATTTTAACAGGTAATTTGCTTTTACGTTAAAAATCTATTTCTCCCAATGGCTGGGAACGGTTGCTCTTTTTGTTGACTACATTGCCGATTTGCTCTATATTGGAATTAAGGAGGGCGGTTCTATGGATGTTGCAGCATTATCTGTAATCAATACTATTGCACATGTCAAACAGCAGGCTGGAATGCAGGTGCTTAAGATGGTCATGGATACCTCCAGGAATAATTCTGAATTAATGACACAGATACTGTCCTCTGCAAAAATCATGGAACAGTCTGTAAATCCACATCTGGGAGCTAATATCGATATAAGAGTATAAAAAACTCCGGAAAACCCGGAGTTTAATTTATCTACACCTATTGTCCCTGTCTGCTTTACTTGTTTTCTGTATTCTTATTCTTTTTTGTATTATTATTCTGCTCATTTATCATTTTTTTATTTTTACCAAATTTTTGCTTGGAGTATTTAATTCTGGACCTTTAACCGCCTCGATTAATACAGATTCTTAATATGATTACAGTATATGATGTGATAAAATAAGATATGTAAGACTACAAAGCTACAAATTATTTTAAAATACTTTGGAGTCTTATTAAGTTTTAACCTTTTTGTTTGTATTAGTCGGAACTTTATCGCTCCATATCCTTCTGCATTATTTTATATAAGGGGAAAGTTATGAAAATTTCAACTTGTCTTATTGTTAAAAATGAAGCCGACAATATCGCCCGGTGCCTTGATAGCGTTAAAACCATTTCAGATGAAATTATTGTAGTCGATACCGGTTCAACCGACAATACCGTTGAAATCGCCCGAAGTTTTGGCGCACGGGTATATTTTTATGAATGGGATAATAACTTCAGTAACGCAAAGAACTTTGCCCTTGACAAAGCGACTGGGGACTGGATTATTTTTCTGGATGCCGATGAGTATTTTGATTCAGATACCCCCAAGAATCTGTTACAGATGTTAAAACGAATAAATAATGACAAAGATCATGACGCTGTCCTTTTTAAAATGTGTCATACCGAAGGGTATAACGGTAGAATCATCTCTGTGACCCCAACCGTCCGTGCGTTCAGAGGACTTAATAAGATTCGGTTTTTCGGCTCTGTACACGAGCAGCCCCTTAACAAGGACAATACTTTGTATGCGGCCAATATGACCGATTATGACTCTTTAGTGGTTTACCATACCGGCTATTCGTCTGTTTTATTGCCTGAAAAAGTAAACCGCAATCTTGAAATATTAAAAAATGAAATTGTCAATAACAATATTACACATTTTACCTATTATTATATGAGTTCACTTTACAATAACCTGAATAACCCTGAAGAATGTATAAAATACGCCCTTCTTGCCCTCAAAGAACCTGGTTTTGAAAAAACCATTCTGGCATATCAGCCGTATGTTTTTATAATTGATAATATGCTTAAGTTAAAAACTAAGTATAAATTTGAGGAGATTGAAAAATACATCAATGAGGCAATCGGCCGATTCCCGACCCATCCTGAAATCTGGTATGTAACAGGAAACGTAAGAAAAGAACAGGGTGATTATACTGATGCCATTGAAAGCTATCAAAAGGCATTAGAGTGCAACAGGAATTTTAAACTCTTTTTGCATAATAATTTCCCGGCGCGGCTTTATCTTGTTAATTTTTATCTGGCTGAGCTTCTGAAAAAAACAGGTCAACCTGTTCAGGCTCTTGATTACTATGTTGAGTCCCTCAGAATTAACAAGTACAACTTTGATGCTGTCAAAGGACTTTATGACATAATAAAAAATCAGAATCCGGCTGAAATAGTATTATTCCTGAACAGCATATTTAATAAGGATAATAAAGAAGATCTGGCTTTTCTGGTACTGGCCATGGATAAACTTGACAGTAAAAAAATTGCGGCTTACTATTACAGCCTTCACGAGTCAAAATAAGCATATTTAAATTCTGTTCCAATATTCTATCATATGATTATACATATCCCTCATATTGTACTTAGGATTCCATCCCAGGAACCTTAATTTTTGGGAATTCATAAATAGCTTTACCGGCGGCGGGTATCCATACTTTTCTTTATCTTCAGGTATGTCATAGACAACCTTGATCCTGCCTGCGGCAATATCCTCGGCTACAAACTCGGCCATCTGTTTTATGGTCATATGTAATTCCTCATTAGCCACATTATATGTTTCCCCGTCAATTCCTTTAATCAATATGGTAAGAATTCCTGAAACAGTATCATATATGTGGCAATAATTTCCTTCCGAACTCCCGTCGGTGTGAAGTACTATATCAGTATTATTAATGACGCTTTTAGCAAACTGGGAGAATACCCGCCCATCGGACGGCGGCACTCCGGGACCGAAAGTCTGTGCCAGACGCGCAATCCTGACCGGTACTCCAAATTCCGAATAAAAGGCACGGCATAAAAACTCTGCCGCTCTTTTCCCCTCAGGATATGATGTGCGAGGATTTTGCAAATCAAGATATCCTAACATATCCTCAGTTACACTACGTTCTATATACTCATTTGGATTTGAATAGTATGTTGATAACGGATTTTGGGCATTAATTCCGTAGACTTCCATTGATGATAAAAAGACCAGGCCTTTAACCTTCTTATCCCTTGCAAGTTCCAGAAGGTTTTTAGTGCCTTCTACACAAGTCAAAAATGTTTCCACTGGGTTGTTTTTCATTGTCAGGGAATCTGTTACCGACGCGCAGTGGATTATATAGTCTACTTCACAAGATATTTCTATTGGTTTTTTAATATCTTCATAAAACCTTCTTACACAGAAATCATGCTCTTTTTTCTCATTTTTTATTGGACGACGTGAGAGGGCAATTAAGTTAATATTCAATTTCTCCCTCAAAGATATTTCACCAAGGGTTTTCAGCAATATCGACCCTATAAAGCCGGATGCTCCTGTTATAAGAACAGAAGAGTCCTTCAACTTTTCAAACTGATTTCTATCAAATATATTATTATAATCAGCCTTTATTAAAACATCAGCCAATTTCCTCTTAACCCCTCTGATTACAGATTCAACCCTTTAAAATATTCAACAGTCTTAACCAAACCTTCATCCAAATTAACCTTCGGCTCCCAGCCAAGTTCTTTCCTTGCCAATGATATATCCGGTTTGCGTTTGACCGGATCGTCCATAGGCAGCGGTGCGAAAGTCAACTTCGAATTTGATTTAGTTATCCTTAAAACTTTTTCGGCCAATTCCAGCATGGTGAACTCACCAGGATTCCCCAGATTCACGGGACCGGTAAATTCATCACGGCTGTTCATCATCCTTATCATGCCTTCAATCAAATCATCAACATAACAGAAGCTTCTGGTCTGGGTTCCGTCTCCATAAACCGTTATACTATCTCCCCTTAAAGCCTGCACTATGAAGTTTGATACAACTCGTCCGTCATTAGGATGCATATGCGGTCCATAGGTGTTAAAAATACGAACCACCTTAATCTTTAACCCAAATTGTCTGAAATAATCGAAAAATAATGTTTCAGCCATTCTTTTGCCTTCGTCATAACATGCCCTTATGCCAATTGGATTAACACTACCCCGATATGTCTCGGTCTGGGGATGTACCTCAGGATCACCATATACTTCACTGGTACTTGCCTGAAGGATTCTGGCATTCTTTTCTTTTGCCAAGTTCAGCATGTTGATTGCGCCATAAACACTTGTCTTTGCTGTTTTTATGGGGTCATACTGATAATGTACAGGACTTGCAGGACAAGCCAGATTAAATATTTGATTCACATCTACATTCAAAGGCTCAACAATATCATGTTCAATAAATTTAAAACGGGGGCTTTCAAGTAGCTCACTCAAATTAGCCCTCGAGCCGGTGTATAAATTGTCCACACATATGACATGGTTTCCTTCTGCAACTAATCGCCTGCATAAATGTGACCCTAAAAAACCTGCCCCGCCTGTCACTAAAATTTTATCCATTGATATTTTCACCATCCAAAGAACTTATTTAGGTACTCCTATCTGATAGTATTCAAACCCGTATTTCTTCATATAAATCTTGCTGTATTGGTTTCTGCCGTCAAAAATTACAGGATTATTTAATAGTGATTTAATTCTTTTAAAATCGGGGCTGCGAAATTCCTTCCAGTCGGTTACCAATATAAGAGCATCTGCCCCCTTCAATACTTCATACTTGTTTTCGTTATAGGTAACTTTCGAATTATCCTTCAAATAGTATTTTTTCGCTTCATTAATAGCCTTAGGGTCATAGGCTGAAATATCTGCTCCGGCTTCTGTAAGGCCGGTTATTATCTCAATAGCGGGAGATTCCCTCATGTCATCCGTATCGGGCTTGAAAGAAAGCCCCCAGACAGCAAATTTTCTCCCTCTAAGATCATTTCCGAAATGTCTTTTTACTTTATTTACAATAACCCGTTTCTGATTTTTGTTAACTTCCTGAACAGCCTTTAATAATACAGGTTTATAATTATTCTCTTCCGCGGTTCTTATCAGTGCTTCAATATCCTTCGGGAAACAGCTTCCTCCATACCCGCAGCCCGGATAAATAAAATGGTATCCTATTCTTACATCACTTCCGATACCCAATCTGACGCTATTGACATCAGCGCCCACCCGCTCGCAAATATTTGCAATTTCATTCATTAAAGATATTTTCGTTGCCAGCATGCAATTTGCGGCATATTTAGTCATCTCCGCACTTGGTATATCCATAAATATAAATTTCTCATTATTCATAACATAAGGTTTGTATAATTCATACATGAGATTTTTTGCTCCGTCATTGTCGGTTCCGATTACAATACGATCAGGTTTCATACAATCGGATACTGCACTTCCTTCTTTTAAAAACTCAGGATTGGAGATAACATCAAATGTGAGACTGCTTCCTCTCCTTTCAAGCTCCTTCTGAATAACATCTCTGACTTTAGCTGCAGTTCCTACCGGAACAGTTGATTTATTAACAACATACATATGCCTGGTCATATGTTCGCCTATACTTTTTGCAACATTAAGCACATAGCTTAAATCCGCATTTCCTTCTTCGCCCATGGGTGTCCCTACGGCAATAAAACATATATTGCATTCACAAAGCGCTTCTTCAATCTTTGTTGTAAACTTAAGCCTTCCCTGCCTTGCATTCTCTTTTACCATGCTTTCCAGACCAGGCTCATAAATCGTGACTATTCCTTTTTTGAGACAATTAATTTTCTCTTCATTAACATCAATACACCAAACATCATTACCCATTTCGGCAAAACAGGTTCCTGTCACCAAGCCAACATATCCGGTACCAACGACTGCAACATGCATTACTTATTTCCCCCTGTTTCTTCAGATAATCTGAAAAACCTCATCTTAATTAAGCCATACCATTTGTCTTTTCATTTCCCTCTCAAGTTGTTTTTGCAAAATTTCTTTATCTTCGAAGCTTGCCGAGTAATCAAAGAACAACTCCAATAAACGACAATCAAGATTATTATCTTCATGGACATTTCTAAACTTCTTGCATGCTCTTACCAAATCCAAATTTAAGAACTTAAACCCGTTGAAAATAAAATGAAAATTGCAGTCACCAATTATCAAGTCATCGGGATAAACGGTGTTATCATCTACTCTTGTCCAATCTTTGTATGATACCGTAAACTCGTCAGGCAGATCTCCGAATAATTCCGCTATCTTTTCACGATATTTGCTTGACACCATAAAACTGAGTTTTTCCGCTTGTTTTAGCCCATACAATTCCATAACCGAGTCTCTGTCCATACAAATGGAATCAGGGGAAATGTTTTTTGAGCGAAGATATTTGCACAGCTTCTCAAGCCTTGCTTCAAAATCATGCCCATATCTTCTTAACACTCTAAGGCAAGTTTGTTTAATATTGTTGACTGACAAAAGAATATTTTTTAACTTATACATTTCAGCTCTGTTTTTCGAGCAACTCAATAATGCCTTAGGGTTTAAGCCGTTGGCATCGATGGATAAAATATCGTGCATCTTTGCTTCAAAACTTTCCAGAGTATTATATATATCAATTCCTTTATTGTTTTCGTCGGAAACCAGAAAAACTCTTATCTCAAGTGGACATAACAGAAGAAAATGAAGCAAGTCCAAATTTCTTTCCTGCCAAGAAACATCACCGAAGATCTGCTCCACTATGTTCTCGAATCCAATAAAATTTCTGCTGAAGTCAAGATCGAATTGTCCGACTATATGCACATGTTTTTCAAGCTGTTTTCTTACGAGCTCCCATTCATGCCAGCATGTGCCAAAGAGCACTACCAGTCCGCAGTTTTCATATAAGTCGCTAAATGCTCTTAATATACGAATTTTATCATCGGTTGAAAAGCCATTGTCTTCAAACCACTTGAAATCCCATGGATTTGTTCTTGCTCCGAATTCCTCATACTTTTTGGTCCAGACTTCCTGCTCCAGTGCAAGCGCAGCAGCAGTTCTGTGGGAAGCATTAATTATTTGATTCTCTGTATCCAGAGCGATAAATTTCTCTTTCAAAAATCCGTTCTTTTGCATAGAAGAGATAAGACTCTTAAACGCCTCTATAAAATCCGTGAGACCCTGTTTCTTTTCATAATCAACAAAATACTCGCTTATACCGCCTGGACGAATTCTTTCCTCCCCGCTGTTTTCAATAAGAATAAAGCGGAAGTACAGGCTTAGATGTGCCCTGTTTTCCACTTGATTTATGATATCCCTGCATAAGAGATACCGGACCATTAAATCCAGACGATTGCTTGACACAAGTTCCTTAGGGGATATTTTTTTAAATATATCGCTTCCCTCTAAGGCTTTAAATTCATCATCAACATTTTTAAACCCATTCAGAACTCTGATTTCATACCCGTTGCTCCATACTATTTGAGATGCATTAACACCCATTTCACAAAGATCTTTTTTTATTCCGTTTGCAATTGCCTCGTTCAGTACGGCAATTACAACATAATCGTAATGGCTATCAATTATAGTCCTCGGAGCACTGACAGGAAGACCCATCCCTCTGTATACCTCGTGTCTTTTGTCCAGCCACAGAACCAAATTGGCATAGTCGGTAGCTTTAATTTGTGAATAAAAGGCTTTTCCTACATCGCCGGCACCATATAACACAATATTGCTGCCTTTAGGTACAGCTCCAAAAGGAAAAATGAATTGTTTCATTGTTATTACCTCTTGCTTACAATAATCTTGGATCCTCCCATATGATTCTATCGTCATCTACACCCAAATCCAGCAGGTATCTTTTGATACTGTCAGCCATCTGTTTATCTGCAACTGCTATAACAATTTTATCATAGCTTGTCTCTTTTATTATTTCGGGATTTGCAACCTGGGAACCTAAATTCTTAAAATTTCTGTCCACCCATAACACAAGCTCGCAGCAGCCTGTGTTAACAATCTGGCGATAAAAAGACTGTCCCACGTTCCCGGCACCATATAAGACGATTCGCTCATCTTTATTGACTTTGCCGCGTGGAAAAACAAAACCGCTTTGTGCAGAATAAGCACTGCGTTTTAGATATTCAATGCGTTCAAATAAATACTCGGCAGCCGTCTGCTCAATAATTTTCCGGGATCTGACATAATCCTGCCTGTTGTAAAAATAGCTTTCATCGTGCCCTGTGATATCCAGCGTTTCAAAATATTCATTCCTCAGCTTATTATACAAAAGCTCAAAAGCCGAACCGTTATTCATAAGGCTGAGCCTGTCAAGTAAATGGCCTGTAATTCTGTTTACAAAGCTTCTTTTAACCTTCTCGTACAATCCTTCTTCTACAAGCTTGTCCTTTACAGCCTTCCATGCAACAAAAGAATTGAGCGGGTTAGCCGCGGTATTTTGAGTCTGGCTTGAAGGGTTATTCTGCCTGAAATACATCAGTCTTTTGTCCAGTATGCTAATACGCTCAGCTTTAATCAAAGCAATTGATGCAAAATAGTTGGCATCATTGTTCTTTA
>ERZ773359.3319-NODE-3319-length-18661-cov-4.372837_pt1 | contig 18661 bp, 12 predicted proteins | sample MGYA00374955_ERZ773359 | MGnify/ENA primary metagenome ERZ773359 (study PRJEB29098, sample SAMN04486028) | biogas fermenter metagenome | study: EMG produced TPA metagenomics assembly of the Biogas fermentation microbial communities from Germany - Plant 4 DNA1... | reverse complement strand
TCTCACCACAAAAAATGTAGAATTAAGGCTGCAGGCCTTGTTTTTGAATAACCGCTAAACAATCAACCAATATCTCTTTGGCTTTTCCCAAAATAATGAGATCAAACTTATAAGCTGTTTCTTCAGCGTTTATGAGAACAGTTTTACCGGACGTTAAATAGGGAAGTTGATTTACAGGAGCTACTTCTAAACTTGTGCCGATAACTATTAACAGGTCAGATTTTTTTATTTCATTTAGTGCAGTATTCCAGACATCTGGAGGTAATGCTTCGCCAAAGAAAACCACATTAGGTCTTAAAGCATATTCATGGCAAAAAGAACAAGACTTAAAATCAATTAAGTCTTGAGCTGTAGCCGATTTGCCACAATTGTTACAGTAGATCTTTCTTAGATCACCATGAAGTTCATATACTTTCTTGTTGCCGGCTTTGATATGTAAGCCTGAAATGTTTTGTGTGGCAATCCCTTTAATTAAACCTTTTTCCTCTAATTCTGCCAAAACATAATGGCCTGCATGCGGCTTGACATTACCCATCACACTAAGCCGCTCTTTATAAAATTGATGAAATAATCTATAATTCTTTTTAATTGTGTTAATATCGGCAACGACACGAGCATCAATATTGCGCCAAAGCTCACTCTTGCCGCGAAAATCCGGAATATTACTTTCCGTATCCATACCGGCACCAGTTAAAACTATCGCGTAATCAGATTGTAAAATAAGCTCTGCTAATCTTTTGATACCTTCCTTTTTATTTGCTGCAGTATAAATGTTTTTCATTCTACCACCTTTTCCCCAATATCTATCTCCTGAAATCAGGTTGCCTCCTTTGGAAACTTAAGAAGGCATTTTAAATAATGGCAGCCGCCAACTGCGTTCGCCAGCGACACGAATATCACGACGTAAAAACAAGATCCAGGCAGCAGTTGTGATAATTAGTGCAGCAATTATTAGACCTAACAGCCAACTGCCATTAAGTCCCTCCACAGCTGTACCGCCTTGGTAATAATTGAGAGGCAAATATTTCATCAGCGGCTGCAGGGTCTCATTAAGATTAGATAGCCCCTGAAGGAGAAAATTTCCGACCAGCAACGCAGCAGAAAGCATGCCGGCAAGACGTGCTGACGGTAGTAATAGACTTAGCAGCAAAGCAATGGACGCAAAAAGCAGCAGTACTGCCAACAAGGAAATGAAAGGCAGCAACAATTGCAGCCAATTTAGTTCAAAGCTGACGCTTTCTGCGGGAACTGCCCAACTTAACCAGTCCACAAAGAGGATGATAGTCAATGCTGCAGCTAAAGCAAAAAATCTACCGAAAAAAAGGCTTGTTCTGCTGATAGGCTGTGCCATTACAAGATCAAGCAGCCCTTTTTCTTCGTCACCAACCAGTAATCCAACTGCAGCACTAATGGCCAAGATCCCTATAATTAAATGCATATAGGAGAAAAAATAAACATCTATATACCCCATAGCTGTACCGATAACATAAATATTTTCAAAAAATGCCAGCATTGCTTCAGGAAACATGCTGATATATTCATCGATAATATCACTTGCATCGACCATGCTAGGATAAATATTTATCATCAAAATCCCATAAAAAGCAGTGCCAAAAGCCCAACCTACAATCTGCCAACGCATGCGCCGCAGGGTGTGCTTAAATTCTGCCCACATTACTGTTCACTCCTTATTCTTTTGATAATAAGCCAGAAAAACCTCCTCCAGTGATAAGTGTTCTGACTGCAAATCGGCAACTTTCTTTCCTGCCAAGGCTTTAATTAACAAATCCACTTCTCCTTCTACCTGCAGGAGCAATTCTGTATCACTCATTTGACGAACTATGCTAACACCAGGCAAATGGGAAAACTCCGAAGGCTCTACCGGCACGCGAAAACGGACACGATAGCGCCGTAAAGCCATATCAACCAGTTCCTTAGGTTCGACTTCCTCTACAATCACGCCATCGCGGATAATGACTACCCGCTCAGCTATAGCCTCAACTTCACTGATGATGTGTGAGGAAAAAAAGATGGTAGTACCTTCTGCTTTCGCCTCTTGCAATAGTTTATAAACTTCCTGCTGCATTAAGGGATCGAGACCGCTGGTCGGCTCATCCAGTAACAATAATTCGGGTTTATTCATTAAAGCCAGCACTATTCCTACTTTCTGCTTATTACCTTTGGAAAGGTTTTTGATTTTCTGCTCAAGGTCAAGCTCAAGCCGTTCTGTCAATTGGCGCACATATTTCCAGTCGGTTTTATGACCGCGCAAATCTGCGAAGTATTGTAAAGCTCCTTTAACGGTCTGGTTGCCTTCTAAAATAAGTTCCCCCGGCAAGTAACCTATACGTGACCGGACAGCTACCGGCTCTTTAGCAGGGTCTGAGCCCAAAATCTTTATAGTCCCTGCCTGTGGTCGAATCAAATCAAGCATACAGCGAATGGTGGTGGTTTTTCCCGCCCCGTTAGGACCAAGAAAACCGAGAATTTCACCTGTTTTAACGCTAAGATTTACACCGCGTAAAGCTTGCACAGAACCGTAGGATTTTTTTAAACCTTTAATGTCTATTGCAAAAATTTCGCTCATGGTTATGCTCCTCTCCAAAAAATAATAGGAGGCTGAAAGCTTCTACTGTTCTGAAAATAAGTTGTCACAGACATCGCTTTATCAATAAGCGGCAGTAATCTAATAAACTTGTATAAAGGATGCCGCTTCTAACACATATAGATATGCCGCTTTTACCGGTTTCTTAAGAATGGTTTCCACAGCTTTGCCATAATATTTAAGCTGCAGGTAATAGCGTTTTTTTAGTTCTTCCGGGCCGCCCTTTGGCAAACGATCCGTCTTATAATCTACCAAGATATAACCATCTGCCTTTGGTATCAGTAGATCAATAATACCCTGAATAATTACATGGTCATCACAATCTTGTGGCACGGCGGCAATTTCTGCCGCTGGAATTGCCAGTGTGAAAGGCCATTCACGCAAAACTCGATCTTTTTGCTCCAATACCAATTGCCCCACGGCAGATTTAAAGAAAGAGCTTATTTTGTCCGGCTCCAGTACATTCATTTCAGCAGCGGATAATATTCCCCTTCCAGCCATCTCTTTTATCTGCTTTTTAATTCCCTGCTCGTCGCAAGGAAAATTTAAATCAAGATATTGCAGGACAGTATGATATATTAGACCTCTCTCCTGGGGCGTGATTAATCTTTTTTCTGTAAATGCAGGTTTGGACCAGGAAAAATCCGCATAGATTGACGTCTCGTCTCCACTAAAATCTTCTTGTGCAAAGCGGCGTTTAATTTCAGTAACGGATAGTTTGGCCGGGATGAAAGATAATTCAGAGGGATAATCAAAGGCAAGATTTTCTTTTACTTTTTGCGCTACTTCAGGGTCCACTTCCACAGGAAGCGGATTAAGTGTTAAAATTGCTTTTTTAAAGCTTTGCCTTTCCTCTTCTTTCTCTTCTGAATTTATTGTCTTAGCCAGAGCTTTTTCCAGACATGTCAAAGAAAAAGATCCTTTTGCTTCTAAGTGGTTATTGTTGTCACCCGAAATATCAGGATGTCTGGCAAGAGCTCTGCCCAGCCACTCCAGATAGTTCGTGGCTTTACATATATAATAAGGGGGTATTTTTTCTAAATCTTTCGTTTCTTGCCACTCATTTAAGACTTTGGATAAGTTGTTGACGGAGCCGATTAGATACAGCTTTTCCCGGGCCCTCGTTAGTGCCACATACAAAATACGCATTTCTTCAGCTCTTGTTTCTGCCTCTCCTACCAAACGCAACGCCAGATAAGGTAGTGAAGGATAACGGATCTTTTTTTCGGGACAAACTACAAGCGGTGCTATACCGTAGTGACTGTGCATTAAAATTTCCGCTCGTAAATCCCGGAAATTAAAATTCTTTCCTAGGTCGCATATAAAAACCACGGGGAATTCCAGACCTTTGGACTTATGAATACTCATAATACGTACTACATTCTCGTTTTCGCCCAAACTGCGGGCTGTCCCCAAATCTTCACCCGCTGAACGAAGCTGCTCAATAAAAAGTAAAAAACGGCTTAAACCTTGCCGGGAAAAACGGTCAAATTGACGGGCCCGAGAAAAAAGTGCCCGCAAATTTGCCTGCCTTCTCATTCCGTCCGGCAGCCCGGCTACATAATCAACATAGCCTGTTTCGCGATACAAACTGGCGATTAATGCTGCCAATTTTTCTCGCCGTGCCAAAGTACGCCAGGAATCTAATTTGCCTAAAAAAGCTCTTAATGCTTCAGAAAGTCCCGGAATTTCTGAAGCCGCAGTTATCTGTAATGCCTGCCAAAAATCCACATTATTGCCGCCGATCTTACGAATAGTTGCCAAGTCTTCAGGGGTAAAACCAACAAAAGGCGCTCTTAAAACTGCTGCCAGCGGTATATCCTGCCGAGGATTGTCCAGTATTTTTAATAAAGAAAGCATTGTTTCCACTTCAGTGGCTGCAAAATAGCCTGTAGATAGTTCCGCAGAGGCGGGGATGTTATAACGGGACAAGATCTCCACTAAGTAATTGGCACGTTCAACGGTAGAGCGTAAAAGAATAACAATATCACGGAAACTTATCGGGCGGTAGCATTTTTCATCTTTATCAAAAACATGGATTTTCCTTTTAGGATCCATTAGCTGTAAAATTTTTTCAGCAATAATAATCCCTTCACGCTCTATACTCGCCAGCTCTTCTTCCTGGGCAAAACTTTCCTCTGCCTCCAAACTGTCTGTATTCATTTCTTGTCCGTTTTTTTCCAGCAAAACCACCTCTACCTCTTCAGAGAGCATTTTTTCATTGGCAGCAGGTGGAGGATAATCTGCACCGTAAACAAGGGCTGCTTCCTGGTTGTATTCTATTTCCATTGCCGGCGTAGACATTAGCTGGGTAAAAAGATAATTTACTGCTGCAACTATATTATTACGGCAGCGAAAATTGCGGCTTAAAAGTATTTTTTTATTATTTTCATCCGTTAAGCCGTAGCTGTTGTATTTTTTCAGAAAAATGCTGGGGTCCCCTAGCCTAAAACGATAAATACTTTGTTTGACATCGCCTACCATAAAAAGATTGCCGTTTTTTGCGCCTTGCCGGGAAACTAGCTGTAAAATTGCTTCCTGCACAGGATTGATATCTTGATATTCATCAACTAAAACATATTCAAAACGAGTGCGCAGCTCTCGCGCTGCAGCAGAAGGCTCCTGTTCTGATCCTTCTTTTCGTAAAATTTTCAAACAATAGTGTTCTAAATCATTAAAATCAAGAAGCCCTGCCCTTCTTTTAGCTTCTTCATAAGCTTTGGCAAAATTTTTTGTTAATTTCACCAATGCTCTCAATAGTGGTGCCAACGCTTTTATTTCTGCAACATATTCATCTAAAGTGCGTACAAAATAAATATCTAGTGCTTTAGTCAGCAAATTCTTGGCCCTTTGACGCAACGCTTGAACTTTTTCCTTTAACTCTTCATCTGTTCCTTTTGCCGGGCGTAAACGCTCAAATGCCGCCCCGAGCCAGCCCTCACGTAATTTTTGCCACGGCTCTGCCAGCAAGTTCTGCAGCCTGTTTACTTGTGCCAATTCTGCTTTTAATGTCTCTTCGTAAACCAGAGGCCCCCCGGGTAATCTGCACAGCCTTTGTGCTTCGACCAAGGCGTCGGCAGCCTGTTCAAGAATCATTTTTAATTCATTTTTTATGGGCTGTAGCCATCTCTGCAGCTGCGCTTCCATGCTTTTGCCTTCCTCCAGTGCATAGTAAGCTGCAACTTCGGAGAGCCAACTAAAAGGAGCAGGATTGCTCCAGGCAAACTGATAGAGCTTTAACACCAATTGGATTAATCCTTCATCACTGTTTTTCCCACCATAATATTCTGCCAACTGCAAAAAGCTTTCCTCTTCTTGCGCAAAAGCTTTCTCTAAAACATGAGCCATAACATCTTGGCGCAGCATGTTCGCTTCTAATTCATCAGCGACACGAAAAGTAGGATCTATTTCAAGCAGATAAAAATAACGCTGAATAACTTCGAGACAGAAGGCATGCAGTGTAGAAATTGAAGCACCGTTAAGTAATGATAGTTGCCTTTTTAGCTCCAAGCGCTGAGAAACTTTAATTTCTCTCTCCAAAGCAGCGGCAATTCGTTCCTTCATTTCTGTTGCTGCTGCTTCCGTGAAAGTTACTACCAAAAGGCGGTCAATATCCACTGGATTTTCTTTATGACAAAGCAAACGAATAATGCGCTCAACTAACACTGCAGTTTTACCACTCCCTGCCGCAGCAGAAACTAAAATGTTGCAGCCCGTAGTCTCAATGGCAGCCAATTGTTCGGTAGTCCAATTTCGTGACATTTTAGTTCCCTCCTTTTGCCGAGATGGCCCTTAATACTTGCTCCGTAGAAAGGGACGGTAAATAGCGATACTGATTACCAACAGCAGGATCAAAGCAGCAAACTGCCTTATAGGAGCAATAAGTACAGGCAGTCCTACCGTCAGCTGTTTTATAAGGCTTTATTTCTATCTCGCCTGCTAAAATCCGGTCTGCCAGCTGTCCGATTTTTTGCTTCACAAACTGTAAAAGCTGCAGCATTTCTTCCCGGGTTACTACTCGGGAATTTTTCGTAAAATTGCCGTCTTTTTTTAATGCAGCATGCACCACTTCGTTTCCACCCATAAGAGTAAATACCCGCTCTTCTGCTAAAATCAAGCCGTCCATTTTTTGCTCAGTTGCTGTTTTTCCCTCAGGCAGAGGATTGCCGACACGCTTATAAGGTTGATATAAACTAAAATATAAGGCGCCGGCACATTCCCCCTCTTTACCAATTAAGACCGTCATATTTTCCCGGACAACAGCCAAATAGGTCAACAACTGCAGCGATAGACCATACCAAATATCCGATAGCTTTAAAGCAGCATTGCCACTTTTATAGTCAATTACACGTAAATAAATCTTTCCTTCTGCTTCAGCCACATCAATACGGTCAATTTGGCCATACAAATTAATTTCTCTATCATCATTGTGCTTAAAATGCCAATGTTGCAGCTGCTCACCGTTAAAAGCAACTTCTACAGCAAGAGGCTCAAACCGCCCCTTTTTTGCCTGCCTAGTTAAAGTAATAACCGCCTGGACCAAAGTTTCTCTGATACGTTCAGCCAAAAAACGTAAACGAGCACTGCTAAGAAGAATTTCCCGGTGTAAAAGCGGCAATAAATTATTTACTATTCTGTTGATCCTGGTAACAGCGTCACTCTCTTCCAATTCTCTTAAGGCAATACCTTCTGTCAGCAATTCTTCCACAAATTCACGTAAAGCAGCATGATAAAAAATCCCCATTTCCGGTGCCTCTACACCAAATTCTTCTCTTTCCCGTAAGCGCAGACCATACTGCGCAAAATGGGCAAAGGGACATTGTGCGAACTTTTCTAAACGGGATACACTGCTATGCAGTTTAGTGCCAAAGAAAGCTTTAGTTAATTCCGGCCGCATTGGCTTAAGAATGTTTTGGTAAGACAGAGCCGGCCATAATTTTTTCAGATAAACCTTGGTTTCGTGGTGTGCAAGAGCTTCATTATATACAGAGGCCCAAAAAAAATTTAAACTTTCGCCCTGCAAAAACCGGGCACTTCTTTGCAATAAAGCTGCGGCAATTTTATGCGGCCGCACCAGAGATTGATAATCATCATCCTGATCATTGGTGGCATTTCCGTAAAAAAACACTTTATTCTGCGGGAACATCTCTCGCAAATGATTAAAAAGTGCTGAAGGCCTTTTGGCCTTACCTTCATCGTCTGCAAGAGGACAGCTCAGCCATAAGTACTCTGAACTTCTTGTAAAAGCTATATAGGCTAAATATTGTTCATGATATAACCTTTGCCTTCGGGTTACTGCCAACTCCACCCCCGCTTGTTCCAACACAATTCTTTCTTCATCAGCAATTAAACTTTTATCTTGCAGGTTTGCCGGGAATTCACCTTCATTTAACCCTAAAACATAAACCGCCAGTAAATGCGGGTGGCGAGACCTCTCTACATTGCCAACAATTACGCGGTCAAGACTGGCAGGAATTAATCCTAATTGCAGGTTTTCCAACCCAGCAAAAAAAACTTGCATAAATTCAGCAAGAGTTAATTTCTGCTCTCCCAGTAATGTTGAGGTCTGCTCCAACAATTCTACCACACCCTGCCAAACTTGACGATGTTCCAGTGAGCGGCTTAAGTGACCTTCCTTCTCATCCTCTTCCGCCCACTTTTTTAATTTGTCTGCAACTCCGACTTTTTCCATAAGGCGCCACAGCAACTGACAATAACTGTTAGCTGTTTGGCTTTTTGTCGCAATTATCTCTTCGGCAAAGGGAGCAAAAAGACGAGCAAAGCGTTTACGTGCCTGTTGAATTAGTTCGGCGTTTTCCTCTGTCAACTCTTGTGTGTCATCTGCCAGGGTTAAATGGAGACGAAAATTCCACGGCTTGCTACTAAGCCACAGAGGGCCGGTAATGCCATGTTTACGGGCATAGTTTTCCAGCAGGTCCACCTCCTCCCGCCTAAGCGGAAAAAGGTCAGTTTTTAGCAGCCGAAAAACTGAATTTGCAACAAAATTGTTGTTCACTACTTCCAACGCAGAGCGCAAAAATTCTACCAATGGGTGATGTGCAGCCGAACGCTTTTCATCAACATAGAATGGTATGTCATAATCTAAAAAAATAGCAGCTACTAAGTCATGATAAACTGAAAAATTGCGCAGGATTATGCCTATATCACGGAAACGGTAACCCTTTTCACGCACTAAACGCAGAATATCACATGCCACGGCCTCAACTTCTGCCCGCTGATCGGCTGCGGTAACCAGCTTAATTTCCGGTGCTTTGTCTGGATATGCTTTGACAGGAAGCAGGGCAAAGTTTTTTTCCAAATGTTTTAGGGCTGCGGGAATGAAGCGGGTCTTTTGTTTAGGTTGCGGTAAAATTAGCGGTGCATCTATTTGCACTGCAGCTTTCTGTGCTAATCTCCGCAGCCGCCAATAACTATCGAGGGTAGGATGAAATAAATCCTCTTCTTGCGGCTGCCGTATTCTTTGCGGATCGAGACAAAGAGCAATTTCCACCTGCCTTACTGCAGTAAATAAAGCACCCAAAACTGCATATTCCTGCGGCGTAAAGCCGGCGAAACCATCTATCCAGACTTTTGTTTCCCGCGGCATGCAGCCTTGAGCAATGGCAAGAGCCAAAATGTTTAGCGTATCTTCCGGGTCTAAATAATGACCGGAAATATACTCCTGATAAGCTTCATAAATCGCTGCCAAATCATTTAATTTTCCCTGCAATGCAGGCGGGCAGTTGGTTTGCAGACCTACCGCCGCCATCATTTCCGGCGTTATTTGATAATGCTTAAATTCACGCAACTGCGCAGATAGCTGCCTGCAAAAATTTGGCTGACTTGCCGCTTGTGAAAACACACTAAGCGACGGTGATTTTTCTTGTATTAAGCGACGTAAAAGTAACTGACGCCCCAGTTCGGTCAGTTGGGGTAAACGGCTACCGGCTGGAGGTAAAAAACGATAAGCCAAGCGCCGAAAAGAAAGTACCTGTGCACGAAAAGTACCGCCTCCACAGAGGCGAGCCAATTCCCTCTCCATTTCAAATGATGCTTGTTCCGGCACCAATAGTATTAGTGGAGCTCCAACCGGTTCTTTTTTACTTTCCTGTGCAATGGAATTTAAACAATGATATGTTTTTCCGCTGCCTGCGCGCCCCAACACAAAACGAATTGACATGCTAACCCTCTCCAAGTTTACTAGAACTATTTATGTAACTTCATTCGCTTTGTTTCTAACGAATTCCTTTTCAAGTAAAACAAACACTTTTTTCAATAAAAAAGAAGCCGTTTAGTTATCGGCTTCTTTAATCAACAATTTTTTATTATTTCTTATAGTGTTGTAAAAGTAAAGCCATGTTCATGCCGGAGGGGATAATTATTTATTCGTGTAATTGGTCCTACAGGCAGATATCCGCCTAAAGTATTATGCTCTCCTGTAAAACCTGCTTCACGATTAAATTGTTCTTCTATCCGTTGACAATTTCGACATAATTCCGCTAAATCCGTAGAAGTTAATTCCCAGCCATATTTAGCATTAAGCAACTCAGCCATTAAAGACCAGCTCTTGGGCTCCTTTAAAAAGGCAGAGGCTGAATATAGACAAATACCCAATGTATCAAGAAGTTGATTGGTAAGATAAAGGAGATCTCCTGCTAAATCGTTTTCCCTTTCTGCTGCAAATATGTGTTCATTTTCTCTGTCTTTTTGCAGCGCGGCAGCTATGCAGAAGCCTATCTGCTCATCTTGAGAAAAAGAAGAAAAATTTCTTTCCAGACTTTTACCCATTGCTTGAGCCGTCAAGCTGCTACCTTGGCCTAACAGAAAACCAAGAGATGTTCCTTGTGCCACTTCCTGTAAAAGCTGTAATGCTTTTTTTCCGTCTCCCCAAGAAATGATTTCAGCCTCCATTAAGATGCGCAGTGTTGCTGCGGTTTCTAAGGTATCTATTCCCAAATCATTGGCGCTATCATTTAGCCTGGCTATACTTTCCGGATCATCTATGGCACAATAGTCTCTAAATGCGCGCGCTGTTTCTGGTTTAACAGGAGCAATGGCATGGTAATTAATGTTGACAGCAGCCGGCTCCCATGTCGGCAGACAATGACTGTCTAACACATATTTAACATTTTTGTTCTTTTTATTTATATTCATTAGCACTTCTTTCATTTTGCCGGCAGCTTCTGCAAACTTTTTAGGATCTGCTTTTTCACTTATGTTTGCTTGCGGCCTTTCAATTACTACCGCTTTAAGACGTTTAGAGCCCATAACGGCGCCTAAGCCGCCCCTGCCACAGACACGGCTTGCTGTACCTATTGCATCTGTATTAATAATAGCAGCCGTAGGCATTAACATTTCACCTGCCGGTCCAATGCAAAAGATTGCATTTTGACGACCGTACTTTTCCTGTAAAAGTGCTGCAGTCTCATAAGTGCCTTTACCCTGCAAATCATTTGCCGGCACTAATTCTGCCGACTTATTTCCAATCACTAAAATATAAAGTTCATCTGAACTGGGCAGGCCTTCTACAATCAATGCCCTGATACCCAAAGCATCTAAATAGCTTGCAGTCAAACCACCACCGTTTGATATTGCAATAGCTCTTGTCAGTGGACTTTTTCCTCCCATACTAATACGTCCACCAAAATCGAAATCTTTTCCGGAAAGAAAGCCCGGTGCCACAAAGAACTTATTTTTGTCTCCCAGGGGATAACATAAAGCTTCTACTTCATCCTGACATAATTGTGAAATAAGTGCCCTACCGGCCAATTTTTCATATTTTGCGGGTAATTCCCTTTTCTCAAGCTGCCTTGCACCCATGTCAAGACGTATAATCACTGTCATTTCCCTACCACCTCAATAATGTTTTGTTGCTATTAGATTAACCTTTTTCGCTTAAGCTATGACTATACTAAAATAGTTTTTATTGCACCCGGTTGACCTACCCGAATATCTGCGCTATGATGGATCAAGAGGTGGTACAGTACAATGAAAATTGGCATTATTGGCCCGTCATTGGCCGGAAAATCAACATTATTTCAATTGTTAACAGGAGCAACCTCCGGTCATGGCGGTAAAAACGGAATACCACAAGGGGCGGCCAAAGTACCCGATGATCGCATAGATAAACTAGCCGCTATTTTTAACCCGAAAAAAACAATTCATGCCACAGTAGAATTTGCCGATTTCCCCGCTTTAGGACATGGCGGAGAGTTGAGCGGTGAAACTGCCGGCAGGCTCAAAGCATTGGATGCCTTGACAGTAGTGGTACGAGCCCACCGGGATCCGGCCGTCGCCTGGCCGCAAGAACCCATAAACCCTGATGAAGCTTTTGCTAATTTTCTGCAGGAAATGATTCTAACAGATTTAGTTCAGGTGGAAAAATTACTTTCCCGTAATAAAGATAAAAAACGAACTGCCGCAGAAGAAAAAGTATTAAAAGATTGCCAGTCGTTATTAGAAGATATGAAACCCATTTCTGCCGTCCATTGGAATGAAGAAGCCTTATCCATTCTACGCAATTATGCTTTTCTATCTTCCCGGCCTGTCCTTGTCGCCGTAAATGTCGATGAAGAACAGCTGCAGATGCATTCCTATACCGGCAAAGAACGGTTAATAGCCCAATGTCAGGATGCCGGTTATCCGCTTATTGAATTTTGTGGTACGCTGGAAATGGAAATTAAGCAAATGGAAGTAGAGGAACAGGAACTATTTATGGCCGAATATGGGCTTAAACAATCGGGCATCTCCCGTTTAGCAGCTGCGGCTTATCAGTTATTAAATCTTATCTCATTCTTTACTGTGGGTGAAGATGAAGTGCGGGCCTGGACCATTAAAGCCGGCACCACGGCAAAAAAAGCGGCAGGGAAAATCCACACCGATATGGAACGTGGTTTTATCCGCGCCGAAGTTATAAATTATGATGAATTTATGGCTTTAGATGCCTCATTTAAAACAGCTCGGGAATTAGGTAAGTTGAGACTGGAAGGTAAAGACTACCTTGTTGCCGATGGCGATATTATTAATTTTCGCTTTAATGTCTAGCCCAGTTTAATGAAGCAGGGAGATATTGCTCTGCTTCTAATTTATTTAATATCCGCAAGATAAATGAATCTTTTAGCATATTTCCCCCCTGCTTATTTCACACTAAATACTAGCCAGTTTAAGTAAAAATGAGAAATCTTATAGAATCTTCTAACAAGACTGAAATATGACTATCTTTACCATGTTATTGCAATAAAATCATTCTCTTGTTACAATATAAGCGAGCTGTTATTTTTTTCACAATTGTAACTAGAAGGGTTGTGATTTCATGAGTGATTTAAAACTTCTTTTTAGCCCGCGTTCTATAGCTGTAATAGGTGCTTCAAAAAAAGAAGGAAAGATTGGACATTCTATTATGGCTAATTTGCGGGAGAGCGGTTTTACCGGCCAGGTCTACCCCATTAACCTTAAAGAAAAAGAAATACTCGGATTTAAATGTTATCCTTCCATTAAAGAGGTTCCTGAAGCTGTAGACGTGGCGGTAATTGCTGTTCCTGCTGAGCTCTCCGTTAATGTTGCACAAGAATGCGGAGAAGCAGGAGTAAAATTTTTAGTTGTAATTACAGCCGGATTTAAGGAAGTAGGCGAAGAAGGATTAAAACGTGAGCAGGAACTTGTGCGAATTTGTAAAAAATACAATATGCGCATGGTTGGCCCAAATGTTGTTGGCATATTGGATACCCATACACCATTTAATGCTTCTTTTACTCCCGGAGCTCCACCACAAGGTAAAATTGCTTTCATCTCACAAAGTGGAGCAATGTTGTTGGCAATCCTTGATTGGAGCCGAAGTGTAAATTTAGGTTTTTCACGCATGATTTCCATGGGAAATAAAGCCGATTTAAATGAAGTGGATTTTATCTGGGCAGCCAGTGAAGATCCCCAAACAAGTGTTATCCTATGTTATTTAGAAGACGTTACCGACGGAGAACGTTTTCTTGAAGTGGTCCGTGAAGCCAGCAAACGCAAACCTATCATTATACTAAAAGCAGGAACTTCACAGGCCGGTGCTCGCGCTGCTTCTTCCCATACAGGCGCTTTAGCAGGCAGCAATATTGCCTATGATACAGCTTTCCGCCAATGCGGAGTGCTGCGTGCCGAAAATATGGCAGACTTATTTGACTTAGCTATTGCATTTGTTAATCAGCCCATTCCTAAGGGCAAAAATATCGCCATTATCACTAACTCCGGAGGGCCCGGCATTATAGCCACTGACAGCGTTGAACGAGAAAATCTGGAAATGGCTAAATTTAGTAAAGAAACCACTTCCACTTTACGCGATCACTTGCCCCCTGAAGCAAGTGTCTATAATCCCGTAGACGTTTTAGGAGATGCACCTGCAGATCGCTATCGTACAGCCCTTGAAGCCGTTTTAGCGGATGAAAGCACTCAAAGTGCTTTAGTCTTACTTTCCCCCACTGCCGTAACTGAACCTGTAAAAACTGCAGAATTATTAGTAGAGATGCGGCAAAAATATGCCGAAAAACCATTATTTGCTTCATACATGGGCGGCGAAACTTTAGTAGAAGGAAGTACTTTACTTACGCAGCACGGAATACCTACATATACATTTCCGGAACCTGCTTTAAAAGCAATCTCAGGTATGGTAAAATATTCAAAAATGCGTAAAGCATTACATGAAGCCAAAGCTATTGAATCTCTCACAGAAGCTAGCCGCCAAGAAGTAAAAGCAACTTTTTATGATGTGTTGCGTGATAAGCGCCTAGTTTTATTAGGTAATGAAACAACAAGGGTTGCTGAAGCATATGGCATTCCTGTCGCTCCCATTTACTTGGTTAACAGTCCGGAAGAAGCTGTGGAAAGAGCCGAAGCAATGGGTTATCCTGTTGTTTTAAAAATAGCTTCACCCAAAATTATTCATAAAACTGATGTGGGCGGCGTAAAAGTAGGTCTGGAATCTGCTCAAGAAGTTAGAAATGCTTATTTGGAAATTATGGAAAGTGTCAACCGTCTAATGCCCGGAGCTCCTATTTACGGCATTGAAGTACAAAAAATGATGCCGAAAGGTAATGAATTGATAATCGGTATGACACGAGATTTACAGTTTGGCCCGCTAATTGCTTTCGGTATGGGTGGAATTTATGTTAACTTACTAAAAGATGTTTCCTTCAGACTGGCCAAAGGTCTTACCGTACAAGACATTGAACAAATGATTACAGAAACAAAAGCTTATACCTTGCTCCGGGGTTACCGCGGCAGCACTCCTTCAGATATACCATCCATAGTAAAGACAATAGCCCGTGTGGCACAACTCTCCCTCGACTTTCCGGAGATTGCTGAGATGGATTTAAACCCAGTAATTGCTTATCCTGACGGAGCTGTAGCACTTGATGTCAAAATCACCATCTCTTATGATAAACTCAAATAGAAAGGGTGAAAATATGAAAAGTATTTTTATTGGCGGCATGGCCGGCAGTGGTAAAACGGCCATTGCTTTAGGCTTGGCGCTAAAATTGCGTGAGCAAGGAATTAAAGTAAGCTACTTTAAGCCACTTGATCCTACAAAAGGCACACGCGAAAAAACAGATGATGATGTTGTCTTACTGAAGGAAGTACTGGATTTGCCCTACGATGACTCCATCCTTTCACCTGTCCAGACCAGCCCTTCGCATCTTTCCTGGGAAACAAACCAAGCCACAAATAATTATGCAGAAAAAATTAAAAATGCTTATGAGCAAGTGGCAAAGGATGCTGATGTGGTAATCGTTGATGGTTCCCTCTCTCCCTATACCGCAGCCAGCCTAGGGCTAGATGCCATCAGTTTGGCTAAAATGCTAAACAGTGCGTTTATTTATGTCATACCTTTAGAAGATGACTACAGCCTTGATAAAACCATTTTCTATAATGATTATTTCCGGCTTTCCGGCATAAATTTCCTTGGCAACATTTTTAATAATGTCGACAGAACACTACTGGATAAAACAAGAGGCATTTACACACCTTTATTGGAAAAACTCGGCCATCCCGTTTTAGGAGTAATTCCACAAAAAGTTGAAATTGCCGCACCTACTGTACGCGAATATTATGAAGCTTTGGGCGGAAAACTGCTAACTTCCTCTGAAAACGGCATGTCACGCCTGGTGGAAGAAGTAGTAGTAGGATCTATGACCATTGAAGGGGCATTAGGCTACCTACGGCGTGCTCAAAATAAAGCTGTCATTACCGGTGGGGATCGTTCCGACATGGCTATAACAGCCTTAGAAACAAACACCTCTGTTTTAATCCTTACGGGCGGCCTTTATCCTGATGTTAGCGTTATATCAAAAGCTGCTGAAAAAGATGTGCCCATCATTCTTGTCCACTATGATACTTACACGGCAATTGAGAAGATGCATGAGGTGTCCCGCCGCATACTCCCCAGTGATACCAAAGCGGTAAAAATTGCCTTGGAAAACATTGAAAAACACTGCAACTGGGAAGCAGTTGTTGATTACTGCCGTAATTAGAGCAAAAGAGGCGAAGCTTTAAAGCTTCGCCTCTTTTATTCCTGTTCCTCCACCCAGCTACGCAACAAAGATATTTCTTCCCCATACTCCCGATAATCATCTACAGGTGTCTCTAAAATCAAAGGTAACTTCCTAATGAATGGATGAGTAATAAAATTTAAAACTCCTTCCTTGCCCAAATAGCCTTTCCCTATCTTGGCATGCCTGTCTTTATGCGAACCTGGGGGAAATCTAGAATCATTCAAGTGTACAATCTTTACTTTCTCCAAGCCTATTGTATTTTGCAAATCCTCAATTAACTTATCAACTTCTTCCGGCTGCCTAAAATCATACCCCGCACCCGTTAGGTGACAGCTATCGAGACAAACTCCCAAATTTTGTGGATTATTAAGTCTGTCCATTATCTCGGCAATTTCAGACAAACTACCAATTTCAGTACCCTGTCCTGCCATGGTTTCTAAAAGCAGCATTGTCTGGCCGCAATAAGGAAGAAAAGCTTCTTTCAAACAAGCAATGATGCGCTCTATACCTTCACTTACTCCTGCTCCCGTATGTGAACCGGGGTGAATAACTAAATACTCAATACCCGCCGCATCCATGCGCTGTAAATCTTCTGACACCACCATTTTAGCAAAAGCATATGAGCGTTCTGATTGCGAAGCCATATTTACCGTATAAGGCAGGTGCCCGACAATATGCCGTAAATCATACTTTTGCCGCAATGACTGCCATGCTGAAATTTCTTTTTCCTCAATTTTTCGCGCAGCACCACCGCGGGGATTCCGGGTAAAAAATTGAAAAGTATTTGCCCCTATTTCCATGGCAGTTTCTGCAGCTTTATCAAAACCCTTGGAAATAGACAGATGAGAACCCAGTCGCATTTTACCCTCCAAAATTTTCACATTAATATACCGTAGAAAATAAAAAGACTTTGGTCAAGTAAAAATTACTCATTTTTTGGGTACAAGGGAAATAGTTCTTCCTTTTTCTCCTCACTTAAAACTTCCTCTACAAATATAGACTGCTCAACAGCTAAATCTATTTCAAATTCATTTTTATAGGGTTCCTTCCCCTCAGCCCAATATACTCTTACAGTTGGGCTGAATGTTTTTCCCACCTTATTTTTTACAACTAAACCTATGTCACCATTGCTTAACCGTAAAGCAGTTCCTACCGGATAAGCCGGAACATGTTCAAAAAAAGTCTGCAAAAAAACAGGATCATAAGCATGGTTGCCGCTGTATTTCAATAGAGATAAGACCTGGTGAGGCTGCAAAGCCGCACGGTAAGGTCGATCAGAAGTTAGGGCATCGTAAACATCAACAATCATTACCAGACGTGCACTTTCATTAATCTGGTGGTGCAGCAGCTGATGAGGATAACCTGAACCGTCGCAGCGCTCATGGTGCTGTAAAACAATTTTCAGGCTATCATCGGCCAAATCCCGCTGCCTACAACTCAATATGTCTGCACCAAGAACAGGATGCATTTTAATAATTGCAAATTCCTCATTTGTTAGACAGCCTTCTTTCATGAGAATCCTCTTGTCAATTTTTGTTTTTCCCAAGTCGTGCAGTAAGGCTCCCACTGCAATATCCTGCAAACGTGAACGCGTATAACGCAGATTGCTGGCAATTAATAACGAGAGGATACAAACATTGACGGAATGATTAAATGTATACTCATCCGTGCTTAATATATCCGCCAAATTATACATAACATCTTTATTGTCTAGTACTTCTTCGACCAACCGATTAACAACTTTAAGAAAATTGTTATCAACAATAGGTCCTTGTTTTCCCTGCTTGATGTTGGTAAGAACATTTTTCACCAACTTGTTTGCCTGTAAGCGAGCCTGATCAGAAACAATTTCCTCATTTTGAGCATCACTTAAAAAAGGGTCTAAAACATATACAAAATTTATCTTTGAGCGCAGCAGGCTGGAAATATATTGACTGGTTAATGTTACTCCTGCCCGTAGCCACAATTGCCCATTGGGGCCATATACTGATTTAGCCAGAATCATCCCTGGCTTAAGTTTGCAAACGTATATTTTCCTCATTATTTTCCCCTATTGAACATATTTCTTGCTCCTTCCCAAAATTTCGACTATTTTTTTTAAATTCCTCCTTTTTATCCGCTATTATTAATAATCAAAAGAAAAATAGTCAGTAACCGTATGGTTCTGACTATTTTTCTTTTGTTCTGAATTTCGGGGCTTGCTCTTCTTCTATTTATCTGATGAAATTAAAGGATTTTTCCGCAGACGCTTTGCCATTATCCCGCCTATTCTCCCCGTTTCCCGGGCCGTTAAGTTTTCCCAACCTTTCTCTTTAACTTTTTCAGCAAGCCCTAACTCCTCCGCAATCTCCATCTTCATTTGCTCCAATGCTAGTTCCTCTGGTGTCATCTTTTCCGGTTTTTTCTTATACCTGGCCATAGCTACCTCCTTGCCAAATTGAGCTGGCTCTCAATGTCACAATTAACAATAGTTTGACCTATTTGAGGAGAGATATGCTTCTAAATCTATAGCAGCAAAAGTAAC
>ERZ773359.3318-NODE-3318-length-18667-cov-45.458521_pt1 | contig 18667 bp, 17 predicted proteins | sample MGYA00374955_ERZ773359 | MGnify/ENA primary metagenome ERZ773359 (study PRJEB29098, sample SAMN04486028) | biogas fermenter metagenome | study: EMG produced TPA metagenomics assembly of the Biogas fermentation microbial communities from Germany - Plant 4 DNA1... | reverse complement strand
TAGAGAAGATATGAAGGAAATGGTTGAGATGTTTGACTTTATTGCGGGCAAAGCACCAGAGATAATCAAGAATTTAATAAAAGCCGCATATTCTGAAGAAACCGCTACAGAGATGGGCAAAGCAGTAGGAGCATTTTATAAGCAGTTGATTGAAGCTGGGTTCAAACCAGAGGATGCTCTGTCTATGAGTAGAGATTACATCAATAATTTCCAGTCCTTTTTAGATAAACTTAATTCTGGCACATAGTAAAATTATGCTGAGAACAATCGGTTTATTTATCAAAGGGATTGCTCGTTTATTTGTGGGTAGTACTCTGATGCTGCCGTCCGTGCTGTATCAGAGGAAAAAAGCCACCAGAATATTTGCCAATCAACTGCGAAAGCAGGGAATCCCGGAGAAAGCGGTACAAGAACTAACCAAGTGCTATAAAAGTGCAGTTAGTCCCCGCAGCATAAAAATTTCCCAGTGATTCTAGATCACTGGGAAATTTGCTCTGCTTAATCAATTAAAAAGACTACTGCGTAATGGGCAAAGAAATCATAGTTCTTAATTGCAGCTAAAATCTGCTCAGCTGCTTCTTGACTGATCACCACTCCTGTTTGGGGCTGTCCTTTAACATCCTGTGCCTTAACTACCAGCGGAGCAGTATATGTAAGCTTTCCAGGAATCGAGACACGATTCATTAAGTCATCCGATAAATCATTTCCATAGCTGATAACACCTGAATGCTGAACAAATTCGTAGTCAGCAGCTACCCCGCCGTAAATTAATTCTCCTGTTTCTGACCAAATCCGGGGACTCATTCCTCTTTCTAAATCCAGTCCGCGGGCATCCACTACTAACCCGGTATACACCAGCTCATTGACAATTAAGTGAGCCAGCATAGGCTGCTGTGCAGGATCAAAGCGATCCAATCTTTCTAAGCTCAATGTACTTGAAGCTGCATTCTGATCTCCAGATACCTTCACCTCTGCGCGAGTATATCCTTGCGGTGCTTCAAAAACTAAGTTCAACTCAGCCAGATCATCATACACCAATCCCTGGTGCAGATGGGTACGATTTAAAATCGGCCCCTGCTCATTGAACGTATAGATGGAGAGAATTGGCGGTGTAGTATCCAACCGATTGGGGAAAACAAACTTCAGCTGATAAGCAGCATCAGCTTCCAGCAGAAACTGCAGCGAATCCTGGGCAGCTGCAGGCTGCAGGCTCAAACATAATATCATCACGAAACAGGCAAGCCAAAGTCGGCCAATTCGTGTCATACAGACCACCTCGATGTTATTTATTTCCATACAGCAGCTACTACATATCTACTTCGTGCAGTATAAGGGATAACTGCACGCACCTGTAAATTTCTTTCCTTTCCATCTATTCTGAAATCTAACGCGGATTAGAAAGCATTTTCGGAATCGAAAATGCTTCTTGTTCCCCTATTCCTGATAATCATATAAATGGTACCGCAGCCTATCACCACTGCCAGCCCAGAAAGCAAGAATCCGGTGGGGAGCCTCGCTTTCCAAAACTACATGAAACCGCGTTGGAAAGAACCAGCGTAAAATTCCATCATAACCTATTGAAAAAACTGTTACCTGCTCCGGATCCTGCAGAAGCTGCTGCACCTGAGGGGCTGTATTCTTCTTCTTTGTCAAATCCCTAACCTGCTTTGCTGTTAGCACTCTAGAATCGAGCTGGTATCGACCTGATCCATTTAAGTCTACTAACTTACCATGAAAATCGGTGCGGTTCTGCAGCAGCAGCGATTGAAGATACAATCCTAGAACTTCGATCTCAGTTCCTTCATCATGCAGATAAATTTCCCGAGTATCCTGCAGCCTTTCATTGAGGTAGAAAGCGAGTATAATTCTGTTCTCTTCTGGATCATATACCGCTGAGCGGCGATCAAAGCCAACCCTGCCTGCATCACGCTGATTTACGACCTGCATTTCGCTGTAATGTAGACGCAGATCTGCATCATAGCGTGATTCCATAGTATAGCCGGACCCGGTCGTGGTTACCGTGGCTTGTCCATTTTCCGGATCAATTTCAAAGAGAACATTGTAGACATACTCTGCTTCACCTTGAGGAGTAATGATTGAGATTTGATACCGCTGTGTTTCCGGCAGCCAGCTGATCACTGAATCTGCAGCGTTAACAGTTAAACATGCAGAAAATACAATCAGCAAACTAAGTGTTATCAAAATAAACTGTCGTTTAATCAGGATCATCTCCTATTTCCAGTCTCTTATAAATTATAATATTTATTATTATTGAAGTCAAATAGCCTGATGCCGAGCATTATCCTTGTTCCAGAAGCTCTACCTCGTAATTATCAGGGTCTGTAATAAATGCCATCTTATTGCCTTTGGCAAACTCGTCCCGCCAGTTATCCGGCCAAATTTCAATTCCCTTCTGTTCCAACTGCTCACAAAACGCGGTCAAATTGGGAACACCAATAGCAAAATGCAGCAGATCTTCCGGTACATTTAATTTATAATCTGGAGAGTAGGTCAATTCCAACATATGCTCATTACCCGGCAGTTCTAAATGACAGATTTGATTCCCCGCTGGAGAGCGATCATTGCGGCTTTTCACCCGGAAACCCAAGTTATCGCAGTACCATTTGATTGAACGCTCCAAATTACTAACCCGCACCCGAGTATGGAGAAACTTATACAAAACTACCGCCTCCCTCAATACATGCTCGTATAAATTTAATTTACACACAAATCAACTAAATACTCTTGTCAACCGTAGTTTATTCTGATACAATGCAATCAGAATATGTGGTAGAGTAGATGGCATGCGTTTTAGTGCTTAGGGATGGGACGTTGCCCTAAGACGAAAAGCTGCTCTGCAGCTGCGATGTGCCATCGCGTCCGCTGTCACCAAAGAGCTTCTTTCTCTTTGGTACAGATGATCAAAGGGAAAGGAGGTCAGCAATGAATACGAAAACAAGGACACTAGTTTATATGGCTTTCTTAGTCGCCTTAAACATTGTGCTGAGCAGGTTATTAAGCATGCGCATCAGTATTGGCGGCGTTGAAGGGATCCGGATCGGGCTTGGCGGCCTACCGATTATCCTAGCCGGTATTGGGCTTGGTCCCTGGCAGGGAGGAATCGTTGGTGCGGTAGCTGATATTATCGGCTACATGATCAATCCAATGGGTGCCTATGCTCCCCATTTCACCCTATCTGCTTTTTTAACCGGATTTATCCCAGGAGCTGTAACCAGGTATATCTTCAATAACCAAAACCGTTTATGGCACTTGGTTGTGGCTGTGCTGATGGGTGAACTTGTAACGAACGTTCTCCTAGTGCCGTACTTCCTCAACAGTCTGTTTGGGTTACCGATTAAAGCAACTATCATTCCCCAGATAGCTTCCGTCCTGATCCAAACTCCATTTTATGCCTATTTGATTTCTCTGATGCTGCAGTTTAGAGTCCTAGAGCCATCTAGTGCCGCAGTTGGCAGAAAACGCTGATCTAGATCAGTTGATAACTATCATAACGGAGGAGATATAATGGAGCAGATTCGCAGTAAAGCTGGATTTATCTGTGACATGGACGGAGTTCTGTATCACGGCAATTACCTGCTGCCTGGTGCAAGTGAGTTTGTAGAATGGCTGCAGAGAGAAAATAAAAAGTTTCTGTTTCTCACAAACTCCAGTGAACGTTCGCCGCGGGAGCTGCAGCTGAAGTTAGCACGCATGGGCATTGAGGTGGACGAAAGCCACTTTTACACCAGTGCATTAGCAACAGCCAGTTTCCTCGCCCGGCAGACCCCCCGCGGTAGTGCTTATATTATCGGTGAGACCGGCTTAGTCAAGGCACTTTATGATGTCGGGTTTTCCATGAACGATGTTAACCCAGATTACGTGGTAGTAGGTGAAACCCGCTCCTACAGCTATGAAAAAATTGAATTAGCTGTCCGCTTAGTGCGGCAAGGAGCCAAACTGATTGGAACCAACCCGGACGTTACCGGGCCAGCGGAACACGGAATTGTCCCCGCTACCAAAGCCTTAATTGCCCCGATTGAATTGGCAACTGGTAAAAAAGCATATTACATTGGAAAACCAAATCCACTGATGATGCGGCACGGCTTAAAGTTGTTGGGCACATCCATTGAGGAAACAGCTATTATCGGCGACCGGATGGATACCGATATTGTCGCTGGAATTGAATCAGGTATTGATACAGTGTTAGTGTTAAGCGGTGTCAGCTCACGAGAAACTATCAAGCAGTTTGCCTATCAACCCCACTATATTCTCAACGGTGTCGGTGATATGGTTCCATAAAGCAATAAAACCGGGAAATTGGCAGTGCCAAACTTCCCGGTTTTATTTTTATAGACGCTCTACTTTGATTTTAATGGTACCGCTCAATTCAGCCTGCGGCTCGAGGTAAACTGTTCCAGTATCGGCCATGCCCTGGTTTGCCAAATTGAATCCATTGTTGCAGTTCGTTACCGGTTCAACGGCAAAATAACGCCGGTCATCTCGAGGACAGTAAAGAATCAAATGCTCGTACACCGGATCCCACTCCATAGTTAAACGCACTCCGCTTTTTGGCCAGGTAATTACGGCGGGTGCGTGGCAGATGCGAAAACATTTATCCACAAAGGAGGTTGTCAGCTCCTTCGCTTGAGTAAAGTCCAATTCCACTGGGACTGGCTCCCACGTTCCCGTTGGAATAGGTGTGGCCCCAGGATAGATACCGACAGCAGACATCTGCAGTAACACTTGATCATCTGTGTCAGTTAAAGCCCTGACAAAGTATGGATGAATACCCATCCCGGCAGGCATTTCCTGATCACTTAAGTTCTGCACAGCAGTTGTGATCTTAAACTCACTGCCGTCCAGCTGATAAGCAATCCTCGCTTTAAACCAAAATGGCCATGAGATTCCTTCATGCTCAGTGCTGACAAACTCCAGCTCCAGTTTTGTATCGGACTGGGAAACAACCTTCCAAGGACGATTGCGCACTTCGCCGTGGATTGCATGCCCATCGCTGGTATTGATCGCCAGCTGATAAGTGTGGGCTTTATGCACGAGAACTCCATTTTCAATGCGATTTGAATAGGGAATCATATTAAACGAACTAAATTTCCCTGGCTCATTATTCTTAAGCGCACTCTCCGGAGTGGGCCGCATCAGATCAACCCATTGATTGTTGAGTTTGTACTTGAAGCAGAAGATCGACGCACCTACGCTTGGACTGATCCCAACCTGGAGATCCTGACCCTCAAGCAAGATCTGATCGTTGTCATAATTCTGCATCATACAACCTCCTAACTGATTCACGTCCTCTTTCTACTTATTCAACCAGCAGTGGCAATTTCCTTTATCTAAAGTTAGCAGCAAAAAAAAGGCAGCGCAGTTCTAGTTTGAACTGCTGCTGCCCTTATTTTTTCCGGTCGATAAAATACCCTGCTGTCTGCACAGATTCAGGATTGTATGCTTTAGCTGAGCGTTTGCCCCTCTGCACCTGATTAAATTTGTGGGCAAAGTGTGCTTTGGCTTCCGCTGCAATTTTCGTACTTTCTCGGTCCAGGGCTAGAATCTCCGTAATGATCTGTTTTTCAGCATCAGATAGTGGTGCACTGTTCAATGCAGCAATCTGATCGATAATCTCCTGCCTTTGATCAATTAGCCTCAGAAGCTGTTGCTGGGCTTCCTCCTGCTCCCAATCCGCATTTTGACAGTGCTGTAACAGACCTTCCGATAATACCAATAATTCTTGGTAGAGGAGCCTGCGTGTTTCAACCTGATTTTCTTGATTACTGGTCATCATCTATCCACCCATCATCATCATCTGCTGATAGAGCCAGTCAGACTGGGCATACATTTCGGATAAAGCTCTTTCCATGGCGGTAAACTGTGCCCAATAGCGGTTCTCGATTCTGATTAACCGCTCCTCCATAGCTGCCATCTGATCTTCATAGCGGCGAATTTTTTCCGATAAAGTGCTGGTATCATATAAAGAAGTTGTTTTACCAGCAGTTTCAGCCAAGCGGTTCAAGCCGGCATCCAGTACTTGATACAGCCTTATGGCAATGCCTAAGCTCTCTTCTGTTTCGCTCCTGTTGGTAAAGAGCGCCATTACTTCCTCCGGCTTGTTGGCTATCGCGTCCCGCAGCTTTGTTTCATTGATATGCAGTTTGCCATTCTCAAACCAGCTGCCGGTGCTGATTCCAATTTGGTGGAGGGAGTTAAGTCCATCCAAATCACCAACAACAGATCCGAGAGCTCTGCGCATGTTGTAAACAATATCAGTTAGGATCCTATCAGAGCGCAGCAGTCCACTCTTCGCTTTTTCTTCCCACAGTTCAATTTCCTTGTCGCTCATTTCTTTTTTCTGGGCTTCAGTCAGTGGTGGGAAGTCTCTATGGAAAGGCTCGTTGATCTTGCTGTGAATTTCATTAATCAGCTCGTTATATTTATCTACTAAGTTCTTGATGCTGTCGAAAATAGCATCTGTATCCTGAGCTACTTCCAGTTTTACCTTTGCGCCTCCAGCAGCCTTTAAATCAACAGCTAATCCAGCAATTGTAAAACTATTGCTCTCTCGATTGGTTTCCAAGCCGTTGATTTTGAATTCCGCATTTTCTCCTGTTACACGTTCTGGATCTGCAAACAGCAGATCAGCAAGTTTAACCGCAGTACTTTCTTCTTCGTTATTTATTGTAACTCCCATTGATTCATTAAACTTAATATCGATTACAGCATTCTCACCCGTGTTTTTGGTCTGGAGCACAAAAGAATCTGTAGCCTCATCGTAAAATGCGGTAATGCCTAAATCTTTGTTCTGGTTGATAGCTGTAATGAAAGTATCTATGGTATCGCCTTGCTTAATCTCAATATCAATATACTCATTATCTGCATTAGACCAGATCTGAATGGTTCCTGAATTCTCAGCAAAATAATCGTTAAATGCTTTGCCAGCTCCTGCTTTGCTTACTTTACTGGCTGCAGTTGCCAGCTTGGTAACTTCAATTTCATAAACACCATACTGGGCATCCCCGCTGATGCGGGCACTGACCACAGAATCATCGGAAGATGTAACCCTGCGGGCCAAATATGTAGACTGAAGCTGCATATTAAAAACTAACTCTTGAAATCTGGCAATTTTGGTATTGAATGCTCTATATTCATCTCTCTGCCATTCGGCGCGAACTTTTTGCTGATAGATGCGATCCAATGGGATGCGTTCAACTTCCATCAACTGATTCACAATCTGCTCAGTATCAAACCCTGACGCTATACCCCCAATTCGCATAATACCCGTCCTCTCCCAAATACTAGTCTTGTTATATTTATCGGTAACTCCAGCCTAATCTTTAGCCTTGAATACAGGAACAAAACAGCAAACCGCGAATAGTTTTGTTGAAGTGGGATCTGATGAGAAGGTGAAGTTGTGTTGAGAAAGAAAGCCAGTGTGACAGTACCGGAACCAGTGCTAGTAGTGTGCCGCACACTTCAGGAACATGGATTTCAAGCATATATTGTTGGCGGAGCAGTACGCGATGCGCTCCTCGGCAAAGAAGCCACCGATTGGGATGTGACTACTGATGCCCTGCCTGACCAAATCGAACGGATTTTTGCCAAAACCATCCCAACTGGCAGACAGTTTGGTACAATTTCTGTCGTTACAGGTGAGCAAATTGTTGAGGTAACAACCATGAGAAAAGACGCCCACTATTCCGATGGCAGGCGTCCAGACTATGTAGAATTTACCTCTGATCTAAAAGCAGATCTCAGCCGCCGTGATTTTACCATAAATGCAATTGCCTATGACCCTTTGAGGGAGGTTTTTCACGATCCATTTGCTGGCATGAGAGATCTGCGCCGCAGAATTCTGCGCACAGTGGGCGAATCAAGAGAACGCTTTAGTGAAGATGCTCTGCGGATGCTCCGCTTAATTCGGTTCAGTGCAGTGCTAGGATTTAAACCAGAAAAGCGAACGCTCCTGGGAATCCAGCCTCACTTAATTGTTAATGTAGCCAATGAAAGAATCAAGGAAGAGCTGAATAAGCTGCTTGCAGCTGATGCGATCGTACAGTCTCTGCAGCTTTTTTACACCTGCGGACTGATGGAACAGATTATTCCGGAACTTGCTCAAACTGCAGGAATAAACCAAGGCAGCAATCATGCCTGGGATGTTTTAGGGCACTCGATAATCACCTGCCAAGCAGTCCGGCCAAAACTGCACCTGCGCTGGGCAGCCCTGCTTCATGATGTTGCTAAACCGCAGACATTCAGTAAGGATGAAAAGGGGATCCACTTTTACAACCACGATCAGTTAGGAGCGGAGATAGCGCAGCAGATTCTCAAGCGGCTGACCTACAGCAATAAGCTGCAGAATAAGGTCGGCTTATTGATTAGGTATCATATGTATCAAATTCATCCCGATTCCTCTGATAAAGCCTTGAGAAGATTGATAAACCGGGTCGGTGTTGAAAATATCTATGATTTAATTGAACTGCGCAAAGCCGATATTCTAGGTATGAAGCACAATCCGCAGCAGGTGTTGAGCTATTACCAAATGATGCTGAAGCGAATTGAGGAGATCTTGGCTGCTGATAGTGTCTTAAGCGTCAAGGACTTGGCAGTTACCGGCACCGATTTAATGTACGAGCTCAATCTCAAACCAGGACCTATGATCGGAAAAATACTCAATTTCCTGCTGGATCAAGTTTTAGATCAGCCAGAACTAAACACCAAAGCTGACTTAATCACGCTTGCCTCCAGCTACCTTATAGATAACCAGCTAACCACTGATGCAGAACTTTAGCATCTGCTCTCAGCTGCTCTGGGGCATCATGCTTGACAAATTCAATCAGAGCATAATGCTCACCTGGTAGGCCCTGAAGTACAGCAAAATACTGTTTCCATAAGGCTTCGCCTGCTGCCAGCTTTAGGCGTTTTGACTGATCTGTCCAGGCAAAGACATGCAGATTATAAAGGTGCGCCTTAATCTGTTTCAATCCCAAAACCCTTTCCTCTACAGTTAAAGTAGGTAAAGGCTGCCAATAGGTATAGACATTATCATGATCCACTTCCTCCAGCAGCTGCAGCACCGATGCAGGAGTATCTGTTAGGGTATTGCTGTGGTATTCGAAAGCAATTTTAATTCCTTCTGCAGCTGCCAGATCAGCTATTTTTCGGGCATTTTCGACAACCCCTACCCGCTCATCGGTACTAACTTCACGCGATCCCTTAGTCCCTGCCCACACCCGAATCACCGGAGCTTCCAAGGCAGCAGCAGTTTTAAGCACATCACTAAATGGCACATTATCATTGCAGCGGTAATAAGAGCCGTATGAAGCCACTTCTAAACCGGCATCAAGCGTAATCCGCTTTACCATATGAGCCCTGCTCACCTCTCCATGGGGAACATGCACATCCCCTCCCCACTCAATGCCGATCAATCCCGACTCTGCTGCTAAAGCAGTAATCTCTTCAACGCTTAGCTGGCGAAATGTAACTGATGCTAATCCAGGCTTGACCATAGCGAACCCCCTGGGTAGGATATTTACTTCTGCTGCTTTTGGCTTACCTCACTCCTAGTGGCTGAAGGAGACTGACCAGTTAACCTCTTATAAGCTCGATTAAAGGAGCGGATACTGTTAAATCCGCATTCAAATGCAATATTAATTATCGGCTGATTGGTAGTTTGAATCAGACTCTGAGCTTTAGCCACTCTTAATGTGTTGATATATGTCCTTAAGTTCTTACCAGTTACAGAATTAAAGGCCTTGCTGAGATTGAAAGGATCAACCTTAAACCGCTTGGAGAGCATCTCCAGGGTAATCTCCTCGGAAAAGTTATTTTCAATATACATTAATACTTCCTGCAGCAGTTCCAGGTTGGACACGCTGTTTTTATGTTCTTTAACACCAGGATAACTGGGCAGAAATCTCAGCAGAGCAGCACATAACTCTATTACCTTTGCTCTGATAAACAGCTCATAATAGTCATGCTTGTTTTGATTTTCATCTAATAAGCTGTATAAAGCTGTCCGAATCTGATCATGGACTTCATGTTTCTTAAAAAATGAGGCTGCAAACTGACGGGTATCGGGCCAATCAGCTGCTAATCCAAAGAATTCTGGTTTAAAGATCAGCAGAATTATGCGAGAATCCAAATCAGTACTATCGTAAAAGTGGATATCACCGCTCACTGAGATTGCCAGATCACCAGCAGCCAATTTTTGTCTATTGTTGTTAATGCCAACCCAAAGACTGCCCGCTTCAACATATGCTAATTCAAACTCCGGATGCCAGTGAGCCTGATAGCTGATATTATCATGGATGGATATCCCAAATGAGCTGTAGTTTCTGCGGATGCTGACCCGATCTTCAAAAAAGAACTTCACCTCAGTCACCTCACCTATTCCATTTTATAAAAATAAACCAACTTATGTCTAGATTTTGGATAAATAATGGCGAGCAATTTAGTTTATGCTTCACTATGATTGAAGCATAGACAAGAATTCGGGGGTGTCAGCAGTTGACGAAAAAAGCACTGATTGTATACGGAGGATGGGATGGTCACCAACCTGATCTGGTAGCAGAACTCTTTAGAACTATTCTTACCGAAGAAGGATTCAGTGTAGAAATGTCGCAATCTTTGGATTCATTCTCTGACGAAGAGGCCTTAAAAGCCCTCAATCTGATCATCCCAATCTGGACAATGGGCGAAATTACTAACGAGCAGTGCAAAAGTGTGTTAAATGCGGTTGCCAGTGGTGTAGGCATTGCCGGAAACCACGGCGGTATGTGCGATGCTTTTCGCAGCAATGTTGATTGGCAGTTTATGACTGGTGGCAATTGGGTAGCACATCCCGGCAACGATGGTGTTGAATATACAGTCAACATTAAAAAAGGATCCAGTCCCATCGTTGAAGGAATTGAAGATTTTATAGTAAAAAGCGAGCATTACTATCTTCATGTCGATCCAGCGGTTGAAGTTTTAGCAACCACTCGTTTTCCAGTAGTTGATGGCCCCCATGCAGCTAATGGTGTGGTTGACATGCCGGTGATCTGGACCAAGCGTTGGGGAAAAGGTAAGGTATTTTACTGTTCTCTTGGACATCATGCTGATATACTTGAAGCCCCCCACTGCAGGGAAATCATGCGCCGTGGGTTCCTATGGGCGGCTAAGGAGGAAGAATAATGAAACCGGTAAAAGTGGGTATTATTGGCTGTGGAAATATCAGCAGCATCTATTTTAAAAATGCACAAAAGTTTGGAATCCTTGACCTGATAGCAGCCGCCGATCTGATCCCAGAACGCGTTGAGGCTCAAGCGGCAGAGTTCAACATACCCCATGTTTACTACTCGGGAGCTGAACTGCTGGAAAATCCAGAAATTGAGCTGGTGGTTAACTTAGGAACCCCGGAGGTTCATGCCGAGATCTGCCTGGCTGCCCTTAATGCCGGCAAGCATGTGTATGTAGAAAAACCGCTAGCTATCGCCCTGGAAGAAGGTCAAGCAATCCTGAACCTAGCAAAAGCCAAAGGGTTATTAGTTGGTGGGGCTCCTGATACCTTCATGGGTGGCGGAATTCAGACCTGCCGCAAACTAATCGAAGATGGTTTGATCGGTGAACCGATTGGCGGAACTGCTTTTATGGTCAATCATGGACATGAGTCCTGGCACCCAGATCCTGAATTTTACTATAAAGTGGGTGGAGGCCCTATGTTTGACATGGGTCCGTACTACTTAACCGCGTTGGTCAATCTGCTGGGACCAATTAAGCGCATCTGCGGCTCAACAAAGATCTCATTCCCGGAGCGAACAATCACAAGCCGAGAAAAATATGGTCAAAAAATTTCTGTCGAAGTGCCCACTCATGTAGCTGGAATTTTTGACTTCGCTTCCGGCGCAGTCGTATCAATGATTACATCATTTGATGTCTGGGGAGCTGAACTGCCACGGATTGAAATCTACGGAACCAAAGGTACGTTAAGTGTTCCAGATCCGAATACCTTTGGTGGTCCTGTAAAAGTTAAGCTTGCTGGGTCGGATTGGCAGGAAATCCCTCTCACCCATGGCTACTCAGAGAACAGCCGGGGAGTTGGAATCGCCGACATGGCTTATGCCATCCGCACCGGGCGGAAATACCGCGCTAATGGAGATTTGACCTACCATGTGTTAGAGGCAATGCACGGGGTGCATGAGGCAGCCAGTTCTGGTCAATATTACAACATGCTCAGCACCTGTGATAAGCCTGAGCCATTGAACCAAGACAGCGTTCCATTCCAAGAATTTTAACAGCAGAGTGTCGGATATTTGACTTTCCGACACTCTGTTTTAGATTTAGCACCTAGGTGAGCAAAGCTGTTGTTTACAAGCGAAGTCCCTCTGAGCTTAAGATATCTATGATTATTTCCCAGCATCTGCTGCCATCACTCAGTTTTCCACCATTCAAAGCGGTGCAAATACACTGTGCTTGACTGTTAAACATTTCCGCACTAGAAAACTTCCCAGTAGTCCAAAATGACTGTAACGTGATTACACTACTATGTTCTGCTGATTCCCGGCCATCCACTGGCGGATATTTTCAAAGGCAATCTCCGCCCTTAACTCTAAAGATTGTTCTGAGTACCAAGCAATATGGGGCAGGGTGACAATGTTTTTAGCATGGAGCAGTGGGTGGTCTTGCGGCAGTGGCGGTTCAACTTCATACACATCAACACCCGCACCTGCCAATTTGCCGCTGTTTAATGCTTCAGCCAAAGCGTGGCTGTCCACAATAGGTCCTCTGGCCAGGTTAAATAAGTAAGCTCCATCCTTCATCATCCCGATTTCTGCTGCACCAATTAAACCTCGGGTAGAGTCATTGAGGGGACAGTGAAGGGTGACCACATCAGATTCAGCAAGCAGCTCCTCAAACGATACTTTCTCATAGCCAATCTTCCGAACTTCTTCCGGAGACTTGTCCGAAGGAGAATAACCCAGCACGCGGCAGCCAAAGGCATTCAGAAGCTTAATCACTGCAGAGCCGATAGCCCCAGTCCCCACTACTCCCACAGTTTTGCCTGTCAGTAGTGGACCAACTAATCCATCCTTGGTACCGCCAGCGCGGCAGCGCTGTTCCGTTTCTTTAAAACGGCGCATAGTGCTGATCATCATCCCAATGGTTGCTTCAGCAACCGCTGCGTTCGCATAACCTGATGCATTCGAAACCGCTATTCCCTGCTTCCGGCACTGCTCAATATCGACGTGATCAAACCCGGTAAAAGCGATGGAAATGAACTGCAGACGTGCACATTTAGCAATTACCTCTCCTGGCAGCGGCATGTTTCCAATAACAAGAACATCCGCGTCATCTGCTGAGGAAATCAAAGCGTCCTGAGCACTATTTTTGGGAAGCGCGGTAAACGTATGGCCTTCGTTCAGAAGCGGCTGGACCAGAGCTGAAAGTTTTTCCTCTGTGATTCCTAGTGGTTCTAATAACACGATTTTCATAACTTATTCCTCCTGATAAATACTTACTCTATATTATATCGTACTTGTCCGTATTCAGTCGCGATTAGCTCGGTCCTCATCCCGGGAAAGATCCATCCGCTAACAGCTCAAAACCAGTTTTTATTGGTTTCGTATCAGTTTCTCATAACTGATACCATTATGGTAGGCAATATCACTTGCAGTGGGGAGTGGTTCTCCAGGTCTAACTAAGTAAGTCAACCTAATGGCTTTGTTATTACTTTCCTCACGACAGCTGGATTCATCTATACCAGCAACCATACTGAATAATTTAGTTATACCGTTAGTGTCTGCATTAATTGCATCTACCCTTTTTGCTAACTCGTACAAATGGGTGACAAAAACTACCCGACTACCGATGACACTCAAGGCCTTAAGAATTTCTTCAGCAATAACAGCACCTTCACGGGAGTTTGTTGACGAAAAGGATTCATTCATTAGTAATAGACTGTCACCGATTACTTCCTCCATTATCTGCTCCAGCTGTATCATTTTCTCTTCCAAATCTCTAACAGAATACCTCGCTTGCGCTGCTTAATAGTTAAAGCATGTTTTTCCCCAATCAGCTTGGTCTTTAGTTCATACCATTTTTGACTTAAATAACCGTTCAGCCCAAACACCCTTATTTCTTTAACAGCATCCCTGCCGGTGATCAGTGATGATAAATATCCTCTTGCGTTCCTCTAGAGTCTGCTGCCAGCTTAAAGAAAACCGCTCCGAGCTTTCAGTAACTGCTATTATTAGAGCAGGAACTGCTAAAATAACAACCAGGGGTAGAAGCCCACCAAGAAGCTTTAAAAATCTGCAGTGCATACCCAACAATAGCGATAAAACTGCTGGGCACAAACAGCAGTTCCCAATAAGTTTGAACAAATTGCTCTTCCGGACTGCTTCCGACACGCATAATTAAATCGTGAATTTCCAGATCTTCAAAATACTTATATTCTAAATCGAGGACCTTATCCGATATTTTTGGAAGGAGATTGAGTGAGCTTAATTCTAGTAATCTGTTCAAACAGCTCTCGCAGATTGTAAAGAGCTAAAATCAAGATATAGGCGAGTATGTACGGTAACACGGGAGAAATGCTGCCCCCTGACTTAACTTCATTGATCAAAATGTCAATGATCTGCTGCTAGAGGTAGATATTGATTGGCATCAGTGCACCATTGGTAACAAATTGAATCAGCAGCAGTACTGCCGGCAGTCTGCCATATTTCAAGACGATAGAGGTAATTTTGGCTAAGCTTCGAAACACATTTTAACCCCCAATCAACTGGCATATGATTCCATCAGTATATAGACGAAAATTGCCGCTGAAAAAGCACGATTTTCCCATAATAGCACAAAAACCCTATCAGCTGCTCGCAAAAGCAGCTGATAGGGTTAATAAACTAGGAATTTACATTTCAGCCATCCGCTTGTAAAGCTCCCAGCGTCTTTTCGCATCTTGCTCTGCTCGGGTGAGCAGATCTTCAGCTGTTTCTGGGAACTGTCTCAGCAGACGTGCGTACCGGTTTTCACTTAAGATAAACTCTCTGAAATCACCGGTTGGCTCTTTTGAATCCAGGATAAATGGATTCTTGCCTTCAAGTTCTAACATTGGATTGTAGCGATACAGTGGCCAGTAGCCGCACTCAACAGCGCGTTTACCCTGCTCAACAGTCATGCTCATATTGATACCATGGTTAATGCATGGTGAATAAGCAATGATTAAGGATGGGCCTCTGTAGCTTTCAGCTTCCAGCATAGCTTTCAGCAACTGGTTGCGGTTTGCACCAACGCTCACGCTTGCCACATAGACATAGCCATAGGTCATGGCAATCCGGCCTAAATCCTTTTTGCGGATCTTCTTACCGGAAGCAGCAAACTTAGCAATCGCACCAGTTGGAGTTGATTTCGATGCCTGACCACCAGTGTTAGAGTAAACTTCTGTATCTAATACCAGTACGTTTACGTCTTCACCGGATGCTAGTACATGGTCTAAGCCGCCAAAACCGATGTCGTATGCCCAGCCGTCTCCACCGAAAATCCAAATCGATTTTTTCACTAACAGCTCGGTATTGTTCGCAACGTATTTCAGGGACTCAGCGGCATCTCCATCCACAGTTTCTAAAGCTGCAGGCAGTGCTGCTTTAATCTGCTCAGCAGCAGACTTGGTACCTTTAGCATCCTGTGGATCCTCCAGCCAAGCGGCAAAACCAGCTTTTAGATCGGCTGGAATTTCTGCATCCATCAACTTCTCGATTACATCTGCTAATTTGGCCCGGCGCTGCTGATAAGCAAGGTGCATTCCGAAACCAAACTCAGCATTATCTTCAAAGAGTGAGTTAGCCCATGCCGGTCCGTGACCTCTGGAATTAGTGGTGTACGGACAGGTTGGTGAAGAACCACCGTAAATAGATGAGCAGCCAGTTGCGTTGGCAATGATCATCCGATCACCAAACAATTGGGTAGCCAGTTTCACATAAGGTGCTTCACCGCATCCAGCGCAAGCACCGGAGAATTCAAACAGCGGCTGTAAAAACTGACTATCTTTAACAGTGGTTGGGTTGATTTCCACATCTACTTCAGGCAGTTCAACTGCAAATTCCCAGTTAGCTGCTTCTACTTCAGCGTGATCAGCTAATGGCTCCATAACTAAGGATTTTTCCTTAGATGGACATACCTGGGCACAGTTGCCGCAGCCAGTACAATCAAGGGCAGAAACTTGAATGCGATACTGCAAGCCTTGATAGTTTTTGCCAACTGCGTTCTTGGTTACAAAGGTTTCAGGAGCATTTGCCAGTGATTCCTCAGTAGCCAGGAATGGACGAATCGCGGCATGAGGGCAGACAAATGCACATTGGTTACATTGAATGCAGTTGTCAACAACCCAGATTGGAATATTGATCGCAATTCCGCGTTTTTCATATTTAGCTGTACCAGTTGGAACAGTACCATCTGGATCGAAAGCACTTACTGGAAGATCGTCACCTTTTTGAGCTGCGATTGTACGTACAACTTTTTCAACGTATTCTGGCACGCTTTCAGCAACAGCAGCAGCTTCATCAACTGCATCAGCCCAGGATTCTGGATAATCAACTTTCTGCAGTTGATTTACTCCAGCGTCAACAGCAGCATAGTTCATGTTAACAATTTTTTCACCTTTGCTGCCGTAAGTTTCTTGAATGGACTGCTTAATATACTTAATGGCATCATCAGCCGGAATTACATTAGCAATCTTGAAGAATGCTGCCTGTAAAATGGTATTTACCCTTCCGCCTAAGCCAATTTCAGCTGCGATCTTGTTCGCATCAATATTGTAGAACTGCAGCTTCTTCTCGGCAATAGTGCGCTTCATGGAAGCGGGCAGACGAGTCTCCATCTCTTCTAATGTCCATGGAGAGTTAAGCAGGAACACTCCGCCTTCTTTAATGCCTTCCAGTACATCATACATATTTACATATGCAGGATTATGGCAGGCCACAAAATCAGCTTGGTCAATGATGTAAGTTGATTTAATGGGAGTTTTACCAAATCTCAAGTGAGATACAGTTAAACCGCCCGATTTCTTCGAATCGTAGACAAAGTAGCCTTGAGCGTACATATCGGTGTGGTCACCGATGATCTTAATTGAGTTCTTGTTTGCTCCAACTGTACCATCAGAACCAAGACCATAGAATTTGCAGCTGATTAATCCTTCTGGAGCTGCATTAATCTTTTCGGTAATATCTAATGATGTGAAGGTTACATCATCATTGATACCAACAGTAAAGTGATTTTTCGGATTTTCACTTACAGCGTTATCAAAGACAGCTTTGATCATGGATGGGTTAAATTCCTTGGAGCTGAGACCATAGCGGCCGCCCAGCACAGGAACAGTGATACCGGCTTCTTTCAGCACGGTGCACACATCTTCATACAATGGTTCGCCAGCTGCGCCAGGTTCTTTGGTCCGATCTAGAACAGTAATTACCTTAACGCTCTTCGGCAGAACATCTAAGAAATACTTAGCTGAGAACGGACGATAGAGGCGAACTTTAATCATACCAACTTTATATCCGCGAGCTGCAAGGTAGTCGATTGTTTCTTCAACTGCTTCTGCTCCGGAACCCATCAGGACCACTACCTGCTCAGGATCTTCGCAGCCATAATAATCAAAAGGTTTATAATGACGGCCGGTCAGCTCCCCAACCTGCTTCATAACTTCAGCTACGATATCTGGAACTCTATCGTAGAATGCATTAGCTGCTTCCCTATTTTGGAAGAACACGTCAGGATTTTGGGCAGTACCACGTTGAACTGGTCTTTCTGGGTTAAGGCCACGTTTTCTGAAGGCTTCAACTGCTTCGTAGTCAACCAGCTTGGCAATGTCCTCATATTCGATCATATCAACCTTTTGGATCTCATGGGAAGTTCTAAACCCATCAAAGAAATGGAGGAAAGGAACTCTGCTCTTCAGAGTTGCTAAGTGACTGACTAATGCCAGATCCATAGCTTCTTGCACAGAGTTTGATGCAATCATCGCAAAACCAGTCTGTCTGACTGCCATTACGTCTGAGTGATCGCCAAAAATGGACAGGGCGTGAGTAGCAACAGTCCGCGCAGTTACGTGGAATACTGTTGGCAGCAGTTCACCAGCAATTTTATACATATTTGGAATCATTAACAGCAAACCTTGGGATGCTGTGAAGGTAGTTGTTAATGCTCCCGATGCCAGCGAGCCGTGGACAGCTCCTGCCGCACCAGCTTCAGATTGCATTTCTGCAACTCTTACTTCTTGTCCAAAGATATTCTTCACACCATGGGCAGCCCATTCATCGGCTAATTCGCCCATTGGCGAAGAAGGAGTAATGGGATAAATAGCCGCAACATCACTTAATGCATAAGCTATATGCGCTGCTGCGGTATTGCCATCGATTGTTCTCTTGGCCATTTTGTATGATGCCTCCTTATATATGTTATTAGATCACACAGGATGAATAGGTCGCGGCAAAAATCACAAATTCACCTGTGGCACTCTAATCTCCACTTTACCTTATTAGCTAATTGCAGTAAATTCTCCTGCTTGTATTAGAAGTAAATCATGGTGAAGTCCGCCAGTATTTTACCATAATTTATTGCGAAAAACAATAAACTCTTTGAGGATGTGATTTTGGGAATCACTCCCCTTGTCCTGCCTGCTCCTCCAACC
>ERZ773359.3315-NODE-3315-length-18681-cov-4.585311_pt1 | contig 18681 bp, 13 predicted proteins | sample MGYA00374955_ERZ773359 | MGnify/ENA primary metagenome ERZ773359 (study PRJEB29098, sample SAMN04486028) | biogas fermenter metagenome | study: EMG produced TPA metagenomics assembly of the Biogas fermentation microbial communities from Germany - Plant 4 DNA1... | reverse complement strand
GTACTGATTCAATCTGTAAGAAGTTAAAGAAACTGAAAGGAAGGTGAAGGAATTGAATAACACCACCTTCATGGGAATGGAAATTGCAATGCGGGGACTGTACTCCTCCCAGCGGGGTATGGCCAATGTCGCTCATAACGTAGATAATGTTAATACTCCCGGGTATTCAAGACAGGTCATCAGGCAGGAGGCGGCGCGTCCACTGCTTGTGGCAAACAGTGCGGGAATGCTTGGAATGGGTTCTGATGTTGTCGGTATTGACCGTATCAGGGATACTTTTTTGGATGAGAAATATTGGTCCGAGGTTCAATATCTTGGTGAATGGGAAGTTAAGTCGACCATAATTGACGAGATGCAGGCAATATACAACGAACCCAGTGAAAACGGATATACAAAAATAATCAGTGACTTTTACAGCGCTCTTCAGATCCTTTCCACAGACCCTTCAAGCCATTCAATCAGGGCTATGGTGATGGAGAAAGGTGTGGCAGTAGCGAAGTATTTTAACAGCGTGGCCAAACATTTCGACCATCTCCAGGAAGACCTGAACAATATGGTAAATGCAAAAGTATCAGAGATAAACAGCCTGGCTGATCAGATACGTGAATTGAATCTTCAGATATACAATTATGAGGTAATGGGCAACAAGGCCAACGACCTCAGGGACAGAAGAACGCTGCTGGTGGACAAGCTTTCGAAATTAATCAATTGCAGCGCTTATGAAGTAGAGACAGGTCTCAGACTTCCAAATGGTGAGATGGAGACAAGGTTTGTAGTAACAATAAGCGGTAAGGCCCTTGTAGACCATGAAGAGGTAGTTCACCTTAAATGTGAAAGCAGGAAAGACAAACTAAACTTTGAAGATATAAACAATCTTTTTGAAGTCTCCTGGGAAGACGGAAACAAATTACATGTCAAGTCCGGGGAATTAAAAGGATATCTTGATATGAGGGACGGCAACGACGGACTTATGGGGTTGAACGGCGAGAAAAGCCCGGACTTCAAAGGTATACCGTACTATCAGAGAAAAATGAACGAGTTCGTACAGGTCTTTGCCAGAACTTTTAACGAAGGAATAATAGACGCCGATGGTGATGGTGTTCTTGATAAGATAAGCGGTCACGTGGACGGGTACACCCTCGATGGAAATCAGGGAATAAGGTTTTTCACCATGCTGGGCAGTGATGGAAAGCCTGTGAGCAGCAGTGACTTTGAGACTTTTCTTCTTGATTATGCAGCCAAAAAAGGAATAGTTGACGATCCGGACACAGATTATGACGAAAGGCTTCTTGCAGGATATGGTCTTTTGACTGCCAGAAATTTTTCAATAAGTTTCGATATAGAGTCTGACCCTGTAAATAATATAGCTTCATCTACTCAACCCGATGAGGCAGGTAATAATGAAAACCTGAAGAGCCTTTTAGGCATGCGGCATAATCCCTACATGTTCACAGAGGGTATGCCCGAGGACTTTATTAAAACCCTTGTTTCATCCATGGGTGTTGACGGTCAGCAGTATATGCAGGCATATAAGATTCAGCAAGGCATAACTTCACAACTTACAAACCGCCGTGACGCCATATCAGGGGTCTCCCTGAATGAGGAAATGACAAACCTCGTTAAATACCAGCAAATATACGGGGCGGCAGCTAAAATGATTCAGACTTTCAGTGAAGTGCTGGATATACTCGTAAATCGATTAGGACTTTAATAGCAGAAGAAGATAACCACAAACGCAATGCAGAAATTATATGGTTAATACCTGCATAAGAGGGAGAGTGAACAGAATGAGAATTACAAATAATATGCTGATAAATACAATGATGCTTAATCTTTCAAATAACCTTAACAGGACACAGAAATATCAGTATCAGCTGGCGACAGGAAAGAGAATTCAACTGCCTTCTGATGACCCGATTGTAGCGTCAAAGGCTTTGAAGCTAAGAACGGACGTGTCCGAAATACAACAGTACAAACGCAATACGGACGATGCTCTCTCCTGGATGGAAGTTACCGAATCAACCATGAAGCAGATAACAGAAGTTATGCAAAGAATGAGGGAGATTACAAACCAGGCGGCCAATGGCACCAATACAGGTGACGACATTCTAAAAATACAGGCCGAGGCTGAGCAATTAAGGCATCAATTGATTGATCTTGCCAATGTCACTTATGCCGGCCGATATGTTTTTTCAGGGTATAAAACAGACAAGCCTTTATTGGACGCAAACGGCAATTTCAATATAGATATTTTAAACAGTGAGCAAATAAAATTTGAGATTGGCATTGGTGATGATATCAACGTTAATGTAACCGGAAGCGATCTCTTCAATAATGGAACCGATGCACTGACCGGGGAAAAGAGCGGTTTTGTGGATGTTTTTGACAGAGTAATTGCTGCAATGGGAAGCGATAATAAGGATGAACTTTCCAATCTTTTGGGCGAATTGGATTCACAGATGAACAACTTGCTGAGAGTAAGAGCAGGTCTTGGAGCCCGCATGAACCGTGTGGAACTGACAGCCAACCGTTTGGATGATGACTATATCAGCTTTACAAGCCTGATGAGCAAAAATGAAGACGTGGATATGGCTGAAGCAATAATGAATCTGCAAAATGAAATGAATGTTTACCAGGCATCTTTGGCTACAGGTGCAAGGGTTATACAGCCGTCTCTGGTAGATTTCTTAAAATAGTATTGAAATTTTTGGGGGTTTGGATATGCAGTTGGAAACAGCTCATTTTGGTGTTATTGAATTTAATGAAGAGGATATTCTTTATTTTCCGGAGGGAATTCCGGGCTTTGAAGCAAATAAAAAATATGCCCTTATTGTAGATCAGGAGACTTCAACTAACTTCTTCTTTCTGCAGAGTACAGAAGACAGCCAGCTTTGTTTTATTGTAACCGATCCGTTTATGTTGTATGCTGGTTATGGAGTGGATGTTGACGATGAGGATGTTGAGCTTCTTGGAATTACCGATCCCAAGACGGTAATGACACTGGCAATAGTAGTAATTCCGGAGGATATTAAAGAGGCAAGGGTAAACTTAAAAGCGCCTATCCTGATAAATGTAGAGAAGAAACTTGGGAAACAGATTATCCTTAAAGATGACAGTCTTCCTATCCGCTACTATCTTCAACAGAATAGCTGAAATATGGACTAAGGGGTGGTATAGTGCTTGTATTAACAAGAAAAAAAGGCCAGGTTTTGATGATTGGCCACGATATAGAGCTTACCATATTGGATGTACAGGGAGATCAGGTACGGGTAGGTATTAAAGCTCCCAGGAATGTTGCTGTCCACCGGAAGGAAATTTATGAAGAGATAAGGAAAGAAAATCTTTCTGCCGTTGCAGTTAAAGATACAAATTTACAGTTGCTGAATGAAAAATTTAAGAAGAAGGATGACAGCACTACCTCCTGATGGTTTTTCGAAAAATTTGGAAAGACTTGTGTATTTGTTTGATTTCTTTTTCAAAAGCATCAATATTTTTTTTGATCAATAGACAGATTGAGAATGACACAGTATATCTGATATAAGCTATAATAATATGATTTTTATCACGGGGGCATGCAATCTATGAACATTGCTGTTATTTTTGCCGGTGGTACTGGGGAAAGACTGAATAGCCAAACAAGACCCAAACAATTTTTGGAACTGCATGGCAAATCAATACTGTTGCACACTATTGAACATTTTGAATATCATCCTGAAATAGATTATATTGTTGTCGCATGCCTTGAAAAATGGATTGATGTATTTAAAAATGAGTTATACCGGTTTGGCATAAAAAAGGTCAGATGGATTGTCCCAGGAGGGGAGACCGTGCAGATGTCCATTTACAATGCCCTTAAGCAAATAGAAGAAAACGAAGAGCTCTCAGACGATGATATAGTTCTTCTGCATGATGGAGTCCGTCCTTTGATAGAACAGCAGTTAATCACCAAAAATATAGAGTCTGTAAAAAAATTTGGCAGCGGAATTACTGTTGCATACCAGTATGAAACTGTAGCGACTGTAAATGCAGAAGGGTTTGTCGACGAAGTTATTGATCGAAATAAAGTGAGAGTAGCAAAAGCCCCGCAGAGTTTTTATATCAAAGATGTGTTAAAAGCTCATAAAATGGCATTATCAGAGAATAAGAAAAGTTTCATTGACACTGCATCCTTAATGAGTCATTATGGGTATAAACTTCGTCAGATAATAGGTTCCGCGGATAACCTCAAAGTGACGACAGCAACAGATTTTTATATGTTTAAGGCCATGCTCGATGCCAGGGAAGCATCCCAGATATTTGGCTGAACAGGGATACAAATGGATAATATTAAGAAAGTATACAACTCTCTTTATGATAAAGAATCGAAAGATATTTTTTTAAAAAAATTAATGTATAACATTACAGCCGATTTTTGTCATGTTTTTGATTTAGTCAGTTCTCATGTGCGCACTGAAAATGATTTTCAGTGGCATTCATTTCTAAAAAACATATCAGAAATCTCCAAAGAAAAGAGGGTAGTTATATACGGTGCTGGCGGAGAAGGAGATATGTTATGTTCAATACTTGAATCATATGGTATTTACGTTGACGCTTTCTGTGACAGAAATGCAAAGCTGAATGGCAAAAAAATAAAACCGGTGATATCACCGGATCAACTGCTTGCAAGTTATCATGAAAGAAATGATTTCTGTATAGTGATCGGCACGGAAATGTTTTACAAGGAAATATATGATTATCTTGTTAAAAATCAAATAAATAAAAACGATATTTTTGGCGGTACTGCAAAATTTGAGCTTCAATACTTTGATGAGGAGCTTATCAGTTTTTCTGACAGGGAAGTTTTTGTTGATGGGGGATCGCTTGATCTAAATACAAGCTGTATCTTTTTAAGAAAATGCAAAAATGCAGAAAAAGTATATGCATTTGAACCTGATCCCAACAATTATAAGAAATGCCTGCAAGTAAAGCAAGAGAGAGAATTAAGACAGGTAGAGGTTTATAATTTTGGGTTATTTGATAATAATGATGAATTAACCTTTGAGCAGTTTGATAACGGCAGTTCCCGAATCAGCAGTTCAGGGAACTCAAAAATTCAGGTTGTTGCTTTGGATGATATTTTGAAGGATGAAAATATAACTTTTATCAAAATGGATATTGAAGGAGCTGAGCTTAACGCATTAAAAGGTGCAGCAAATATAATTGCAAGATTAAGGCCAAAGCTTGCAATATCTGTATATCACAGACCGAATCACATGATTGATATTCCGCTTTATTTAAAGAGTCTTATTCCTGACTACAAGCTATACTTAAGACACTACAGTATATATCCCCAGGAGACCATACTATATGCAATATAAGCAAGGAGTATTTGTAATATGCGCAGACACCAGCAGAAACAGTTATTGGAACTGATAAAAACAATACATGAAGCTAATGGTCTTATTAAGAAATTCATAGATGATAAAGACTATGAAAGTGCAATTAAATTAATGATTGATTGTCATGAAAGCGCAGTCAGCATGGGAACCACAATAGAAAAAATTGAGGGGGAAGGAACCCAAACGGTTACCCATCTGGAAAAATACTGTGACATATTATTTGAAGTAAGCGCGTCATTGGTCAAAAATCCGGATAGCAACAGAGTGTATGAGCTCATAAAAAGCCAACTCAAAATAATTGAAAACAGTATTATTAACGAAATAAAAGCTGACAGGATTGAAATAGTCTTTTTTCCGTACAAAGCTTCCATGTGGGATTCCATGGAAAGTGTGTGGATGGCTGCGAAGGATGATCCTAAATGCGATGTATATGTTGTTCCGATTCCATATTATGATGTTAACCCGGACGGGTCATTGGGAAAAATGCATTACGAAGGGGATCAGTTTCCCGATGATGTTCCTGTTACAGACTGGGCCAGCTACAGTCTCAAGGACAGACATCCTGATATAATATATATTCATAATCCTTATGATGAATATAATCTTGTAACAAGGGTTCACCCTGAATTTTTCAGCAGCCAGTTAAGAAATTATACCGATATGCTGGTGTATATTCCTTATTTTGTCGTTTCGGGCAGCTTGCCGGAGAATTTTTGTGTTCTCCCGGGAACCCTGTATTCACACAGGGTTATTGTTGAGTCTGAAAGAGTTAAAAACATTTACATAAACGAGCTACAGAAATTTGCCAGAAAAACTAACCAGTTTGAAGCTTTTAAGGATGTTAACAACAAGTTCCTGGTTCTGGGTTCTCCGAAGTACGACAAGGTAAAGAATACTAAACGGGAAGATTGTGTGCTGCCAGAATCATGGAGGAAATTGATTTACAGACCTGATGGGAACAGAAAAAAAGTAATTTTGTATAATACGAGTATAAATGGTATTCTTTCAGGCAATGAGAAATATATCAGTAAGCTTAAAAATGTGTTCGGATATTTCAAGAACAGAAACGATGTGGTTCTTCTTTGGCGTCCTCACCCTCTTAGTATCTCAGCATATACGTCAATGCGTCCCCATCTTCTTAATGATTATCTTAGGATAGTAGAAGAGTATAAGCGCGAAGGATGGGGGATTTATGATGACACATCTGACATGAACCGCGCTATAGCCCTGTCGGACGCATACTATGGAGACTGGAGCTCGCTGGTTGCGTTATATCGCTCTATACTGAAGCCAGTGATGATTCAAAAATGTGAGATCCATGGTGGAACTGATACGGTACCCGAAAGAGAAGCTATTGGATTTCACGATTTTTACTCGGACGGTGACTTTATCTGGGTGGCAGCCAATAACTGCAACGGACTGTTCAAAATCAATATTAGCAACATGGAAGCAGAATATATGGGGTCATTCCCGGGTGAAAAACTGAATGGCTTACACTTGTACAGAAGTGTTGCGAAAGTTGGCAGCAAACTATATTTTGCTCCTTTTATGGCTGAAAGAATTGGCATTTATGATCTAAGCACAAATACATTCAAACCCGGTCCTGAGGTAAGGAACAATGATATTCCTTTTAAGTTTGAAAAGTCTGTGGTTTATAATGATTGCATTTACTTCCTCCCTCAGAGATATAAAGCTGTTGTCAGGTATAATACCATAACAAATGAGCTCACATATATTGATGATTATATGAACGAGTTAAAAGAAAAATCCACCGAAAAATACCCTATGTATTTTGGAGGAGGAGTCGCCGTTATTGATAATAAGGCTTATATCCCTTTCAGGGGGAAAAATGCAATACTTGAAATCAGCTTGATTGATCACAAATGCAGAACTTTAACAATAGGCTATAAAGAAGACGGTTATGTATTTATTTACTTTTGTTTCGGATATTTTTGGCTGGTTGGAAATAATGGAGCCATAACGAAATGGAATCCTGAGACCAGTGAAATTCAAATATTTTCATCGTTTCCGAAAAACTTCAGGAGCGAAGGAATTCCATTTATAAGTCTGATAGATTACGGCCGAAATATTCTGGCTCTTCAACACCTGGCGAACATGGCGGTTTTGCTTGACGCGGAAACCGGCGAAATGAATGAGTTTAAGGGGCTGGCGCAGGATAATATCTTCAAAAAACCTGGTTCATGGGATGGTAATTATTATTTCATCAAAAGCCTTGATGACAATCATCTTGTTGCCGTATCAAAATATGACAATGCGATAGTTTTTATTGATAAAAATTCAGGAAAGGTAACCAGAAAGAAATCGTATATCCCAATAGAAAAAGCACTGCTTCTGTCTCCACAGTTCCAAAGCCGCTTTTCTGAGACTGAAGCCGATGATTCAATTTTTCTTGCAGAGGCTACGCCCCATTCACTTGAAAGCTTTGTAAATATAATATTAGCTTCGGAACAGTTGATTGATAATGATATAAATTCAGAAGACCATGAAAGTTATGGTTTTAAGATTCATAATGCAATAAAGAATCAAATTCTGGGTCAAGGAAGATATCGATGAGTTTTGAATTAAAATTCGAAAAGAAACTGGGATTTGGCTTTTTACGTCTTCCGTTGTTAAGTGAGAATAACGGTGATATTGATTATGCGACTTTAAACCGCATGGTGGATATTTTTATCGGAGCGGGTTACAAGTATTTCGAAACGGCTTATAACTATCATAACGGGAATGCGGAGAAAGCCATCAAAAAATGCGTTACTGACCGTTATCAAAGAGACAGGTTCATACTTGCCGATAAAATGCCGGTAAACATAATAACTAAGCGGGAACAATATGAATACATTTTCAGGGAACAGCTTGAGAATTGTGGTGTAAAATATTTCGACTTCTACTTGCTGCACAATGTTGGTGCGGAGAATTTTGAGAGGACAAAAGCTCTGGGTGGATTTGAATTCCTGAAACAGCTTAAACAGGAGGGAAAAGTAAAATATACAGGTTTTTCATTCCATGATACGGCGGAAGTTCTCGATAAAATTCTGAATGAATACCCGGAAATAGATTTTGTTCAGTTGCAGATAAATTATCTGGATTGGGACAGCCATGCAATTCAATCCGGAAAATGCTATAATGTAGCCAGAAGACATAATAAGCCTATTATTGTGATGGAGCCGATTAAAGGCGGTATGCTGGCAGATGGATTGCCTGAGGAAGCAATTAATATTCTTAATAAGGCTAATAAGAATATGTCGCCTGCAGAATTCGCACTCAGATATTGTATGGGCCTCGACGGGGTCATATTGGTTTTGAGCGGTATGTCAACAATCTCTCAGGTTACTGAGAACGTTCAAAAAATGAGTTGTGCTATCCCGCTGAGCCACGAGGAATCTGAAGCATTAAGCAAAGTGAAAAAAATAATTCATATCAACAATAAAATACAATGCACTAATTGCAGATACTGTATTGAAAGCTGCCCACAGAGGATACCTATTCCGGAGATTTTTTCCTTGTTTAATGATATTCATGGCAAAAACACATATAGCGTCACTGGTAAAGGACATTACAGATTCCTGTATGAGAGGGCAACCTATGGTAAAGGTAAAGCAAACGACTGTGTAAACTGTGGACTTTGTGAAAAGCATTGTCCACAACACATAGAGGTCAGAAAGATGATGAAGATGGCCTCGGACTTTTTTGACAGGAGAATTAATATGCCATTGTATTCGGATATTAAGAGCGTACAGGCGCTGATAGTCTTATTGAAGGAATATGGAGTACGAAAAATCGTATTGTCTCCCGGTATGAGGAATGTGCCTATAGTTCATTCCGTAGAGCAGGATGAATTCTTCCAATGCTACTCAATGGTTGATGAACGGAGCGCGGCATATTTTGCAATGGGCTTGGCACAGGAATCCGGAGAAACTGTCGCTTTATGCTGCACTTCTGGAACGGCGGCAGTAAACTATAGTCCGGCAGTGCATGAAGCTTTTTTTCAAAAAGTGCCACTTGTAGTGATAACCGCAGACAGGAATCCATATTATCTGTACCAACTGGAGGATCAGTCCCTTCCCCAATTCCGTTTATTCGATGGTGTTTGCAAAAAATCTGTGACACTACCTTTGGTAAAAGATAATATTGATTATTGGTATTGCATCAGAATTCTGAATGAGGCTTTTTTGGAACTGAACCATAACGGCAAGGGTCCGATTCATATAAATGTCCCCATAGAACAGGATATAGTTTCATTTAATACAGACAAGTTGCCTGCCATAACAGCAATAAGAAGAACAATTCTTTCGAGGTGTACGGCAGAAGAAAAAGAAGCTCTTATAAACAAGTTAAAAAGCTATAAACGCATTCTGGTAATATATGGTCAGAGCCTGACGGCAAGCGAAACTAAAAAATCTTTGGTTGAAAACTTTGTGTCGCAGTATAACTGTGTCATTGCCGTTGAGCATATTTCAAACCTGAAGTGCAAAGGCACGGTCAATACATATCTGATTTGTAATGTTTTGACTGACGATGTTTTTGAAAAAATGGCTCCTGATCTTGTTATATCCATGGAGGGGCAGTTCCTGTCACAGCTTAGATTCTTGCTGATGCGTTGCAAAAAAAGTTTTGAATACTGGTGTGTCAACGAATCAGGTTCCGTGGTTGATCCTCTGAGAAAGCTGACTCATATAATTGAAGGCAGTTCGGAGGAATTCTTTGAATTTTTCAAGGACTGTGAATCTGAAAACATAATTGAGAACGAGTATCTGAATCAGTGGAATGGAAGGCTGAAGCGGCTTAAAATAGCGGAAGAATATGATTTTCCATACAGCAATAATTATGCAGTACAAAAGATAATGCAGAATGTTCCTAAAGGGGTGCTGATACATTTCGGAACAGATACTATAGTCAGGCTGTCCCAATGTTTTAGCCTCGATGAGAGTATTACCGCTTATGCAAACAGAGGCACCACAGGCATAGACGGTACTCTTTCAAGCTTTATTGGACAATCGGCAGCAGGCGACAGACTAAGTTTTCTGCTGATAGGGGATCTAAGCTTCTTCTATGATATGAACGGATTATGGAACAGATATGTTGGCAAGAACATACGAATTCTTCTTTGCAATAATGAGGGAGGGGAAACCTTTTACTGGAATGGAGCCAGGCATATAAGTAACCGTCATGTCCATATAGCTGCCGAGCATTTCTCCACGGCCGAAGGGTGGGCAAAATCGCAGGGTTTAAAATATCTTTCCGCCAGAAATAAAGAAGAGTTTGATTCCCGGATTTCAGAGTTCTTATCAGAAGCATCGGACAGGCCCATTTTGTTTGAATTATTCACCAAAAAGGACAGAGATGCTGAAATAATGGATGAATTCTATGAAAAGTGCAGACTGTATCTATATGAGATAGAGGACAAGGTAAAGGAAGGAAAAAAAATCATTGTATATGGAGCAGGATCGAAGGGGGGCTTTATCACCCAAATACTCCGTAAACAAAAGTGCGATGTTATTTGTTATTGTGACTCCGACAGAAATAAATGGGGACAAAAATATCTTGATAAAGAGATCATATCTCCTGAAGAGCTTATAGAGCGAAAAGGCACATATGATGCAATTGCCATAAGCAGTACAAGATATTATGATGAAATAAAGAAAACACTTGAGAATATGGGTTTTGGTCCGGACAGCTATTTTGGTCTTATATAGAAGTAATTGGGAGTGCATTTATCTATCATGAATAAGCAGATTGTTCTTTTCGGCGCAGGAGATTTTGGAAAGAAAGCTTGCTATTATTTTGGCTTTATTAATGTTTATTGCTTTGTAGATAACAATCAGGAGAGGTTAGGCACCAGCTATTTGGGAAAGCCTGTTATTTCTCTTGCGAAGTACCTGGAAGAATTAAGAGAATTTGAACTGATTGTTGCAGTAAAGAATTATGATCCAATAATCAGACAGTTGGCCGATGCCGGCATTTTTCATGTGCGTGTATTTACATATGACTATGATGAACCTTCGGTAAGGATTGTACATAATTATTCTGCACTGGCTGAAAAAGGTTTCTTTAATAATCCGGGCCAGCTAAACGACTTGGAAACCTGTATAGGCTGCGGATCATGTGTGAATATTTGTGATTTAAATGCCATAAGTCTGGTTGAGGATGATTCAGGTTTTCTTAGGCCTTCAGTCAGGTTGGATATCTGTAAATATTGCAATAAGTGTTTGCAAAAATGTCCTGTACTTTATCCAATGACCGAAAATTCAAATAATCCTGTATGTTATGCCGCACAGGCAAATGATGACATACGTTTGGCCTGCCATGACGGAGGAGTTATTACATTACTTGCAAAAATGATTCTCGAAAAAAACGGGATTGTGTTTGGAGCAGTACGGACCGGTGAGTTCTCTTCAGAGATCGAAGAAATCAAAAATATAAAAGAACTTGAAAAACTAAATCAGCAAAAGCATATCCAAAGCAATACAGTTTATTCGCTGAGATGTGTAGAGAAGTATCTTGAGCAGGGTATAAAAGTTTTGTATGTAGCACTGCCGTGTCAAATAGCCGGACTAAAAAAGTATTTGAACAAGAATTATGATAACCTTTTCACCATTGACATTATATGTGGATCAGTTGCTCCTTTAGGGCTTTATAAGCAGTATCTTAAAGAGAATAATATCAACACGATTAATCTTCATCAGGATAATCCTTTTAATGAAGCATATCACAAAGGGTTATTTATGAGCGATTTTTGTTCAGATTGTCCTTTTTCCGGATATCCAAGACAAGGTGACTTAAGTATTGGGGATTACCGGGGAATCGCAAGATATCGGTATGAATATGACGATAAAAAGGGCACGGATGCTGTAATTTCAAACACTCAAAAAGGCGAAGACCTGCTTCATTCTGCAAAAAACTACTTAAAGCTTTTTGAAAAGACACCTATGGAATGGATGAGGGAATTGAGATTAACGGCTAAAATTCCTCATCACCCTATGCGGAACAGATTTTACACTCTTGTAAAGTATATGTCGTTAAATAAAGCAATGGATTATTGCCTTAACCGTAAATGGGATGTATGCGTTATCAGTAATCTAAGCGAATATAATTATGGTGCCGAACTTACATACTATTCCCTTTATAAATTTTTGTTAAACGAGAAATATGAGCCTTTAATGGTGCAGCAACCTATGGATTCCAACAGGCGACCATTGCGGACTCCACGTATGTTTAGAAACAATCCCTACAGAGAATTTGACCTCTGCCAATTATTCCTGACGAAAGAGGAAATGTTTAAGTTAAACGAATTCTCAGATACTTTTATTCTCGGATCCGACCAGATGTGGAATCCCGTATTAATGGCGGATTGGGACGAGTTTTCTGATTTAAGCTATATAAAAAGCGAAAAAAAGAAAATAGCATACGCGACTTCCTTCGGGTTTGAAAACTGGATTGGAAACGAAAAACAGACAGCAGAAATGGAATGCGCCCTTTCGCGCTTTGACTTTGTGTCCACAAGAGAAGTCAGTGGAACAAAGATATGCAATGAGATTTTTAATAAAGAATCAGTGATGTGCCTTGATCCGGTGTTTCTGTTGAAGGTGGATGAATATTATAACCTAATGAAACGATCCTCATTAAATTGTGACGATGATTATTTATTTGCATATTTCTTAAGACTGTCAAGCCAATCTTCAGAACTATCAGTAGAGACGGCGGAGATATTAAAAGCCCTGGAGAAAATCAGCATGGTTTTAGGAATTAAAGTAAAAGCGGTCATTGGAAGAAAAATACCGGACATAGAGTGTAACGAAGGCATTGAAGTTATTGAAGATGTAAGCGTGGAAGATTGGCTGAAGCTTATTGCAAACAGTAAGTTCGTTGCTACAAATTCTTTTCACGGGGCATGCTTCTCAATTCTGTTTAACAAGCAGTTTATAACAGCGACAAACAGCCTTTGGGGCTCAAACCGGATTGACTCGCTGTTGAAAATATTTAATTTGTGCTTCCGTGCAAAAAATAATGTCTGCGAGATTACCGGAAAAGAATTCTCCGAAGCTATAGATTATAAGGTAGTAAACGCGATCCTGGAGACCGAAATAGACAGAAGCAGGAATTGGTTGTTAGAGGCAATGAAAAAATCATCCGGAAGAAGAATCACACCCATGGATTTGTTGTGGGACAAGCTTATGCAGCTATCCTATGAAATGGGCAAAAAGCTGTAATAAAGCAATGAATCGCTGGATGAAGGGAAAGACGTATGATAAGTGTAATAATCCCCGTTTATAATTCAGCCGAATATTTGGAAAAGTGTCTCTTTTCAGTATGCAGCCAAACGTATGGTGATTTGGAGATAATAATAATTAACGACGGCTCCAATGATAATTCAGATGCTATATGCGTGGACTGGAAGAATAAGGACAATAGAATCAGATATTTCTTAAGAGAAAATCAAGGCCAGGGAGCAGCCAGAAATTTCGGTGTCTCTGTCGCAAAAGGGGAATACCTTACATTCCTGGATTCAGATGATTGGTGGGACAGTCAATTTGCTGAATTAATGTTGGAAATGGCGGGAAAATGGGATGCTGATGTGACTTTATGCGATATTAATTATGTTAATGACAGGGAAACCGAATGTTCCGCCATACGCTTTCCTGATGACAAACCCTTATGTGCCAATGATGATCCGGATATAATTAATCGTGCAAGAACATTTCTGTGGGGAAAGTTGTATAGAAGCAGTTTTTATAAAGGGTTAGGAATTGAGCAGACATCCGGTATGTTTGAGGATTTGGCCATAGTACCATTGATTATTGCAAAAGCAAAGCGAATATGCCGTGTAGCAAAACCGCTGCACTATTATCTGCGTAACCGTAAGGGAAGCATGACCGATCAATATAAGGATATCAACGAACTTATTAATTCCCTTCAGGCACTAAAAGAAGGGTTTAAAAAACATGGCGTGTTTGACCATTATTATGAAGCGCTGAAAAAACTGGCATTTAGTCAGGTTCGTTATACAATAAGAAAATTCAACTGTCTGAAGGAAGATAATCCGAATAAGCTTGCTGAAATAAAAGCAAGATTGTTCCGCTTTATGGACAGGGAATATCCGGGCTGGGTTAACATGGATGGCAAGCGAGTCTGTGTCATAGGCAGCGATGAACAGGCTGAAACAATACGATTTCTTTTATTTGATGATGAACGGTTAACCATACTACCGGAGCCGGTAACTGATTTCTCCTGCGAACGGTTTGATTATGTTTTTACTGATCTGCCCACAGGCCTTACGGTCGCGGAAAGATGGGATTTAGCCGATAAAATATTATATGAGATACAAAAAAAAGGGGGTCGCCCGGTATGATAAATTTACCGGAAAAAATATATGAGCGTTTAGCCGATGATGAGTCCAAGGCGTTGTTCAATGCAAGATGGGATTATTATGCAAACAGGGATTTACACAATTTAGAGGAACGTCTGCGTGAGATAAGCAGCCCAAATGACTCCTTCATGTTTAAAGAGTATGAGAAACTGAATATCAACATAAAAAATGGGGATAAAGCCGTTATAGTCGGTGCAGGCGCAAATGGCGGACATATTTATTCTTTTCTGACGATTGCATGCAAATGCGAGATTGTTTGTTTCGCAGACAATAATCCTGCTAAAGTCGGGAATACATATTACAATAAACCGGTTGTATCTGTAGATAGTCTGAATCAGGGATATGACGATTGCATTGCAATTGTCTCTGTCGGTGATCCTGTCAGTCGTGAAGAATTATACCGGCAGTTGGTTAGTATAGGTGTAAAATCTGAGAATATTTGTATGAGTTTTTTTAATAGCAAACCTTTTCGAGGATGGGATATTTTTCTTAAGAATCGCAGAATCCAGTATTTTGACGTACCGTATATAACACCGCTCGGGAAAGAGGAAGTTTTTATGGATGTGGGTTGTTTTGATGGTGCCACGACCAAAGCCTTCATTGAGTGGAACGGCAACCAATACGACAAAATATATGCATTTGAGCCTGATCCGGAAAATTATAAAAAATGCTCACCAATTATATCTAATTTGGAAAGGGCTCAATTATTCAATGCAGGAGCCTGGAGCAGTGACACAAAATTGAAGTTCCGGGGCGGAATAGGGTCAGGTGCGCGTATAAACGAAAAGGGAACCAATATTGTGGATGTTATGAATCTGGACAATTTGCTTAACGGAGAGAAAGCAACCTTTATAAAGATGGATGTGGAGGGGGCCGAACTTGAAGCATTAAAAGGAGTTCAAAATACGATCAGAAGATTTAAGCCAAGGCTCGCGATCAGTATGTATCATAAACCGGAAGACATTTGGGAAATCCCTGTGTTTCTTATGGAAACCAGACCGGATTATGATTTCGCTATGCGCCACTATAACCTAATTCAGTATGAGACAGTTTTGTATGCATGGTAGAGAGATAGCACTAATAAAGGATGTGTTCTTTTATGATTATCAATAAAACAATTCCGGTAGTATTTGCTGCCAATAATGCTTATGTTCCTTATTTGGGAGTTGCCATACATTCATTGATTAAAAACACATCAAAAGATTATCAATACAATATTTACGTATTTCATACCGAAATAACTGAATTAAACCAGAGAAGATTAAAGCAACTAAGAACGCAAAATGTAAGTATAGATTGCATTAACATAATTGATTATGTTAAGGACAAGAACGTTAAAATAGAAGGGCATCTTACAGTGGAAGCGATATACAGGCTGATGATACCTTATGTTCTTCCCCAATATGATAAAGTTTTGTATTTGGACTCGGATTTGGTTATAAACCGTGATGTATCCGAACTTTATCAGCAAGATATAGGCAATAACCTTATAGGTGCTGTCAGACACGTAATAAACGATTGGTTCAAGAATTATATTGATGCCAAATTGCATGTGCCTTATGAAAGCTGTTTTAATTCCGGTGTTTTGTTAATCAATACAAAGGCCTTTATAGCAGACAATATAATGGAAAAGTGTATTAAGTTCTTAAGCGGTGATATTGTCTACAGGAACCTGGATCAGGATGCACTGAATGTTTTGTGCCTTGGCAAAACCTATTTCCTTGATAACAGATGGAATGTATGCTGGCAATTTTGGTTCCAGGAACCTATTGACTCGTACAAGAGCATGTTCTATGAAGCGGCGGAAAACCCATATATAACCCATTTCACAACGCAATGGAAACCGTGGCGGTATCCTGCGATGATTATGGCCAATCAGTTCTGGAAGTACGCAAGAGAAACTGTTTTTTATGAAGAAATACTTTTTGAGAATATTAATGCTGAGAAAAAGCAAGCAGATTATTTTAAGCAATTCCTTTTTCCATTTGACAAACTAAAAAGAGGAAGCAATATAGTCTTATATGCAGCCGGAGGTGTGGGAAAAGCATTTTATCACCAGATAAAGATAACCCAGTATTGCAACTTGCTTTTGTGGGTAGATAAAAATTATGAAGCTTTGCAAAAGGAAGGTATTCCGGTCTTCTCACCGGAAAGAATTTCAGGAGTGCCATACGACTGCATTCTCATAGCAATTGACAATGAAAAGATCGCCGATGAGATAAAAAAATATCTGATTGACATGGGAGTGCATGAATACAAAATTATTTGGGAAAATCCCACCAGATGATGTCAAAGGATGTGAGACAAAATGAAAACACCCAAAGTATCTGTTATTGTGCCGGTTTATAATGCCGGCCGATATTTGAGGGATTGTCTCGACACGATTATCTCACAAAGCCTTGAAGACATAGAGATTATTTGTGTTAACGACGGTTCAACGGATGATTCGACAGAGATACTTGCCCAATATCAGGGAAAAGACTCACGTATCCGAGTAATAACGCAGGAAAACAAGGGTGGAGGAAATGCAAGAAATGCAGGACTGGATGTAGCCAGGGGCGAATATCTTTCTTTTTTGGATGCCGACGATTACTTTGAAAAGGAAATGTTAAAGCTGGCTTCGGAACAGGCCGACGAAACCAGTGCCGATGTAGTTTTATTCGATGCCTATACGTTTAACTGTGTTACAGGACAGACCGGGGAACCCTCTTGGATTTTGGAGCAGCAATTCATACCTCCCCAAAAGGTCTTCTCCAAAACAGATATACCGGAAACCATTTTGCAATTGTCTGCTTGTTGTGTCTGGAACAAACTGTACCGCAGAAAGATGATACAAAGGGAGAATATTCGTTTTCAGCAGCTTGCAAGCGCTGATGATACTTATTTCTCAGTGATGGCTTTAATTCTTGCACAAAGGGTTACGGTCCTGAATAAAAGGCTGATGTATTACAGGCTTAATAATGCCACGGGGCAGCAGAGCGGCAGGACAAAAAATCCGCTGAATCAGTATATTGCATTTAAAACAATAAAAGAAGCATTGGAGCAAAGAAATCTTTATGATATGCTGGAAAGGACTTTTACCAACAGGGCTGCAGGCAATACTTTGGTTAATCTGGAAGCAATGGGTACAGGAAGTTCCTTCGAGTTGTTATATGAGTATACACGTACCGAAATATTCAGGAATTTTAAATTTGATCAGCGGGAGAAAGAGTATTTCTACAATCCGAATTTTTATGAACGACTGCAGATGATAAAGAAACACACTGCAGCGGAATACCTGTTCCAGGAATATGAAAAGCTGAGAAACCAATTGAAGGGAAACAGGAGCAAGTGAGTTTGGCCATAAAAGATGTAATGGGGGTACAAATATGATTACACCTAAAGTATCGGTTGTCATCCCGGTATACAATGCGGAACCTTTTTTGGAAGAGTGTCTGAACAGCTTAATATCCCAGACTTTAAACGACATTGAAATAATCTGTGTGGATGACGGTTCGACCGATAATTCATTTGCGATTTTAAGTACATACTCAGTTAAAGATTCAAGAATAAAAGTTTTGAAACAGGAAAACTCCGGTGCGGGAACCGCCCGAAATAACGGCATGGCTACAGCGGGCGGAGATTATATAATTTTTCTTGATGCCGATGATTATTTTGACAGACAAATGCTGGAGTTAACTTATGAAAAGGCATTAAGAGACAATGCGGATATTGTTTTGTTTGATATCTATACACTGGATAATGTCACCAAGGAAGTTCGAAGCCCAGAGCTCTTCTTGAACCATGCTTATATTCCGGAACAGGAAATCTTTAACTGGAGGGATACTCCGAATTATATTTTTAATATTTCAAGTATAACCGTGTGGAATAAACTTTTCAGACGAGATTTCATTAATACCCATAATATTAAATTCCAACAAA
>ERZ773359.3313-NODE-3313-length-18700-cov-6.364173_pt1 | contig 18700 bp, 11 predicted proteins | sample MGYA00374955_ERZ773359 | MGnify/ENA primary metagenome ERZ773359 (study PRJEB29098, sample SAMN04486028) | biogas fermenter metagenome | study: EMG produced TPA metagenomics assembly of the Biogas fermentation microbial communities from Germany - Plant 4 DNA1... | reverse complement strand
AAGAAAACAGGCATTTTCACCCGCGTGAAAATGCCTGTTTATCGACAGTCTGAAAGGCGCCGCGTCAAAAACGCGGCGCCTTTTTCATGCGTTTTTGCTTTTTATGTAAGCGCGGGAACCGGGCAAAACCGACAGACAAGCATCGGCGTCCGCAATAACTGCTCTAAAACCCCGCCGCAGCCTGCAACCGCTATACAAATAAGGGTTGTCTTTATTTGTTTGCAGGTGTATAATTATATTTAGTATATACAATATTATGCAATAAAGGGAGTTATAACACGATCGGTTATATTTTTTTGATACCGTTCCCCTTAAATCTCAAGAGGTGTGGAAATGGCCGCGGATTTGCATTGTCATACTAAAATATCTGATGGCTCAGTCGGGATTGAAGAGATTATAGTTATGGCGAAACGCAAGGGGCTGTCCGCCATATCCATAACTGACCACGACTCGACTGCAGGTGCAACGCGCGCCGTTATCATCGGAAAACGCCAGCAGGTGAAGGTCATCCACGGGGTTGAGTTTTCAGCCTATGACAAACAGAGAGGGAAGAAAATGCACCTGCTGTGCTATGACTGCGAGACCCCCGACAGGCTTGAAGGGCTGTGCCGCAGGATTGGGGAGTCGCGCAGGAAAGCCGCGATGCTGATGGTAAGAAAGGTGCTGCGGTATTACCCGATTGCCCCTGAAATGATTGTAAAATGCGCGACAGGTAGCACCAATATTTTTAAGCAGCATATAATGCACGCGCTGATGGACGCTGGCTATGCCGATTCGATATACGGCGAGCTGTACGACAAGCTGTTCTCCCCGCAGGGCGGCAGCGCGCTGGTTAAGCCGGAATATCCGGATTTTCGGCAGGTGCTTGAATTAATCCACAGTTCCGGCGGGATTGCGGTTCTGGCGCACCCCACCCTCTACGGCAATGAAGACGCCTTGGAGGAACTGATATCGCTTGGGCTTGACGGGATTGAGGTCTGGCACCCCGTCCACACCGAAAGTGATGTGGTAAGGCTTTCCGCCTTTGCCGCCCAAAACGACCTTCTGATGACCGGAGGGTCGGATTTCCACGGCATGTACGGGTACAAGCCACACCCGTTGGGAAGTACGACTACGCCGGACGAGCACCTGCAGGCGCTGATGTCTTATAAGGAACGCCGGAAAAAATAAAAACCGGTTTTATATTCTGAATGGTGGGAGTTAAAGTGCGAAACGATGACAGAGATATGAAAATTGCGGGAGAAGATTTTAAGTCCGCCCCGGTTTTGGATGATGTGGAGGAAACCTCCCGCCTGCTTGAGCGGGAAAAGGCAAACGGCAATCTGAACAGGGCGCGGCGGCTGGGCGCGATTATGGCGGATGAAGTCGCGGCGGTGGAGGGGGACGACCCCGCAAGCGAAGCCGTATCCGAAACCCAGCGCCGGATTTTGCTGGCGTTTGCTGTTGAAGTCGCGCTTGAAACCCTTCTTCCGAACTCCATCCTGTCCGAAACTTCAAAAAGTGTTTTTTACGAAACCCTGAGGAATACCGCTCCCTCAATCTATGACGACCTTCAGGGTTCGGGGGCTTTTTCGTTTTATTACCTCGCGCTGCGCGACGGCAAAAACGTGGTAAAAAGCGTCGGGGAAGCCTATGCCTCGCTCTGTGGCAGGGCGGGGGAGGCCGCGCTTGCCAATAAAGGCGGCGAGCTATACGTCAATTTCATCGAACAGGCCCGCTCAATCGTGGACAGTATCGGGTTTGTAACCGACTCCGGCTGACAGCCGGCAAAAAATGCCGCCCGCCTGCAAGGAAACCCACCGGCGGGCAGAAAACGGACGCCGCGGTACCGTGCCCCGCAAAAAATGTTTTTCATTTCCCACAATAAAAAATCCCCCAAAAGCGGGGGCTGTACGGCTGCTTTCAGGACTCTTCCCCTGAAGGCGGCTGTTTTTCTTTTTTTTTGTATTTTTTCTCGTACCGCTCGGCCGCGGCTTTTTCGATTTTTTTCAAAAACGCCTTCTGAGCCTCTTTGTCCAGATACCTGAACGCGATAATCAGTTTTTGCTCCGACTCGCGCAGCGACCATTCGGCGCCCAGCGATTTTCTGTATCCGGGGGTGTATATGTTCGAGGAGGCGTCATGCATAGACGTGGGGGTAACCGGTTCCGCATTCAGCAAATAGTCGGTGGTAACATTGAATAAACGCGCAAGACGGACTACGGTATTGAAATCCGGAGAGGTTTTGCCGGTCTCGTAATACGCATAGGTAGACCGCACGATATTCAGTTTTTTTGCCACCTGCTCCTGCGTCATATCGTATTTCTTCCGCAGGGCGCGCAAACGTTCCCCAAATGTGGACATGCGGTTCCGCCCCCTCACACGCGAACAAAGCTAAAAGTATTCTGCGCAGCGACACCAGAATAAATTCATTATTGGTTGAACATAGTTTCTGTTATTTTGATTATACTCCTTTTTTACGCTATTTTCAATAAAAATTTATTACTTATGTTAATAAATATTTATTTTTCATCCAAATTTAATATATTATATCAAAAAATTGGGCGAGTTTCTAGTTTTTAATATAGGTATTTATTCGCCAGAAAACCGCATTTTTCAGGACGCTCCCCCGCTATACACACTGCTGGAGATTGCAGCATAAATTGATATGGGCAGGCATGATTTGCTGTGCCGCCTTCCGCTGCGGGCGGACGCAGCCTTTGCCACACTGCAGCGGAGAAAGGAAAGTTTCATGGCGATTTTTCAAGGTGTGGACGCCTCCGCATATCAGGGGGTAATCGACTGGCGGCGGGTAAAGGAGTTTCACATCAATTTCGCAATCCTTCGCGCGACCATCGGCAACGGCATGGGCCAAAGCCAGACCGACCGGCTGTTCCACCAGAACATCTGCGACGCGGCCGAAGCCGGGCTTTTTACGGGCGCATATCACAGCTCGCTCGCCACCAACGCCGACGAGGCCCGCAGGGAGGCGGAATGCTTTTTAGACGCGATACGCGGATACAAGCTGGCTTATCCGGTGGCAATAGATATCGAGGACAGGGCGCTACGCCATCTCTCCGCGGACACCCTCGACGAGGTGGCGCGGACATGGTGCAAGGTTTTACGGGACGCGGGTTATTACCCCATGATACGCGCAGGTCTTCACACCGCGGCAAACAGGTTAAACCCGGATACCCTGCGGGAATACGAGCTCTGGCTTTTAAGGCACGGCGGCTTCCCTGATTATGACGGAAATGTCGGCATTTGGCAGTACACCGTATACGGCAGCGTCGGCGGGGTGCGGAGCAAAATCGGCTGCGACAAGGCGTTCAGGGATTACCCCGCAATAATCAGGGAGCGCGGGCTGAACGGGTTTACCGCCCCGGCAGAAACCAGAAAGCCTGCCGCGCTAGATGACAGCCCCGACCCATCCCCGCCCGCGTTCAACACCTCCCCGCTGATACAGGCGGTTGAAATCCTGTCGGGCCTGATTGCGGCGCTTGACGTTCTAAAGACTCTGCCCGAATACGACAGCCCGCAGGTCAGCCGAACGCCGGCCGCGGTAGCCGGCCTTCGCCCTCCGCTGAATGAAGATTTGCAGGAGAATGCCGGCGCGCCCGCCCCGGCCGAAGAGGCCGGGGAACCCGATGTCAAATCCCGCGCTGCCCACGGCGCGGATTTGGACAAAGCCGAGACCGGCGGCAGTGAAAGCGGCGACGATACCGCAGAGCTTGACAATACCAAAACCCAAGACCAGCCACCCGGCAAAACCGCAGAAACCCAAAAAGCCCGGCACCCCGCTGAACCGGATAGGGAAAGCACTGCCTCAGATTCAGTCTTTTCAGAAATACTGGATAAAATTATCGAGGAGGGCTAGCCGGTAATCCGGGATTGCGCGGCAGCCAAAAACCAAACCCGCAGCAACAAATCGCGGGCTGCGGGGCTGGTATAATCAACCGGTAAAATCAAAAGGAATAAAACTGCTTTGAAAAAATAATCGCAACCGCCCTTTCTGCCCGTCCTTTGCAGAGAGGGCGATTTTTCTGCTCAAGTTTTGTGGTCGCCGGCGTTCCTGCACCTGCCGCCGTGCGCCGCCCGCCTTTTTTTGAAAAAATGGGAATACAGCGCCATGCCGATTAAGCTGACAAGCCCGGTTGCCGCAAAAAGAAGGGCGGCGGGCAGGTAGTTTTCCGAGCCGATGATATGCCCCCCGATGGTGGACGACACCACCGAGGGTATCCGCGCAAGGATGGAAATCACCAAAAACTCATGCAGCTTTATTCTGGTAAGCCCGGCAAAATAGGTGAAAAGGTCTTTGGGCGTCCCCGGCACAAAAAACAGGATGAATATAACGCGGTTGAGCTTGCGCTCGCTGTTGATGAGGCGCAACTCGTTTATTTTCTCCCGGCTAACAAACATCTCCACCAGCTTAGCGCCCCACTTTTTGGTGAGGGCAAACACGAAAGAAGACGCCAGCGCCGCCCCCGCCATGCACAGAAAGGTGCCTTCCAGAGGCCCGAACGCGTAGCCCGCGCCGACCTCAATAATCTCGCCGGGAATAAACGCCACCACGATTTGAAGACACTGAAGGCCGAGAAAGACAAACCTGCCTTTCCATCCGAAGGACTCGATATATGACCTGAACTCCTCCGGCGAGCTTATCTGGCGGATAAACGCGTGATAAATCAAAAACGCACATCCCGCGAGCAGCAGGAAAACGACCGCCAGCGAGACCGCCGAAAAAATCCTCCTGCGCCTTAAATATCCTTTTGGGACGGGCCCGCCCGTATTCTCTGCGGCGTTAAAATCCCTCATCGCTACCTCCGACATTTAAACGCTGTAAACTGCATATTAACATTCCGCAGTAAAAACAGTCAATTCATTTAATAAAGTTTTTTCCAAAAAAAATGAATTCTTTCTTAATATTTTCCATCAGCTATTGAAATAATCAAAATCAAGTAGGATAATACTTTAAGCCGCAATTTTTTGTCTGTCAGGCATTTTAGCCATTTGAAAGGAAGAAAGCCATCAATGAAAAAGCTGTTTTCATACCTGCGCGGCTATATGTTGTGGATACTGCTGTGTCTTGCGCTGCTGTTCGGACAGGCGATGTGCGACTTAAGCCTGCCCAGCCTTATGTCGAACATAGTGAATATCGGCATACAGAAGGGCGGAATTAAGGAAACTGCACCAAACGCCTTAAGCGCGGACGCGATGAAACTTATGCAGACCTTCCTGCCGCAGGACGATAAGGAATATATACAAGCCAGTTACCAACTGGTCAAGGCTGGCAGTCCGGCAGAGGATATCAAAAAATACCCGAAATCCGAAACCTTTGATATCTACGTCAGAACGGGGGGCGACCCCGACAGGCTGGGCGCCATCTTCGGCCGCTCCGCCTTTTCACTGCTGGCGTATCTTAAGGATTTGGCCGCCCAAAGCGGAGAAAACCTGCCTGCGCAAACCGGCAGCGGTTTTACTCAAGGTTTAGACGAAATAGATTTATCCCCTTTGTATAAAATGCAGCCGATGCTGGACAGCCTGCCCGCCCCGGCCCTCGACAAATACATCCGTTCCTCAGCCGGCATGGACAATTCGCTAATGGTTCAGGTCAGCAACGTGATGGTAAAGCAGTTTTACGACGAGCTCGGCGTGGACACCGGAGCAATCCGGATGAGGTATATCCTGACAACCGGAATATATATGCTGCTGCTCACCCTTGCGGGCGCCGCGGCCACAATTCTGGTCGGCCTGATTTCGTCCAGAACCGCCGCCGGAGTCGCGCACAGAATGAGGCAGGACGTTTTCTCAAAGGTTGTGGGGTTTTCGGGCGCCGAATTCGACAGGTTTTCAACCGCCTCGCTGATTACCCGCACCACCAACGACATAACCCAGATACGACTGCTGCTGGTGATGGGCATTCGTATGATATGCTACGCGCCGATTATGGGGATTGGCGGTGTGGTGATGGCAATCAACAAAAGCCGGTCAATGAGCTGGATAATCGCGCTCGCGGTGCTGGTGCTGATACTGCTGGTAACCGCGGTTTTCCGGATTGCCGTGCCGCGGTTCAAGCTGATTCAAAAGCTGTTGGACAAGCTCAACCTTGTTACCCGCGAGCATTTAAGCGGCATGATGGTAATCCGCGCATTCGGCAACCAGCGGCACGAGGAGCGGCGGTTTGACGAGGTCAACAGGGAGTTCACCGGGGTCAACCTGTTTGTAAACCGCGTCATGGTGCTGATGATGCCGGCAATGATACTGCTGATGAACGGTATCAGCCTGTTGATTGTCTGGGTGGGGGCGCACCAGATTGAAGCGTCCGCAATTGGAGTCGGGGATATGGTCGCCTTTATACAGTATGCCATGCAGATTATAATATCATTCGTGATGATATCGGTAATCTTCATCATGGTACCGCGCGCCGCGGTATCGGCCCACAGGGTCGCCGAAGTCCTTGATACTGAGCCTTCAATCCTTGACCCCGGCAGTCCTAAAGACATCGAAGAGAAGATAACCGGCAAAATCGAGTTCAAAAACGTGTCGTTTAAATACAGCGGGGCCGAGGATTATGTGCTGAAGGATATCAGCTTCACCGCGCAGCCGGGCAAAACCACCGCGTTCATCGGCTCGACAGGCTCCGGCAAATCCACCCTGATAAACTTAATACCCCGCTTTTACGATGTTACCGATGGGCAGATTTTGATTGACGGGATTGACATCAGGGATATGACACAGCGCCAACTGCGGGATATTATAGGGTATGTGCCGCAGAAAGCGGTGCTGTTTTCGGGCACCGTCCAATCCAACCTGCGGTACGGCAGGCGGGACGCGTCCGATGATGAAATCAGACTTGCAGCCGATACCGCCCAAGCAACCAAGTTCATTCAAACTATGCCTGAGGTGATGGACAGCCCGATTTCGCAGGGCGGCGCCAATGTGTCGGGCGGGCAGAAGCAGCGGCTGTCCATCGCACGCGCGCTGGTGAAAAAGGCGCCGATTTATATTTTTGACGACAGCTTTTCCGCGCTGGATTTTAAGACCGACGCCACGTTGAGAAAAGCGCTCAGGGAAAACACCTCAAATTCAACCGTGCTGATAGTCGCCCAGCGCGTCGGCACCATAATGAACGCCGACCAGATAATCGTGCTGGACAAGGGCAGGATTGTGGGCAAGGGCACCCACAGCGAGCTGATGAAAAGCTGCGAGACCTACCGCGAAATCGCTTTGTCCCAGCTTGACAAGGAGGCGTTGGCATGAGCAGGGCGGACAACGTAAGGCCCGCAGGGCCGCGGCGCAGAGGCCCGTTCGGCGGGCCGCCCGGCATGATGCCAGGGGAAAAGGCAACGGATTTTAAAGGCGCGATGAAAAAGCTGGCGCTTCATCTGTCGGCATACAAATTCCGCCTGCTGGCGGTGCTGGTATTTTCGATAGCCTCCACCGTTTTCTTGATTGTCGGCCCTAAAATTCTCGGCAGGGCCACCGACGTGCTGGCAGAGGGAATAATGTCAAAGATAACGGGCTTTGGCGCAGGCATTGATTTTAAAAAAATCGGGCAGATACTTCTCTCCCTCGTCGGTCTGTACTTTGTCAGCGCGCTGTTTTCGTATGTTCAGGGCTGGATAATGACCGGCGTTTCAATGAAGATAACCTATAATCTGAGGAACGAAATCGCCCGCAAGATTAACCGCCTGCCGCTGAGCTACTACGACAAGACGACCCACGGAGAGGTGCTGTCGCGGGTTACCAACGACATCGACACCCTTTCTCATACCCTGAACCAGAGCCTGTCCCAGATTATCACCTCTACAGCCACGTTTGTGGGAATTATTGTGATGATGTTCTCGATAAGCTGGCTGATGACCCTGATATCCCTTATTATAATCCCGCTGTCGGCAATCACCGTAATGCTTTTAGTCAAGAAATCCCAGAAATACTTTGCGGCGCAGCAGGAATTCCTCGGGCACATCAACGGCCATATCGAGGAAACCTACGGCGGCCATCAGGTTGTGAAAGCCTTTAACGGCGAGCAGGCGGCGGTCGAGCGGTTCGGCGAATTAAACGGCAAGCTGTACAACTCGGCGTGGAAATCCCAGTTTTTATCCGGCCTGATGATGCCGATAATGAGCTTTATATCCAACCTCGGCTATGTCGCGGTCTGCATACTCGGCGGCTGGCTGGTGATAAAAGGGCGGATAAAAATCGGCGGCATTCAGGCGTTCATGCAGTATGTGCGCCAGCTCACCCAGCCGGTCGGGCAGATTGCCAATATTTCCAACATCCTGCAGTCAACCGCGGCGGCTGCCGAGCGGGTGTTTGAATTCCTCGCCGAGCCTGAAAAAGAGCCCGACAGGCCGCTGGTGCGTATCAACACCGACGACAGGGTGCCGGACACCGACACTCTGGTACACTTTAAAGGCAGCGTGCAGTTTGCGCATGTCAGCTTCGGGTATATCCCCGGCAAAACGGTAATCAAAGATTTTTCGGCCATCATCAGCCCCGGACAAAGGGTGGCAATCGTCGGCCCGACCGGAGCCGGCAAAACCACCATAGTAAAGCTTTTGATGAGGTTTTACGACGTGGACAGCGGGGCAATCCTGATTGACGGGTACAATATACGGGATTTCGACCGGCAGGAACTGCGCTCCCTTTTCGGGATAGTGCTTCAGGATACATGGCTTTACAACGGCACAATAAAAGACAATATCCGCTACGGCAGGCTTGACGCAACCGACGAGGAAGTCGTCGCCGCCGCCAAAGCCGCGCAGGCTGACCATTTCATCCGCACCCTGCCCGACGGCTACGAGATGGTGATAAACGAGGAAGCCGACAACATCTCGGAAGGGCAAAAACAGCTGCTGACCATAGCGCGCGCCATTCTCGCCGACCCTAAAATCCTGATTCTGGACGAGGCCACAAGCTCGGTGGACACCCGCACCGAGCTGCAAATCCGAAAGGCGATGGACAACCTCATGGCGGGGCGCACCAGCTTTGTTATCACGCACCGGCTGTCCACAATCCGCAACGCCGACCTTATCCTGTGCATGGATAACGGGGATATTGTGGAGCAGGGCACCCACAATGAGCTACTTGCCAGAAACGGGTTTTACGCTAAACTCTATTACAGCCAGTTTGAAAACCCGCAAAGCGCGTAAACTCAAAAATGTCTTAAAAGCAGGCGGAAACCCCGCCTGTTTTTTCTGCCCGTATTTGGGAGTCAGAATGCCCCTAACCCCTAACCCCCAGCCCCTGGCCCCTATCTCCTAAACATGCTTGTGTTTCACAACGCTTGATATTATAATGTAAATATAAAAAACGCGGCAGAACGCTGGAGGTGCGCCATGCTTCAACTGATATTAGGGCGTTCGGGCACCGGAAAAACCAGTATGATATATGAGACCCTCTGCGACCTTGCAAAGCAGGGCCGCGAGAGGCTTATTCTGCTTGTCCCCGAACAGTTCTCGTTTGAAAGCGAGCGCGCCCTGCTGCGTCGGCTGGGCCCCCGTCTGGCCTCCCATGTTCAGGTACTCAGCTTCACAAGAATGGCCGAGCTTGTTTTCCGCGAGCTCGGCGGGATTGCCGGCAGGAGAATGGACGACGCGACCAGATTTTTATTAATGAGCCGGGCGATTGAACAGACGGCCGACCACCTTGTATTGTATAACCGCGCAGCGTCTGAGCCGGGGGCTGTCAGCACAATCCTTTCAATGGTTACCGAGTTCAAGCAGTGCGGGATTGCCCCGAACCAGCTTGAGCAGGCGGCGGCCGCGCTGGATAAGGGAATGCTCAAGCGCAAGACTGAAGAACTCGCGCTGATAATGCAGGCATACGACTCGCTGACCGCCGGCGTTACCGGCGAGAGCCCGTCGGGTTATATCGACCCGCTGGACGACCTTGCGCTGCTCGCCAAGCGGCTGCCCGAAAGCAGTATCGCGGACGGCGCGTACGTATTCATCGACTCGTTTAAGGATTTCACTGCGCCTGAAACCGAGGTCATCGAGGTTTTAATCCGGCAGGCAAAACAGGTAACGGTCGCGCTCTGCGCCGACATCATAGCCGACGACACATTGGGCTACGGGCTGTTTTCGCAGGTGATAAAGACCGCCGCCCGGCTGCGGGAAATGGCATATCAGGCCGGCGTGCCTGTGGCAAAAATACAATATCTCAGCGAAAACAAGCGCACCTGCTCAGATGCCCTTAAGGCTCTGGAGGCCGGCCTTTTCCAGCACCGCCCAAAGGTATTGGAACAGGAGACCGGCGAGGTTGTAATCGCCGCCTGCTCGGACATATATCAGGAATGTGATTTTGCGGCGCGGGAAATCCGCCGCCTGCTGCGTGAGAGGGGCGGGCGGTGCCGCGACTTTACTATTGTAGCCCGCAACCTTGACGATTACCGCGGAATTCTGGATGCCGCAATGGAAAAGCAGGAAATCCCGTTCATCATGGACCAGCGCGCCGACATCCGCACCGAACCGCTGGCCGCCCTGATAATATCCGCGCTGGACGCGGTAACCGGCGGGTTTTCCACCGACAGCCTGCTTTCGCTGATGAAAACGGGGCTTGCCGGCTTTTCCACCCATTCTGCGGCAAAACTCGAAAACTATGTCCTGATGTGGAGAATTAACGGCGGCCGCTGGAGGACCGAATGGACATGGAACCCGGACGGGCTTGCCGAAAAGACGGATGAAACCACCAAAAAACGGCTGGCATATTTAAACCTGCTGCGCAGAAGACTGGTCAAGCCGCTTGAAAGGCTGCGCTCAAGCCTTTACTCCCAAAACGCCACCGGCGCCGATTTTTCAAAGGCGGTCTACCGCTATCTTCTGGAAGTCCGCGCCGATTTGCTGACCCGCCTGCGAGCCAGACGGCTGGACGAGTCGGGGGAACCCGGCCTGGCCGAGCGGATGGCGCGGGTATGGGATATCGTGATGGAAATCCTCGACCGCATCGCGGTGATATACCGAGAACCCCCCTGCAATCCCAAGCGGCTTGCGGAAATATTCGGGATTGCGGTATCGCTGGTGGATTTGGGCTCGGTGCCGCAGAGTCTGGACGCGGTTCAGATTGGAGCAGCCAACCGGATACGCTATTCATCTCCAAAGACCGTTTTTATTCTCGGCGCAAACGAGGGGGTTTTCCCTTCATACGAAGGCTTTGGCGGGGTTTTGACTGACATCGAGCGCAACCGGCTGATTGAAATAGGGCTGCCGCTTACAAACACCGCCGACCGTGCGGCGGTCGAGGAGCGGTTTTTCGCCTATATGGCGGTCTGCGCCCCTTCGGAACGGCTGGTAGTCAGCTATGTGGCACAAAACGCGGAAGGGGAGCCGATGGCCGAATCGGTATTGGTCAGCTCAATTAAAAAAATACTTCCGAACTGCGTCCTTTTGGACCAGCCCGGCGAAATGGACGCCGAGTCCGAGCGGGACGCTTTTGAACAGGCCGCGCTGACATGGCGACGTCAGGAGCCAAAAGCAGCCGCGCTGCGCGAAATCTTTAAATCAAGGGAGGATTACCGGGCAAGGCTTTCGGCGCTTGACCGCGCGGCATATAAAAAAACCGCCGCGTTTTCGGATAAAAAAACGGCGCAGGAGCTTTTCGGGCGGGATATCCTGCTCTCCGCTTCCCGGATTGAATCCTACTACCGCTGCCGGTTCGCCTATTTTTGCAGGTATGGGCTTAAAGCTATGCCGCGCCGCACCGCAGACCTTGACGCGCTCGCTTTCGGCACCCTGACCCACTGGGTGATGGAGCATGTGCTCCCAAAATACACCGAAACCGGCTACCACAATATCGAGCGCAGTCAGGTAGAGCGGGACACCGGCGACGCGGTGATGAAATATGTCGAGGAATGCATCGGCGGGCTTGAAGACAAGCCGGCGCGCTTTGCCGCGCTGCTGAACAGGCTCTCGCGTGTCGCGGCCGCCCTTTTGTGGCATGTGGTCTGCGAACTTCGGCAAAGCCGCTTTGTCCCGGTGGATTTTGAGCTGAACGTCGGCGGCAGGCCGGAGGAGGGCCAGCCCGCCGTCCCGCCGGTTATACTGAGCCTGCCGGACGGGAGCAAGGTGCGCGTTCAGGGCAAGATAGACAGGGTGGACGTCTACAAGCGCGACGGGGTTTCATACGTCAGGGTTATCGACTACAAGACCGGCGCGAAAAGCTTTAAGCTCTCCGAAATAGTCGAGGGAATTAACGTCCAAATGCTGATTTACCTTTTCGCCGTATGTCAAAACGGCGGCGGCCGGTACGGCAGGACCTCCCCGGCCGGAGTGCTTTACCTGCCCGCAAAACTGCCGGTGGTACAGGCGGAGCGCGGGCAGGACAGCGAAAAAATCGGGCGGGAGCAAATCCGCTCCCTGCGGATGAACGGGCTGCTTATTGACGACCCCGAAATAATCGGCGCGATGGAAAAGGATATAAAAGGGCTGTTTATCCCCGCGGCGCTGAAAGCCGACGGCGGGTTCAAAAAGCACTCGTCAATCGCGTCCCTCAAACATTTCGGCCTGCTCAAAAAGAGGATTGACAGCCTGCTTATTGAGATGGCCCAGACTCTGAAATCCGGCGATATCGCCGCCTATCCGGCGGCGGGCGAGGTGGAAGCCTGCGAATGGTGCGACTACAAAACCATCTGCGGGCATGAATTCGCAGACCCGGTGCGCTTTATCGAAAAGCGGGACAACAGTGAAGTCTTAAACGACCTTGAAAATCACGGGAACTGACCTTTAAAACAAAGGAGAAAACCGTTATGGCGGCAAAAAACTGGACCGAACAACAGAAGAACTGCATTAATTCCCGCGGGGGCACCCTGCTGGTTTCGGCCGCGGCCGGCTCCGGCAAAACCTCTGTTTTGGTGGAACGGGTAATCAGCAGGATAACCGACGAAAAATCCCCGGTTGATATAGACCGCCTTTTAATCGTAACCTTCACCAACGCCGCCGCCGCCGAAATGAAACAGCGGCTTGCCGCCGCCCTTTCCGACCTGATTTCTCAGGACCCCGGCAACTTCCACCTTCAGCGCCAGCAAATGCTGCTCGGCCGCGCCCAAATCAGCACCGTCCACGGCTTCTGCTCGGCGCTGATAAGGGAAAACTTCCACCTTCTGGGGCTGCCCCCGCAGTTTCGCATCGGGGATACCGCCGAAATCGCACGGATTGAGCAGCAGGCTCTGGACGAGACCGCGGAGGAGCTGTATAAGGAAAATTTCCCCGAATTCATCGAGCTTGCCTTTCTGTTAAGCCCGGGCAAGGACGACCGCGCGCTGTTAGAAACCATCCTGCGGATTTATTATTTCATACAATCCCATCCCTACCCCGAAAAATGGCTTGCAGAAAAACTCGCGGAATACACCGACGATTTGCCGGTTGAGCAAACCCGCTGGGGCGCGGTAGTCCTGCAAAAAGCCCGCGATTTGCTGATGAGCGCCTCCTCCTTAATCCACCGCTCGCTTGAACTCTCGGAGGAGGACGATATGATGTCCGCAAGGTACTCAGCTACCCTTGCGGGTGAATATGAGATGCTTAAAAAAGCGGCCGAGGATATAACCCGCTGCGGCTGGGACGAGGCGAGACAGCTTGCCGAAAGCCTTGATTTCGGCTCCCTTCCCCCTCTCAGAAATTACTACGACAAACCCCGACAGGAAAGGGTGCAGTCTTTAAGGAACAACGCGAAAGATTTAGTCAGGAAAGAGCTTAGAGGGCTGTTCTGCGGCACCGAACAGGAGTGCCGGGAGGATATCCGTAAGCTTTGGGCGATGGCCGCGGCGCTTTTTGAGGCGGTGCGCAGGTTTTCGGCACGGTTTTCGGAGCTTAAGCGCTCAAAGGGAATGCTTGATTACAACGACCTTGAGCACATGGCCTTAAAGCTGCTAATCGGCGAAGACGGCAAGCCTACCCAGCTTGCGAGGGAGCTCTCCGAAAGGTTTGAGGAAGTGCTTGTGGACGAGTATCAGGACACCAACGCCGCACAGGACGCGCTGTTTTCCGCAGTTTCGCGCGGGGAATCAAACCTTTTCATGGTCGGGGACGTCAAGCAGAGCATATACGGCTTTCGGCAGGCAATGCCCGAAATCTTTCTTGCCCGCCGCGACAGCTACACCCTCTACGACGGGGAGAATTTCCCCGCCGCAATCACGCTGGGCGACAACTTCCGCAGCCGCCCCGAAATCACCGACGCGGTGAATTTCGTTTTCCGCCAGCTTATGAGCAAAAGCGTGTGCGGAATGGATTACGATGAAGAGGAAGAATTAAGGGCCGCGGCAAAATATCCCGATGACAGCGGGCACCAGACCGAACTGCTGATAATTGACGGCGACACCAAAAATCCGGAAGATACCGTGGACGCGGCGGAAGCCAGGGCGATAGCCGAGCGTATCCGCGAAATCATGGACTCGCTTAAAGTTTTCGACAAGGAAAGCTCACAGCAGCGAAAGCCGCGGTACAGCGACTTTTGCATACTGCTGCGCAGCAAAACCGCACACGCCGGGGCTTATGTGGACGAGCTGTCCCGGCTTGGAATACCCGCCTGCGCCGACGAGACAAAAGGGTTTTTCCTCCTGCCGGAAATCTGTGCCGCAGTCGCGCTGCTTAAAGTGATAGACAATCCCATGCAGGACGTTCCGCTGCTTTCGGCGCTGTTCTCCCCGGCATTTGGTTTCACCCCCGACCACCTTGCGAAAATCCGCCTGAACGACCCCGACAGCCGGCTTTACACCGCCCTGCGCCGCTATTCCAAAAACGGCGGGGACCATGAATTAAAAAAACAGGTGCAATCCTTTTTAAGCCGGATAGACAGGTGGCGGCTGCTGGCCGTAACCATGCCCGCCGATTTGCTAATCCACAGGGTATATCAGGACGCGGCGCTCCCCTCAATCGCGGCGGCGATGAAAAACGGGGAACAGCGGGTCGCAAACCTGCGGATACTCCACGATATGGCGCGCAGGTTTGAAGACAGGGGCTTTCGCGGGCTTTCCGCGTTTATCCGAATGATTGACCATGCGGAACAGCTTGACGAACAGGGGTCTGCGGCCTTCCCCGGCTCTCTGGACGCGGTCAGGATAATAAGCATTCACCGCTCAAAGGGGCTGGAATTCCCGTTTGTGTTCATCGCCGGCATGGGCGGCAGGTTCAACCGCGAATCAATATCCGGCAACCTGCTAATTCATTCCGATATGGGAGTGGGCTTCAGGCGGCGCGATACCGATACCCTTGTGCAGTGGAACACCCTCCCCCGTCTCGCGGTATCCCACTCCATCACAAAAAGCGAGCTGGCCGAGGAACTGCGGGTGCTGTACGTCGCGATGACCCGCGCAAGGGAAAAGCTGATGATGGTGATGACTCTAAAATCCCTTGAAAACAAGCTGAACTCCCTCTCCGCTCTGATAAGTGATGAAGAACAGCTGCCCCCTTACGCGGTGCTGGAAGCGGGCGGGGTGTACGACTGGATACTCGCCGCCGCGCTCCGCCACCCGTCGGGCGGACAGCTCCGCTCGCTCGCCGGGGACGAATACATGCCGGTGCTGCCGGCGGAATACGAGTGGACGGTTGACATTCTCCCCGCCCCCGGCCCGGAGGAATATAAGCCGCAGGAAGATGAACAGCCGCAGCCGGACACCGCGTTTGCCAAGATAATCGAACAGCGGATTTCATATACATACCCCTACGCGGAGATAAGCGCGCTGCCCGCAAAGCTCGCGGCGTCCGACATCGCGAGCGGCAGGGTGCTGCGCGAAAACATCGCAAAATCCCGTCCGGCATTCTTAAGCGAAGGCGGGCTGACCCCTGCTGAACGCGGCACCGCGCTGCACACCTTCATGCAGTTTGCCGACTACGACGCCGCGGCAAAGGACGTGAAAGCCGAAATCAGCCGGCTTGTATCCAAAGGCTACCTGACCGCTGAACAGGGCAGGGCGGTGCCGGTTGAAAAAGTAGAGCGGTTTTTTGCCGGCAGCCTGTATCAAAGGCTGAAAAAAGCCGACAGGCTGCTGCGCGAGGTGCGCTTTACGATTGAGGTACCCGCAAAAACCCTGTTTGACACAGGGCTTTCGCCTGACAGCGAGGATGAATTTGTGGTGGTGCAGGGGATTGCCGACTGCGTGATTGTGGAAAACGGCAGTCTCACCGTAGTGGACTACAAAACCGATTACGTCAAAACCGGAGAGGAACTGATAGAGCGGTACCGCGAACAGCTTGGCTTTTATGCCACCGCGCTCGAACAGACCCTCGGCATGCCGGTGCACGAATGCCTTTTTTACTCGTTTTCGCTGAATACGGCGGTGGACGCAAGCCGGGCGATTAAAAAAACAGGCTGAAAACCAAAAAACCTTTGTTTTTGCTATAATGGTTATAAAACCCGCGGTTTGACCGCCGGCGGCCCGCTCGCCTGCCTTCGCTGAAATAGTTTTATCAACAAACATTTAAACAAAATTCATAAATACGGCTGAAATTCTGATAAAATGATAAGCGAAACAATATCAAATTAAGGGAGGACTGCCAAATGTCAGCAGGCAAAATCATGGTAGTGGACGATGACAGCAATATATGCGAGCTTTTGCGGCTGTACCTTGAAAAAGAGGATTTCGAGGTGGTGCTCGCCTACAACGGGGCAGAAGCGCTTGAAATGTTCGACCGCGAAAAGCCCGAACTCATACTTTTAGATATAATGATGCCTGTTCTTGACGGATGGCAGGTCTGCCGCGAAATCAGGAAAAAATCAACCTGCCCGATTATAATGCTGACGGCAAAGGGCGAGGTTTTTGACAAGGTGCTCGGCCTTGAGCTCGGCGCCGACGACTATGTGGTGAAACCATTCGAGGCCAAAGAAGTCGTCGCCCGTGTCAAGGCGGTGCTGCGCCGCAGCGGGAAATCCCAGCAAAAATCCAAGGTGGTGCAGTTTGACAACCTCTACATAAACATGGAAAACTACGAGCTCAAAATACGCTGCAAGCAGGTGGACGCCCCGCCAAAGGAAATGGAGTTGCTTTTCCACCTTGCCAGCAACCCCAACCGGGTGTTCACGCGCGACCAGCTCCTTGACGAGGTATGGGGTTTTGAATATTATGGAGACAGCCGCACTGTTGACGTGCATGTAAAAAGGCTCCGTGAAAAGCTGGAAGGGGTCTCGAACCAGTGGACCCTCAAAACGGTATGGGGAGTCGGTTATAAGTTTGAAGTCAGGGACGACAGCGGGCAGTAAAAATCCTGCCCTTATTTGTAAAAGCAGGTGCCGATTGTGTTTAAAAGCATTTTCGCAAAGTATTTCACCGTACTATCCGCAATAATCACCGTCAGTTTCGCCGCGATGGGCGGCCTGCAGATGCTTTTGTCAACCCGGTACTGGGTTTCGGAAAAACAGCAACTGCTCAAGGAAAACACCCTGAACATGTCGCGGATAGCCTCGCAGTACATCAAAGGCGGGGAAAACATCACCGATTTATACCCGTATTTAAGCCTTGTTGCCAGAACCATAGACTCGTATTTTTTTATCACCGGCACCGACGGCGCCATACTGCTGTATTCCGACAACGCCGAGGTAGTTCTGAAAAAAGCCCGTCTTTCGCAGCAGATAATCGAAAAGCTCAAATCCGGCGAGTATTTCGAGGTCGGGCTGCTGGATGGGATTTACGACAGCCGCCAGTACTCGGTGGGGGTGCCAATCAAAATATACAGCGACACGGTGGCAGGTTACGTGTTCGCCTCGACTTCAGCCGAGGGCTTAAGCGAATACCTGAAAAACAACCTGCAGGTGTTCTTCCTTTCGGCGCTCGGCGTTCTTGCGTTGACATTCATAGCGGTGTATATAATGACGCTGCGGATGGTGCGCCCGCTGCGCCAGATGGCGGCCGCCGCGCGCAGCTTCGGAATGGGGGATTTCAGCCAAAGAATTCGGGTGTTTGGCAGGGACGAAGTCGCCGAGCTCGCCTCCTCGCTGAACAACATGGCAATTTCGCTGTCGTCGGTGGAGGGAATGCGGCGCAGCTTTATTGCCAATGTCTCCCACGAGCTTAAAACCCCGATGACCACCATAGCCGGATTTATTGACGGCATACTGGACGGCACCATACCAAAGGAAAAACACGAGTACTACCTTCGGATTGTTACACAGGAAGTCAAGCGGCTCTCCCGCCTTGTCAAATCCATGCTGGACCTTTCCCGCATAGATACCGGGGAGCTTAAAATCAACCCGACTTACTACGACTTCACCGAACAGGTCTGCAACATCCTGCTGTCGTTTGTCCAGCGGATTGAAGAAAAAAACATCACCGTCGAGGGGATTGAAGACGCCCCGCGGATTGACGTTTTCGCGGATTTCGACCTGTTGGGGCAGGTTGTCTATAACCTTATAGACAACGCAATCAAGTTCATGGACGAAGGCGGCACACTGACCCTGAACATCTCCCGCAGGGACAAGCGGGTTTACTTTTTAATCCGCAACACCGGGCAGGGGATACCGTCTCACGAAATGCCCCATATTTTCGAAAGGTTTTATAAAAGCGACAAGTCAAGAAGTCTGGACAGGGAAGGCATGGGGCTTGGCCTGTATATCGTCAAAACGGTGATAAACCTTCATCACGGCGAGATTTCGGTCCGCTCGGCCGAAGGCGAATACTGCGAATTCGTTTTCTGGCTGCCGGAACCCGGCCTTGCCCGCAAAAATTAAAAAAATATATTTATTTTATTTAACAGTTGTACATAAAAACCGGTTAGAATATAATTAGCATACACCA
>ERZ773359.3312-NODE-3312-length-18705-cov-12.810349_pt1 | contig 18705 bp, 22 predicted proteins | sample MGYA00374955_ERZ773359 | MGnify/ENA primary metagenome ERZ773359 (study PRJEB29098, sample SAMN04486028) | biogas fermenter metagenome | study: EMG produced TPA metagenomics assembly of the Biogas fermentation microbial communities from Germany - Plant 4 DNA1... | reverse complement strand
TTAAGGGACATTTTTGGATACACAGAATACAATAATAAATAAAGATATATATCTATAAGGAGGGATGGATGTGGATAACAGATATCCTGGACATTATCCTGGCAGAATGCCACACAGATTCGGAGATTATCCAATGATGAAATCCTTTGAGCTGGCAGAAGCCTATATACCTTATCAATGGTACACTACCAGTTTTTCACCGATGGAAGCTCTGATGGCCGGGACCATGTTTCCAGAGCTGGTAAGGCCATATGAAAAAAAGGAGTGTAAAGGAGGGGGAGTCGGATGAACCATGCTCATACCGATAATCAAAGGAAAGAACTGCTGGATCAGATAAGGGCAATTCAGTTTATGACCGTCGATCTTAACCTTTATCTAGATACACATCCAAATGATTGCAGGGCAATGAATGAATACAATTACTATGTACGACAGCTGCAATCATTGAAGAGAGAATATGAAATGCAATACGGACCATTGATGAATTTCGGACATTCATTAAGCCCATGTCCATGGAGATGGATAGAAGAACCCTGGCCGTGGGAAGAAGGAATTTAAAGGGAGGGATTGTTGAATGTGGATATATGAAAAGAAGCTGCAGTATCCTGTGAGGATAAAAAACCCCAATCCAAGAATGGCGAAGTACATTATAACTCAGTATGGAGGACCTGATGGTGAGTTGGCGGCATCATTAAGATACTTATCCCAGAGATATCACATGCCAATTCCCGAAGCAAAGGCAGTGCTTAATGATATAGGTACGGAAGAATTAGCCCATTTTGAAATGGTAGGCTCCATGGTTTACCAGCTGATGAGGGGAGCATGCCCTGATGAAATCAAAGCAGCCGACGTGGGAACATACTACGCCGATCACGACAGGGCTGTGTATCCGAGTACGGGTACCGGTGTGCCCTTCACTGCTGCCTATATCCAATCCAAGGGGGATCCGATAGCAGATCTTCATGAGAATTTGGCGGCAGAGCAAAAGGCCAGGGCAACCTATGAGCATCTTATCAATCTTGCAGACGATCCGGACGTGATCGATCCGTTAAGATTTCTGCGGGAGCGGGAGGTTGTTCATTTCCAGAGGTTTGGCGAGGTATTGCAGAAGGTTCGCGAATACCTTGAGTCTAAAAAGTACTTCTAAAGCATATGTACATTAAGGATTCACAGTATTCTATACATTGACATATATTGTTAATGTAAGCAGAGCTTAAAAGCTCAATAGGAAATATATTTAAAGGGGGGTACGGTTGAATGAGTTTCTTTGGCGGCAGAAGACTTGGTGATGATGATAGCTTGCTCTTTTTCTTCCTACTGCTGGTGATTATATTCTGTAATTGCGGTATATTCAAGGACTCCGATGAATTATTGTTCTTCTTCCTTATCCTCGTAGTATTGTTTAATAATGAATGCATATTCCGGGGATTTGGGACATCATCCAGTGAGAGCTAAAATCTTTTCTATGACAAAAAGGGGAAGTACTGTTACATATGTGCTTCCCCTTTTTGATGTTATGAAAAAACGAAAAGTACGAACCATGTTATATTCAGCAAAAATTGAAGGTATATAAAAAACTGACAAACATTTATATGAAAAATGGATATCACAAAATATTCACAGTTTCTCATACTTCCACATATATTGTATTGAAGCTAAAATAGAGATTCAATACAATATTTCTTTTCGTTAAAGGAGGTATGAGCGGATGAGTTTCTTTGGAAGGAGAGCTGGCCAGGATGATGACAGCTTACTCTTTTTCTTCCTGTTGCTGGTGTTAATTTTCTGCAACTGCGGTATATTTAGAGAGTCTGATGAGCTGTTGTTTTTCTTCCTCATCCTGGTGGTTTTATTTAATGGAGACGGTATTTTCAGGGGGATTAGGGATTCAAAAGAATGCTAAAACTCCGACTATGACAAAGAGAGGGAGTGCTGCTGTTTGCACACTTCCTCTTTTTCGTTTTTACTGAGGGATTTACAAGGCTTTGCAGGAGGTATGCATTGATTAGGGCTGATACAATACACAAAATCTGTACGTATAACATAAGCTGCTGCTTACCGTCATAGAATGTGATAGGGGGTGGTAGGAATGACGTATTCCAGTCGCTATTTAAGGATCGCGGATCCATTGATGGAGGGTATTGATGTTACCAATGTTCAGCAGCGTCTAAGTGAACTGGGATTTTATGAAGGGGATATAACCGGTATTTATGATAGAGATACAGCCGAAGCAGTACGGGAATTTCAGCAGCAATTCGGGTTGACGGCGGATGGTATTGTAGGACCCGAAACATGGAATGCCATAGGTATTAGTCCGGATCTTCTCCAGTATTTCAGCACTGAATACAATATTACTATAGATATTGAAGAAAAAGAGCTTACTCTCAGACAGGGTGAACAGATTTTAAAAGTTTATCCGGTAGCGGTAGGGAAACCTTCTACCCCGACACCTACAGGCAACTGGAGAATTATCCAGAAAACCTTGGATCCGGGTGGACCATTCGGTGCCCGATGGATGAGATTAAGCGTGCCCTGGGGAGGTTACGGCATACACGGAACGGATCAGCCCGAAAGCATAGGCAACGCGGCCAGTCATGGATGTGTCAGAATGCTGAATGAAGATGTTATTGAGCTGTATGACATCGTTCCCCTTGGAACGGAGGTAAGAATAACCGGTATTACATTTACCGGAAGGACATTGTATTTGGGAGTACAGCCGGGAGAGGATGTAAGGAGCGTACAGGAGATTCTCCAGGAATTAGGGTATTATGGCGGACCAATAGATGCGGTATACAGTGAGGAGGTCAGGGATGCGGTCCTTGAGTTTCAAAAGGATTATGGTTTAACACCCGATGGAGTGGTAGGACCAAATACATACCAGGCACTGGGGAAGCTCGGTGATATTCTTGCTAATAGCCAGGAACCCTGATGTTATTTGAATAGGATGTTTTAAAACTGTGGTTTTATTGTCAGCCATGTTTCATATATGATGATATGATGGAAGATATTCATATTTAGTTGAAAACATTTTTTATAAGGCCTCTTGAAGGAAGAATGTATTTCCTTTTGAGACCTTATAATTTTGTGCATTTGTTTTGTTTTTTGCTGTGATATAAGGTATATAATATGGGTAGAAAGGAGGACTGGCGGTGGACAAGAGGGAAGTTGCGAGGGTTTTACAGGAGATTGGATTGCTATTGCAGATTAAAGGTGAAAACCCTTTCAAGATACGTGCTTATGAAAGAGGTGCCAGGGCAATTGAGATGCTGGATGAGGACCTGAATGCGCTGGTGACGGAAAAGCGGTTAAGTGAGATAGACGGAATCGGAAAGACTCTGGAACAGAAGATCGAGGAACTGGTCAGTACAGGACGTCTCGGATATTATGAAGAGCTTAAGAGGGAATTTCCCGAAACCCTGTTTGATCTTCTGAAGATACCTGGCCTGGGTCCAAAAAGAGTACACACATTGTATAGTAAACTGGGAATAAGTACAATTGGTGAGCTTGAGTATGCGTGTATGGAAAATCGATTGCTGACTTTGCCGGGCTTTGGCAGGAAAGTGCAGTCCAATATATTAAAGGGTCTGGAATACCTCAAGCGTTACAGGGATAATTTTCTGCTGTCGGATGCGCTTGAGCTGGGGAACAACATCCTGAACTTTATTAAGGAGCATCCCCATGTTGAGCAGGCCAGTTTGGCAGGAAGTTTGAGACGAAAAAAGGAACTGATCAAGGATATTGATATATTGGTAAGCAGTGTCCGCCCGGAGGAGGTTATGGATTATTTTGTTAAGCTTCCGGGTGTCAGAGATGTCATAGGGAAGGGTGAAACCAAGTCGAGCGTCCGGCTGGAGAATGGAATGGCAGCTGATATAAGGGTTGTACAGCCGGAACAATATCCCTATGCATTGCACCATTTTACCGGAAGCAAAGAGCACAATACTGCTATGCGGCACCATGCGAAGGAACTGGGATTAAAGATGAACGAATACGGATTGTTTCAAGAGGAGAATCAGAGGAATATTCCTTGTAAAGATGAACGGGAGGTGTTTCAGGCACTCGGAATGCCGTATATAATCCCTGAATTAAGGGAAAATACGGGAGAAATTGAAGCTGCATTGAAACACTCGTTACCGGATTCGGTAATGGAGGAAGACATTAAGGGTATTTTCCATGTCCACAGCAACCACAGCGACGGTGTTAACAGTATCGAAGAGCTGGCTGCGGCGGCAAAAGGGCTGGGATATCAATACATAGGAATTGCTGATCACAGCCAATCGGCTTTTTATGCCCATGGTTTAAATAAAGATGGTATTCTGCGGCAACATGAGGAGATAGACCGTTTGAATTCAAACCTGGGAGATTTTAAAATTTTAAAAGGTATAGAAGTTGATATATTATCAGATGGAAGTTTGGACTATGCCGATGATCTGTTGGCCTCGTTTGATTTTGTCATAGCGGCGGTACATTCAGGATTTTCAATGGATCAGGAGGAGATGACCCGGAGGATTATTAATGCTTTGGACAACCCCTATACCACCATGCTGGCGCATCCTACAGGCAGACTCCTTCTTTCCCGTCAGGAATACCCGCTGAATATAGATAAAATATTGGAGAAAGCAGCAGAAACAGGAGTTTACATAGAAATCAATGCAAATCCCCACAGGCTGGATATGGACTGGCGCTTGTGCAGACGTGGTAAGGAGTTAAGGGTCAATTTTTTCATTGGCACCGATGCTCATAGTGTTGAGACCCTAAAGCATACGTCATACGGTGTATGGATGGCCCGGAAAGGCTGGCTGGAGAAAGGAGATATTTTAAATTGCCTCAATTACCATGAGTTAAAAGATGTGTTAGGGAAGAGCAAATAGGATATATGAGTTTCAGGCTATATATGGTAGAATGAGATATAAATGCTGTTGCTATATTTTTTGAGTTACAGGTGATAACATAGTAAGGAGTATGAAAAGAATGGGCAAAAACAGTCTAAAGAACAAAAAACATTTTATACTGGATATGGATGGTACTTTTTATCTTGGGGATAAACTACTGGACGGTTCACTGGATTTTGTGAAATGTGTAGTGGAGTCGGACAAGCATTTCACGTTTTTTACAAACAACTCGTCAAAGAACTCTATTGTCTACCAGCAAAAGCTGGCCGGTATGGGATGTTTTGTTGATGAATCTCAAATCGTTACATCCGGGATGGTAACGGCAGATTATCTGAAGAAGAATTACAGAGATTGTGGTGTGTATCTGTTGGGGACTCCGATGCTTAAGGACGAGTTTTCCAAGAAAGGGATCCGGCTGGTGGAGGAAAAACCCGATGTGGTTGTGGTAGGTTTTGATACCACATTGACATATGATAAACTTAGCCGGGCTTGTACATATATCCGTCAGGGCGTTCCGTTTATTGCCACCCACCTGGATATAAACTGTCCGGTGGAAAATGGTTTTATCCCTGATTGCGGCTCCATATGTGCGCTTATAACTGCTTCCACCGGGGTTAAACCTAAATATCTGGGTAAGCCTTTTACTGAAACGCTCGAATATCTGCTGGAATACCTGGGCTGTACAAGAGAAGAAATGGTTTTCATAGGTGATCGGCTATATACCGACATAGCCATTGGTGCTGACCACGGAATAACTACCGTGCTTGTCCTTACAGGCGAAACCAGACGGGAGGATGTGGAAAAATCCGTGGTAAAACCCGATTATATTTTTGACCGTCTTGCTGATCTAATACCTTTTATATAAATAAAAGGACCGCAACCAGCGGCCCTTATGTAAGGGGTTTGGGGGTTTGGGTAACTTTTACGTTTAATATCTTAACCATATTTTAAAAAAATAAACATGAAATTCGAATTTTGTTTTGGGAATTTTATCCCATCAGGCCTATTGTATGATAAAATAAATAACAGTATTGTGTTTATGAAAGGATGGGATAGAAAATGCCGGTTAAGGTTATCCTCGATACTGATATTGGAAGCGATATTGATGATGCGGTGTGTCTGGCTTACCTTCTTTCAAATCCTGAATGCCAGCTTATGGGAATAACTACAGTCAGCGGTGAGGCTGAAAAACGTGCTATGCTGGCAAGCGTTTTGTGTAATGTAGCTGGGAAGGATATCCCAATTTACCCGGGTGCCGAAGAACCTTTGCTAGGCCCCCAAAGGCAGCCGGTGGCACAGCAGGCAAGAGTATTGGGCAACTGGAAACATGAGACAAGCTTTCCAGAAGGCCAGGCTGTTGAATTTTTACGAAAAACAATTCGTGAAAATCCGGGTGAAGTGGTTTTACTTACAATTGGTCCTCTTACCAATATTGCGCTGCTTTTTAAAACGGATCAGGAGATACCAAAACTTCTCAAGGGGCTTGTAATGATGTGTGGAGTGTTTACCAATCAATTACCGGGTGTAGGTCCTTTGGAATGGAATGCGATATGTGACCCTTATGCTACTGCAATTGTATACAACAGTCAGGTTAATATACATCGTTCCATAGGTTTGGATGTGACCTGTCAGGTAACCATGAATTCGGATGAGGTACGCAGCAGGTTTAAGGCTCCCTTGCTTGAACCGGTCCTTGATTTTTCTTCTGTATGGTTTGAGCAAGCCGATAAAATAACATTCCACGATCCTTTGGCTGCTACTACCATTTTCGATAACCAAATATGTAAATTTGAAAAAGGAAATGTCAAGGTGGAATTGGCCAGCGACAGGCTGCGAGGGTTAACCCATTGGGTTTCTGAACCTGAAGGCGGCAAACACGAAGTGGCTCTGAAAGTTGATAAGGACAGATTTTTTGAGCATTATCTGTCGGTCTTTGATAAAGAATAAAGCTGAATAGGAACATTTTTATGAGATTTTAAAAATATTAAAGGGAGGTAATTTTGATATGGGCTGCAAATGCAATGATATTCCAAGACCGGAATATCCCAGGCCGATTATGGTGCGTGACAGGTGGTTGAATTTGAACGGCTGCTGGGAGTTTGAAATCGATCACGGCAGAAGCGGAAAGGCAAGAAAACGCTTTGAGGCCGACAGGCTGGAGGGCAAAATTATCGTTCCTTTCTGTCCTGAAAGTAAATTGTCAGGGGTAGAATACAAGGATTTTATGGCTGCGGTGTGGTACAGAAGGGAATTTACCATCCCCGGCGACTGGAACTCCGGCAGGGTGCTCATTCATTTCGGGGCTGTAGATTATGATACCGAAGTGTGGATTAACGGCAAATCGGTAGGCACCCACAGGGGAGGATATACCCCATTTACGTTTGATATTACCGACTATCTGGAGCAGGGGGTCAATGTTGTAACGGTATATGCTGAGGACGATTTACGTTCAGGGCTTCAGCCTGTTGGTAAACAGTGCCACGAGTATTATTCCCAGGTCTGCCACTACACAAGAACCACTGGTATATGGCAGACGGTATGGCTGGAGAATGTTCCGGACAGCTACATATCATATTTTAAGATGATTCCTGACCCTGATAATGAATGTATTCACATAGAGGCGAATTTTGCCGGCCTGCCTGTCGAGGGAGATTTTGAAGCAAAGGCTTTCTATGACGGCAGAGAAACAGGCAGGGCTATAACCAGGGTAACGGGCGGAGTGGCCAGGCTCAGCCTGAAGTTATCGGAAATACATCTTTGGGAACCAGGGAATCCCCGATTATATGATTTGGAGTTAGCACTGCTTAAGGACGGGCAATACATCGATCGGGTAAGCAGCTATGCAGGCTTGCGCTCAATTACTGTGGAGGATAACAAGATCCTCATTAACGGAAAACCGGTTTTCCAAAGGCTTGTATTGGATCAGGGCTTTTATCCCGACGGGATATATACTGCCCCCACTGATGAAGATTTGAAACGGGATATTGAGATTTCTATGGGACTGGGCTTTAACGGCGCCAGGCTGCATCAGAAGATCTTTGAGCCCCGTTTCCTTTACTGGGCTGATAAGCTGGGGTATCTGGTGTGGGGCGAACATGCAAGCTGGGGTTTGGACATATCGGGTCCCATAGGCTTGGAACGTTTTCTTCCTGAATGGCTGGAAGCTGTTAAGAGGGATTTTAATCATCCTTCCGTTGTTGGTTGGTGCCCCTTTAATGAAACATCGAGAGAGCAGGACGATGAAGTATTGAGGATTGTATATCAGGTTACAAAGATGCTGGACAATACCCGTCCTGTAATTGATACCAGCGGTTATGTCCATGTTGTAACCGATATTGAGGATATACATGATTATGAACAGGATCCCGAGATTTTCAAACAAAGATACGAGCCGTTAAAGGAAGGCAAGGGAATAGTGGCTGATCATCTGGGAGGCCTGATATACAGCAAAAACCTATGCTTTGTCAGCGAATACGGCGGTATCTGGTGGAGCCCTGACCGGGAAGGATGGGGTTACGGGGACCGTCCAAAAAGCGAAGAGGAGTTTATTCAGCGTTATAAAGCACTGACAGAAGCTCTGCTTAAACATCCCAGCATGTGTGCTTTCTGCTATACTCAGCTTTATGATGTGGAACAGGAGGTAAACGGTCTTTATACATATGACCGGAAGCCAAAGTTTGATCCGGAGATTATAAGGAATATCAATACTCAGAAGGCGGCTATAGAAGAGTAGCTTAGAAGATGATGCCCACGAGAAAAGAAACGGAGGCGGATTATGGATCAAAAAATCAGAATTGGAATTGTCGGATACGGAAATCTTGGACGCGGTGTGGAAACGGCTGTCAGGCAAAACCCGGATATTGAACTGGTAGCCGTGTTTACGCGGAGACCGCCTGAAAGTATAAAAGCTGATACCAGCGTTGTTCATATATCGCAGCTGGAGGCTTATAAGGGTAAAATTGACGTCATGATCCTATGCGGAGGATCGGCCACTGATTTGCCCGAACAGGGGCCGAAAATTGCGGAGATGTTCAATACCGTGGATAGTTTTGATAACCATGGAAAAATCCCCGAGTATTTTGCAATGGTCGATAAGGCCGCCAGAAAAGGGAACAATCTTAGCTTGATCTCCGCCGGCTGGGATCCGGGTTTGTTTTCATTGATGAGGCTGTTGGGGCAGGCTGTATTACCGGGCAGCTATGGGTATACTTTCTGGGGCAGGGGAGTGAGCCAGGGTCATTCCGATGCTATCCGCAGGATACCCGGCGTTAAAAATGCCATTCAGTATACCGTTCCCATAGATGCTGCTGTTCAAAGGGTGCGGAACGGAGAGAATCCCAGCCTTACAACGAGGGAAAAGCACCACCGTATATGCTATGTTGTGACGGAAGAGGGTGCTGACCCAAAGAGTATTGAACGTGAGATAAAAGGCATGCCCAACTATTTTGCTGATTATGATACAACTGTACATTTTATATCCGAGGAGGAACTTAAGGCAGAACATTCAGGTATGCCTCACGGAGGAGTTGTAATATGTTCCGGAAAAACCGGACTTTCTAACAAACAGATAATGGAATTTAGCCTGAATCTGGATGACAACCCGGAATTTACATCCAGCGTGTTGGTAGCATATGCAAGAGCGATATATCGAATGGCTGCGGAAGGACAGAGGGGAGCGCGCACCGTGTTTGATGTTCCTTTTTCCTATTTGTCACCAAAAAAGATCCATGAGATAATAAAAGAGCTTCTGTAGGTGTATTCTATTAAATAACCGGCTTTGTCATACCAATGGATGAATAAAGTTTTGGAAACTTGCATGGTATGTATTAAATAGTCTATAATAAGCTGACAAATGGAAGCAGGACCGGATGAGGAGACTGGAGCTGTCATTTGTGCTGTCCTGTAAATTCGGGCGGACGTTACAATAATGTATGACAGGAGGTATAAAATGAATTCTGTTGAACAACTAAGCATAAATACTATTCGGGTATTATCGGCAGAGGCAGTTGAAAAGGCTAAATCAGGGCATCCTGGCGCACCGTTGGGCGCAGCGCCAATGGCATATACCCTGTGGGCCAGGCATTTGAAACACAATTCTGCCAATCCCCGATGGGCCGACCGGGATAGGTTCGTGCTGTCAGCCGGACACGCCTCAATGCTTATTTATTCACTGCTTCATCTTTTTGGATATGACCTTACCATTGAGGATATAAAGAATTTCAGACAATTTGGGAGCAGAACCCCCGGCCATCCGGAATACGGACATACTGAGGGAGTAGAAACGACAACAGGCCCTCTCGGACAGGGTTTTGCAAACGCAGTTGGAATGGCTATGGCCGAAGCTTATCTTGCTGCCAGGTTTAACCGTCCGGGGTATAACATTGTGGATCATTACACATATGTTTTAGCCGGTGATGGTTGTCTGATGGAGGGAATAAGCTATGAAGCCGCATCGCTGGCAGGTACCCTGGAACTGAGCAAGCTAATTGTACTGTATGATTCGAACTCCATAACAATTGAAGGATCAACCGATATTGCATTCAAAGAAGACGTAGGCAAACGATTTGAAGCTCAGGGCTGGCAGGTTTTGAGAGTAAAGGACGGAAATGATATCGATGCAATTGATCGTGCTATTGCCGAAGCCAAAGCCGAAACCAAAAAACCCTCATTGATTATTATTACAACAGAGATTGGCTATGGCTGCCCTGCAAAACAGGGAGATGCGTCAGCTCACGGGGAGCCATTAGGTGAAGAGAATATCCGGCAGATGAAAGAGTATTTGAACTGGCCGGGTAAGGAACCTTTCCATGTTCCTGAGGAAGTAAGAAGGCACATGGACGAGATAATAGCGAAGGGGAAAAAGGCTGAGGAAGAGTGGAACCGTCTGTGGGAAGCTTATTCAAAGGAGTATCCTGGGCTGGCTGAGGAATGGAAACTGTGGCACAGCGGCGATTTGCCCATGGAACAGCTGGATGCTGAGGAATTCTGGGAATTTGAAAAAGGTATGGCAACCCGTGCTGCTTCAGGTGAAGTTATAAACCGCTTGGCTAAGTTTGTCCCGAATCTTATAGGCGGGTCAGCTGACTTGGCGCCATCCAACAAGACGGTTATGGAGGAGCGGGGACATTTTTCCGCTCAGGATCGTACCGGTTCCAATCTTCATTTTGGTGTGAGAGAACATGCCATGGCGGCTATTGCCAGTGGTATGACACTCCATGGAGGGCTTAAAGTATATGTCGCAACATTTTTCGTATTTACCGATTATATGAAACCTGCTATGAGACTGGCTGCTCTCATGGGACTGCCCGTCACTTATGTTCTCACCCATGACAGTATAGGGGTTGGTGAGGATGGTCCAACCCATCAGCCGGTGGAACACCTGGCAGCGCTAAGAAGTATTCCCAACTTTACCGTGTTCCGGCCTGCCGATTCCAAAGAGACGGCTGCCGGATGGTATGCGGCATTAACAAGAAAATCTGGACCAACGGCGCTGGTACTTACGCGTCAAAACCTTCCTGTTTACCGCGAAACCGGTAAGGGGGCTTTAAAAGGGGCGTATATACTGCTGGATTCCGAAAAGGAAACACCGGACATCATACTCATGGCTTCCGGTTCGGAGGTACAGCTTGTTTATGAAGCCCATAAGATTCTTAAAGAAAAAGGAATTGATGCCCGGGTGGTAAGTATGCCGTCGTGGGAAATCTTTGAGGAGCAGCCGGAGGAATATAAGCAGAAAGTGCTTCCATGCAATGTAAAAACCAGGTTGGCTGTAGAAGCCGGATCATCTCTGGGCTGGCACAGATATGTAGGGTTAGACGGAGAGATTATCTCTATTGACAGGTTTGGCGCTTCCGGTCCGGCCGGTACTCTGTTTAAAGAGTTTGGCTTTACCACCGAAAGGGTTGTTGAATGCGCCTTAAAAATACTTGGACGGCAATAAGCTATCTTGGTTCATCATCCGGGATAAGTTCAAGTACAAGAGCATCAAAATCGATGTTTTCAATAAAGTTATCCTGGGTTAAAACCGTTCTTTTGTATTGCTCAAATTCCCTCTGGTTTTTTTGAAGCCAGACAGGGCGCTGCAGGTCCAATTGGTAACATATTTCCTGGATACAGTGATGGAGCCGATCTTGTTCTGAAAGATCGGCTCGATTGCATTCAGATACCATGTCCATTATTATTTTATTGTTTTTATGTATGGAACCCCATAATTTAAACATGTACTACCATCCTTAATTTCGTTATTTTTTGTGATATTGGATTTTGTTATCAAATCATTATTGGCTGAGATAACTGCTGTTTATTCGGTTAAATAGCACGCCACAATTTCACCGAGGAAAAATGTATGATAATTGGGATAGAATTTCTTATTGATTTCCGGGTCCAGATTTTCGGGTGTCAGTTCGTGTTTGTATATTACTTTGCACTCGTAGTGAAGAGGACATTCCCCTATAACCGGTGTATCCACTTTTATACCGGGCAGGGCTGTCAGGTTACACTCTTTTAGTTTGTCAATATCACGGCCTGAATTTGTTCCGCAGAAGTTTATTGCCTCTTTTAAATTCTTGTTAAGAGGTACGCTGACTGTAAACTCGCCTGACTTTTCAATGAGTTCATGGGTATACCTGGATTTCCTGACCGGTACCAGGAATGCAGGTTTTTCCCAGAAGAAAACAATTCCTCCCCAGCCAATAACCATGGTATTTACCTTATTGTCCACTTTGGATGTCAGAAACAAGCCTCCTGATTTTAGCTGGTTTTCCACTTCGGGAAGATATTGATCATAAGGTATTTCTTTTCTCACATCAAATCCCTCCAGGCATTAGTTGTTATCAAATACTTATTTATTATATAAACTATACTATTTTTTGAATATGGTTTCAAGGTAAACCTGGCATAAATCATGTTGTTAAGGCCCGGTTGTGTTATGGTAAGCAACTATAAATATATCGTGGAAACAATAGTATTTTTTTGATACAATATAATCGATAACAAATATATAGGAGGGGTATCTATGGATGGTTTTCAAATAGGGGTTATGGTGGATTCCTTTCGTGTAGAGTTGGAAGAAGGGATAAAGAAGGCCAGAGAAGTAGGTGCAACAGGGATACAGATATATGCTACATACGGCCGTATGGCTCCGGAGAATCTGACCAGCGCTGAACGGAAAGAAATACTTGATATAATCAAATCCAACGGTTTGGTGGTTTCGGCTATATGCGGCGATCTTGGAGGCCATGGCTTTGCGAGAGCAGAGGACAACCCAGGGAGGATTGAGAAATCAAAGAGGATCATGGATCTTGCAAGGGACCTGGAGTCCAATGTGGTTACCACACATATTGGTGTTGTGCCTGAAGATGAAAATCATCCCAGATGGAAAATTCTCCAGGATGCATGTGGCGAACTGGCTGAATATGGAGATAGTGTTGGGGCCTATTTTGCCATTGAAACCGGACCAGAAAAAGCTGTGACTTTGAAAAGATTTTTGGACAGCTTAGGCAGTAAGGGAGTCAGCGTTAACTTTGATCCTGCCAACCTGGTTATGGTTACAGGGGATGATCCGGTTGAAGCTGTATATACTTTGAAGGACTACATAGTTCATACTCATGCTAAGGACGGCATTATGAAGAAGCAAACCGATCCGGAGATTATATATAATTACTTTGCAGAGGGTGGAATAGAGGATCTGCGTCTGGAGGATTATTTCCTGGAGACCCCGTTAGGTGAAGGACAGGTTGATTTTGACGAGTATTTAAAGGCATTGCATAAGGTTGGGTACCGTGGTTTTCTTACCATTGAACGTGAGGTAGGAGATGATCCGGAGAAGGACATCCGACAGGCTGTGGTGTTTTTAAAGGAAAAGCTGAAAGCTTTAGGGCTGTAGTTTTGTGTTGAAGACCGGAAATACGGATGCTGTTTATGAAGCGGCTGTTTCGGGGGAAAGAGCGTATTAGATAAGTATAGGGGGCTGTGTTTGATGACGGATATTCTGTCGATAATAATTGCTGTGGTGGCCATATATTTCATCATGAAAATTGCTTTTAAACTTTTAAAGGTATTTTTGGTACTGCTGGTTATCGGGGTGCTGGCTTATATATTAATGAATTATGGTTTTTTAAGCGGGTTGCTTTAGGATAAAAAAGTTCATCCGGTATAACGGCTGAAAAAAGGTATAATAACTTGAAAGAGGTGTCTGATGATGGGTAAAACTATCAATGTGACGGTGTGGAATGAGAATCTTCACGAGAAGACCGATAAAAAGGTGGCTGCAGTGTATCCTGAAGGAATTCATGGAGCTATAGCTGATTTTCTTTCCAAAGAACCCGGTTTCCATGTCAAAACAGCTACTCTGGATCAGCCCGAACATGGACTTACAGAAGAAGTATTGGCCTCAACCGATGTGCTTATCTGGTGGGCGCACATGGCTCATCATAAGGTTGAAGACGAGATTGTGGACAGGGTATATAAACGGGTTATGGATGGAATGGGGCTTATAGTCCTGCATTCGGGGCATTTTTGCAAGATATTCAGAAAACTCATGGGAACATCCTGTGATTTGAAATGGCGGGAAATTGGAGAAAAAGAACGTATATGGGTTATTGAACCCGGACATCCCATTGCAGAAGGATTAAATGAGTACTTTGAAATACCTAACACCGAAATGTATGGAGAGCGATTCGATATTCCCGCCCCTGATGAGCTGGTGTTTATAAGCTGGTTTGAGGGCGGCGAGGTGTTCCGCAGCGGCTGCTGTTACTATCGGGGTCGGGGTAAAATATTCTATTTCAGGCCTGGTCACGAAACATTTCCAATATATTATCAACCGGAGGTACAACAGGTTATCAAAAACGCCGTTCGTTGGGCTGCACCGGTTAACGGCCCGGCGCATACTTACGGCAATGTGAAACCTTTGGAGAAAGTATCAAAAAAGGGCTGATCCCTTAAGGTCAGCCCTTTTGGGTATTTTGTTTTTGTTTATTTGGTGTATAATAAGATAAGATTTTGTATTAGATTGTAGAAATAATAATTGAGATTGAATGGAGCGGAAGAACATTAATGATAGAACTACTGGATTATCTGCAGGGAAAACTCGGAAAGAAAATTGATGAAGCACATGTAAGGATGATGCATCCCCTTGTACTGGCGTACATTGGCGATACGATATACGATCTCTTTGTACGGACATATCTGATCATACTGTACAATGTACCGGTACATCAGCTGCATGTAAAAGCAATTGATTTTGTAAAGGCTAAAGCCCAGGCCAATACTCTTCAGCGGATAGAGGAGTTTCTTACTCAGGAGGAACTGGATGTGGTAAGAAGAGGCAGGAATGCCAAGCCGGGTTCTATCCCTAAGAATGCAGATATAATGGAATACCGGTGGGCTACCGGGTTTGAGTCGCTTTTCGGGTACTTGTATTTGTTAGGAAAAAACCAACGGCTTTTTGAGATACTGGGTCATATACTGGACACTGCCAGAGAGGAGAAAGATAATGGGTGAGGTTAGTTTACACGTGGAATTGTTAAGTCATACACCTGATCCGGAAGAAACAGTTGCTATGGCTGCGAAGTTGTGTTATTCATCGGCTGATATGAACAGTCTGAAGGAAGGGATTGAACGGACGGATCAATCCAGGTTTATTGAAAGGCTGATAAAGATGGGCCATCTGTCGCCGATAGAGCATGCAAGTTTTACTTTTGGAGTTGAAGGGGTATCCAGAAGCTTGCTGGCACAGATAACACGTCACAGGATTGCAAGCTTCAGTGTTAAATCCCAAAGATATGTAACAGAAAGGTCTAAGGATGGAAAAACCTTTAATTATATTATTCCCCGGGGAATTAAAGCTCTGGGGCAGCAGAGCATAGAGCGGTTTGAACAGCAAATGTCACAAATTCAGAAGTGGTATGATGAATGGTTGGAGCTGTTGGGGGATAAAGGTGAATCCTCAAATGAGGATGCACGGTTCGTTCTGCCAAATGCGGCTGAAACAAAGTTTATTGTTACCATGAATGCCCGTGAACTGCTGCATTTTTTTAGCTTAAGATGTTGTAACAGAGCCCAGTGGGAGATAAGGGCTCTGGCTAAGGAAATGCTTAAACTGGTTTTGCAGGTGGCACCAAATATCTTTATGAATGCCGGTCCCGGCTGTGTCAGAGGTACATGCCCCGAAGGCAGCATGACCTGCGGAAAGGCAGCGGAAGTCCGTAAGGAGTATGAAGATATCTACAGACATTTTGGAGGGCTAAAATGAGCAAAGGAAATAAAACCGATGATTTCCAGTGGCAGCTGGAGGGCAGGAATCCGGTTAGGGAGGCATTGCGCTCGGGACGAACCATTGAAAAGATTCTGGTAGTGAAGGGAAACAGAGAGGGAGCCATCAGGGATATACTGTCAACAGCAAGGGACATGGGAATAGTAATTCAGGAGGTTGACAGAAGATATCTGAACAGTATATCGGAGACTCAGGCTCACCAGGGCATTATAGCTTTTGTCACTCCTTATTCATATGTTTCTGCAGAAGATATTCTTGCAAAGGCTGAAAAGGCCAGCGAGCCACCTTTTGTACTTGTGCTGGACGAGATAATGGATCCCCATAATCTTGGGGCTATTATCAGGACGGCTGAGTGCTGCGGGGCTCATGGTGTAATTATTCCTAAAAGAAGGGCGGCAGGACTGTCGCCGGCGGCTGTAAAAGCGTCTGCCGGCGCTGTAGAGCATGTTCCTGTAGCCAGGGTAAACAATATAGCATCGGTGCTGGAGCTGTTAAAAAAGCATGGTCTTTGGGTCGTGGGAGCTGATGCAGACGGCAAGCCATATACTCAGCACGACATGAAAGGACCAATAGCATTGGTTATCGGGAGTGAGGGGAAGGGACTCAGACGACTGGTCAAAGAAAGGTGCGATTTCCTGGCAGGTATACCTATGAAAGGTAAGATAAACTCCCTTAATGCATCGGTGGCTGCAGCTGTATTAATGTACGAAATAGTAAGACAAAGAGGGTGAGGGTGATATGGCTTGGAAGAATACTTACTGGTAGACGGATATAATATTATAAATTCATGGCCTGTACTACAATCGATTGCAGTTAACGATTTGGAACATGCCAGAGCGAGACTTATAGAGATCCTGCAGGACTATCAGGGATACAGAGGCGGTCATATTATAATTGTATTTGATGCTCACCTGACAAAAGACGGGGTTGAGAAACACGAGCATTACGGGAATCTGGAAGTTGTATATACAAAGACCAATGAGACGGCTGACAATTACATTGAACGCTGGGTAAATGCCAATGCCGGAATAGGAATTATCAGGGTGGCTACATCTGACTATTTACAGCAGGTGATTGTATTGGCCAGGGGTGGAACCAGGATGTCGGCCAGGGAACTGTATTTAGAGGTGGAATCTGCGGAGAAAGAACGTAACCGCCGGTATGTGAATAAGATAAAATATAACGGCAATTCATTGGGAACTATGTTAAACCCGTCAGTTATGCGAAAATTGGAGTGCTGGAGAAGAGGCAGATAGCTTGACTTATAAACATTGATTAATGTATAATTCTAAATGACGTGCTCTATACTAATTTATATGGTTCTGGGGGAGATTTTGGGTGAAGCTGGACGCAATAGAGCAGAGCTATAACCGTTTCAGTTTAATGCTGGACGAGGAGATAGTTGAATATGCAAGAAAAGGCGATGCCGAAGCACTGGAATATCTTATATATAAATATAAGAACTTTGTAAAAGCCAAAGCACGTTCATATTTTTTAATTGGGGCGGATCGAGAGGATATTGTCCAGGAAGGAATGATTGGGCTATATAAAGCCATTCGGGATTACAGGCACGATAAACTCTCGTCTTTTCGGGCTTTTGCTGAACTATGCATAACCCGGCAGATTATAACCGCCATTAAAACTGCTACAAGACAGAAGCATATTCCGTTGAACTCTTATGTTTCCCTTAATAAACCCATTTATGATGAAGAGTCTGACAGAACTTTGATGGACGTAATATCAGGAGCGAAAATTTCGGATCCTGAGGAATTAATTATAAGCCGGGAAGAGTATGTGGATATTGAATCAAAAATTAGCGAACTGCTGAGTGATCTTGAGCAGGAGGTTTTAAATTCATATCTCCAGGGAAAATCCTATCAGGAGATTGCCATCGAGCTGGACAGGCATGTAAAATCCATTGATAATGCGCTCCAGCGGGTTAAAAGGAAACTGGAAAGATATCTGGAAGGGAAGGAATGAACTCCCTATACATATAATACCTGTAAATTTTTCGAATTATGGTATAAGAATTTAAATTTGATATTGACAAATGAAAAATAGAAGGGTACAATATATTTTGCTGTAGATTGTAAAAGGATATTCACGCTGTGCGGGTGTAGTTCAATGGTAGAACTCCAGCTTCCCAAGCTGGCAGCGTGGGTTCGATTCCCATCACCCGCTCCAGTTTTGTCAATGGTTGTTTATTATATTATAGTTTTTAAAAATGCCCATGTAGCTCAGTCGGTAGAGCGCCGCCATGGTAAGGCGGAGGTCACCGGTTCAAGTCCGGTCGTGGGCTCCATTATATATAATAAAACTTAATGTGATAAGTTTATCAGCCAGAGAAAATACTTACGTTATGAGGTACGGTAGGGTTCTGAACGCCCCGAACTGACGCCTGTGGAGATAGAAAAAACTATCGGTGAAGCAGGAATCCTGCGATTTATTTGTGGGAGGTTCAATATTACAAGATGCAGCTAACAAAGGGAGGAAAAGAGAGATGGCTAAAGCGAAATTTGAGAGGACGAAACCGCATGT
>ERZ773359.3310-NODE-3310-length-18717-cov-4.738238_pt1 | contig 18717 bp, 17 predicted proteins | sample MGYA00374955_ERZ773359 | MGnify/ENA primary metagenome ERZ773359 (study PRJEB29098, sample SAMN04486028) | biogas fermenter metagenome | study: EMG produced TPA metagenomics assembly of the Biogas fermentation microbial communities from Germany - Plant 4 DNA1... | reverse complement strand
AATATTTTGCCGCCGTTTTTATTATTAAAAAGATATATCGGGGAAAAGAAGAAATCAGCCGGGGCAAGCAATACATAAAGGACCATTGGCTGGAGCCTTTTGACTTGAGCGCCACGGCGAAAGCTGCTTGCCTCAGCAAGGCGCAATTCGCGAAGTTGTTTAAGAAGCACACCGGTGTAACACCTCATGAGTACTACATCAATTATAAAATCAGTAAACTAAAGGAGAAGCTGCTGGATACCAACCTTACCGTTGCCCAGGCTTTTGCCGCCTGCAACATGGATTACAACGGCCATTCTGCAAAACTATTCAAAAGGAAGGTTGGCGTTTCCCCTTCTGTATACCGGAAAATGTCACTGAAATAAAATAGGTTGTACCCTGTAAATCGCAATAGCGGGAGAAAGCCGGGCTCAGGTTGTCGCGAAAGCCCGGCTTCTTTTTTTCAAAATAACATTTTTCTTACTAATTATAATTATATCCGGCATATCCTTACTGCCGCCACAGCTATTAAAATATGGCCAGCAGAAAGAAAAATTTCGGCAGTTTGGCGGTGAGGAGCATTTTATGGGTGACAAAACGATAGAACAACTGCTTGGAGAACTTGCGGAAGTGCAAAAAATGCTGGAGGAAAGAACAGCAGTTCACGGTCAAATGCTTAGAAAGTTCCAGTTTCTTGTCGCCAATGCAGGACTGTTTTCGCAAATCATTGATTTCTTCCCTTATCCCATCGCCGTATTTACGCCACAGTATACATTGGCCATGGTAAACAAAGCTTTTGCGGCGGAAACAAAAACGCCGCTGCAAAATTTTAAAAAAGGGGCTATCCGTATTCTGCAATACAAAATCGACGATGCCCAGCTGGCTGCAGCATTCACAAAAGTCTTTTCCGGGGACACCTTCTATCTTGAGGAAGTGAAAAACCCGTTTTCCATGTTTTCAGGAATTTCGCAGCAAAGCGCTCCTCATGCCGGCCGATTCAGTAGGGCTGTTGTTTTCCCCGTTCCAGTCAATGATGTTGAAATCACACATGGAGTAATTGTGTTTATGCCGTAAACAAAATTGCTTCACAATCCAGCCAACAGGACGGGCAGTCACATTGTACTTTTGGCGGCATAACTTAAGGCTAGGGAAGAATGCAAGGGTCCATAAATCCTGTTATCAAGCTTGCGGTGCCCCCTTGCCGCAAGATAACAGAAAGCCGGTCACTTTGCTTATGCGACCGGCTTTCTGCCTGCATCAATCCATGATATAAATAATATAAAAGAAAAGGAACAAGCTTGTAATATTGTTGCATGGTCGGTACAGACTGCAGATTTAGGGCGGTGGAAAAATGCAGCTTGATGAAAAGATTGAAATTATACAATATAACAATGAGTGGCCTAAACTGTATATAAGAAGAAATCCAAAGGTACTCTGCTTTAAAAAGAACCATCGCAGCCGGTGGGATCAACACCTTGCTTGCATATTCGGCCGAAAAAGATAATTTCATCAGCAAACTTCTTGAAGAAGCAAAGAAGCTTCCATCATATAAGTAAGCGGATATTAAACATTTCATACTGACTGCAATCCGGGCATAATAAAATTCCCCTTTCATACTGAAAGAGGAATTTTTTTCTGGCAATTAAAACTTAATCACTTCCGGTTCTTCTGTGAAGGAGTAAATGGTTGCTGTTGCATCTTTGAGGTAAAGAACTTGGTTGTTGCCATCGCCTGCTGCATATCTTCCTTTTAAGGAGGGATATTCGTTCAGCATATGTTCCTCGGCTTCAATCCTGTTGTCCTCAACGGCAGTTGCCTCGACACGAATCCATTTGCCGTCTGCCATGCCACAGATTTCAATTTTCGGATTTGCTTTAATCTGTTTGGAAACGTTTTTTACCCTACCAGTTTGTATGTAGAGTTTGCCGTCGAAGATTGCCACCGTGCCAAAGGGGCGCACCCGGGGCTGGTCCCCATCAACAGTTGCGAGATAGTACGTACCGCACTTTTTAAGAAACTCATAAACCTTTTCCATTAACATCTCCTCCTTAAATTATTTAATTGCCATTTTTTATTATCAAATAGAACACCCTCCTGGGGGGTGTTTTTTATTGCTTCTAAAAACTTTTGCAGGTTATATAACGGCCGTCTGCTTTGGAAAACCGGAATCATTTGTACGCTTGCCCATGCTTATAGTTTAGCATAAAAAAGCGGAAAGGAAAAGTATCACAAAAGCTAAGATGCTGCGTTATAGAGCTATGAGTAACAAAGAAATCAGGCAATTCATATTGTAATGTAGTACGACGTGTCCGTTAGCAATACTGTTATGAAAGGGGCAGATAGCAGGTGGTTGAGGATAGATTTCCTGAAGGCTTCCCCGATATCCTTAAGCTGCATCCCGTTACGGGGGAAATAATACAGCCGCTCAGGACAATTCAATTGCCGGCTGATGCGGCAAAAAGAAATGTACAGGAGAGCTTTCCTGAATTTGTACAGGAAAAAAATGCACAACTGGGGATAACACAAACCGGTCAAGGTATACTCATTGAAGAGATGGGTTGGCGGCTAAATGTTTTTCCTTCCAGCAATTTCGGCTTAACGATAAACAACGTTTTTTACCAGGATGTTTTTTTCATCTTTAGCATGTATATTCCCTGGTTGGCTATTGGAACTCCCTGCAAGTTTGCTGAACAATATTTTCTAAACAGGAAAATTACCGGACCTTTTGTGTATGTATTTGCCGATGGTTTTGTGGTTTGGGCGAGATACGGTTTTGGCAAGTTCAGCACCCTGGACCAGGCCTATTACTTTTTAGGCAACGGTTTAATCTACCCTCTGATGCAGTTTACAACCCCGGCGGTGCTTGATTTTGTCCCGTTATATATTGACTTTGATGTCATCAACACGTCAAACACTGTTTTTAACTATTATCCATTCGGTTCAGAAGATAATTTTCATCTTGCTGTAACTGAATTTAACAGAACAGGCGGCGGGGCAACGCCTGCAGGTCAAAGTTTTAACATTAAAATCGAAAACAGTATGCCGGGAATAAAGGCAGCGGCTATTGTTCACTTTAATGCAGATGATAACCCTGTGCAGTATGTAGCCAGGTGGCTGGCCTATAATATTTATGTTCATCCGTTGCTTAACCTGCGGGGTTTGGAAATAGCAAACAGAGATATAGTATACGTTTACCTTATGCAAAACATTTCCACCGGCCTGTATGGTCCGAGAATTGATTTAAGCAAGACCTTTGTTGAATGATTTGCCGGTTTAAGCTCTGCAAGGCGTGTTGCCGGGCCGTTATGAATTATTTCAGGTGTAAACAAGAGCCTGCAAAGTAAATGAAGGTTTGCTTTGTAGGCTCTTTTCGCTGTAAATGGGCCGGCTGCCTTGTCCTAGCTTTTGGCAGCCGGCAGCACTGCTGTCTGCGGGCAACGCCAAGAACCCCATTTTGTCATAACTTTGCGGAATAATTTACTTTTTCGGAAGGATAAAAATGGTGATAAAAAGTATTATTTATCAGAGTTGCCGGACAAAAATGAGGCTGCGCAGGCTGCTAAGTTATAGGGAGGTGAGTGCTTGAGTTTTTTGGCGGCAGCTTGTTTGGTTGGCAGGAGGATTGGAAAGGAGGTAGGGTTATGAACTATTTTCGCGCCACATTTTACGATAAGTATACGCCGCTGACGGAGGAGGAGATTAGAAGAAAACTAACGCCGTTGCCGAAAGCTACCAGTGCTTCACCGGCGGCCGACATATTGGCAGGGGAAAAGCTGCACATCGTTTTGGATGATGGGCCGACGCTGGACTATGCCTTCAGCAGGGACACTCTTATTCTGCAAGAGGACGGCGGAGAGGCTGTCAGTGCTCCTTACACGGCCAAACAACTGGGTGAGATCATCCTATTTACGCACATGATTCCCGGCACTGTTCGCGGCTATAATGTGGTTCTGGACAAAAAAACAAACCTGGTTACTGTTTTTGAAGTATGGTTTTGCGGCTATGAACAGGAAAAGCGGGAAGTATGGCGTCATTATCTGTTTGGCTATGTCCAGACCGAGGGGCCTGCTCCCTTGGGGCGGCACGGTCTGACTAACCGCTTGGAGGGTCTAGGTACTTACTGGAAAAATGACAACGGGACGGAAATGCTTTACTTTTTCCCTTCTGTTATTTGGTCTTCCTATGTTGAACTGGACCATCCGCGCGGCGGCATTACCATCACCGGCCCCTCGGATTTTATTAAAATTAATGACAAGTGCTATATTTACTCGCGTGTTGACGTCGAATACTCCGGTGCATTTACACTGGAAGTTATAGACCTTTTCACCGTGGAGCATATCGGCGTGCGTCTTGGCTTTGACATAAATGACGATCTGGATTACCAGGTATATTACGGCAAGGGGGAAGTCACAGGAAGGGCGACCAATCTGGAACCGCTTACCGATTACGGGACAGTTCTGCCGGAAAGGGCAATGCCCCCGAAAGATGCGCCCAAGGGCTATCGTCCTGTCTATCGCCCCAGGTTTTTGTATCCGAGATTGACAAAGGAACAAGTGGATGAACTTATCAAACATAATAAATTAAAAATATTTGAGGGCCGTGCCATTATGGCCAGTAGGAATACTATGGAGATTACTGACTATATGGCAGGCATGAGTTTTGTTCTACGTTTTGACGATGGCCCTGTCTTTGAATATGAAATTATTGATTCGTCCCGCCTGAAATGGAGGATTCCGGGCGAGACAGACTGGCAGGAAGAACTCTACCAAGGCTTTGAGCCGGCCAAGGACATTGTCCTTTTCAGCCACATCTGTACCGGAACCAACCCGCTGCGCTGTCTGACACAGGCCATTGATTTCTCCAAAGCTTTGGTGACCTGTATTGATGCTCGCCTTGGCAATGGGCGCGAACCGTGGGAAGTAGGTCATAAAGCGATTTTCGGTGTCCTGGAAATGGATGGCGGACCCACGCCCCCCGCAGTGGAGCGCCACGGTTTTACCACAGAACTGGTTGGCAGGGCGCAGGCAAATGTTTATGGCGAGCATATGCAGTCCATTCACGTTTACAGTTCGCCCAACTCCTACTCATGGACCATCATAGCGGAGAACAATACCGGCGGATTTATGTGGAGCTCCCCCTGTCTGTATGTAAAGCTTCGCGATGATGCCTATTTGATGAGCTGGACGGAAGACGCTTGCAACGGCAACCAGGGGACATTTGTTCTCAACCCGCAGTTGTCGCAGGATTCCGGCTTTTTCTTTGGCATCGGCGGTCAGGGTGAAGATGTTGGTATTATGTTGACAACCCTGGGCGCATATATACGCCCCCTGGCCGGCTTCAACATTATGAAATATTATGAGTTAAAAAGAAAATAAACATGGTGGGCATTCTGCCCGCCGGCGCACCGGCAAAAGCCGGTGCGCTTGTATTATTGCTTTACCGGAAAACGGGTCAGGGGATATTCTCCGGTGACGCGGTCCCTCTGGCCGTATTCTGCAAAGACCAGGCAAGGTTCGCTGTACAGCAGGGCATAACCGCGCCGGCGCCCGGGCGCCGGCGGGAATGCTTCCTCCGCTTTGCGGACGGCCTTTTTCAGAGCGGCGTCCGGTATGCGCAGGACGGGCGGCAGTTTGCCGGAAGCGTTGGTAGCCAGGCGATCGCACACCATGGTGTCGCGCAGCACAATTCTGTCCACGCCCGGCCAGGCGGCAAAGTAATTAAAGGCAAGGGCAGTATAGTCATCCAGGGATATCCTGTCTGTTCCGGCGACGGCAGTTTCTTCGGCGAAACGGTGCAGGAGGGAAAATGGCGCCTCCCCTGTGGCCTGCAGGAGGTAATGCAGCGTGCGCCGGAAACGCCCGCTGTTGTAGAGGCGGTTCAGCGCCGCCTCCACCTTGTGCAGCAAGAGCAGTTCCTCTCCAGAAAGCCAGGGGGTAGCCAGCACTTCATAAGGCGGGTCCTTGGCATACAGGCAGGGAAATTGCTCGGGGTTGTTGCGCATTGGTGTCCCGGGCAGGATTTTAAGAAAGCCCAGCTGCAAAAGATGCGGCTGCAGCCTGTAGGCGGTGTTGAAGCTTTCCTGGAAGCTGTTCAAATCTTCATACGGCAGCCCGGCAATGAGGTCCAGGTGGACATGGATATTTCCTAAGGCCAGTATTTTCCGGATGTTGTCCTTGAGCACAGTTACATTTGTTGTCCGCGAGACGGCAGCCAGCGCTTTGGGGTTAAAACTTTGCAGGCCGATTTCGAACTGGATCGCTCCGCGCGGTGCTGTTGCCAGGAGGTCTATTGTTTCCGCATCCAAAAGATCGCCTGCCATTTCAAAATGAAAGCAGACGCCGGCCGGGATCTCTTTGCCGTAACGGTCAAGAATAAAACGAAAGATTTCCCGTGCCCTGGCACGGTTGGCATTAAAAGTGCGGTCCACCAGCTTCACTGTCTGTGCACCGCTTTTTGCCAGCTGCAGCAGGTTTTTTTCAACCCTCTTTTGTGAGAAAAAACGGATGCTCCCACAGCGGCCGGAGAGGCAGAAAGCACAGGAAAAAGGGCAGCCGCGGCTTGTCTCCAGGTAAGCAATGCGGCCTTCTAAGGCGGAAAAATATGCGTCTGTATAAGGATCGGGCGGCTCCTTCGCAGAGGTGTGCGGTGCAGCTTTGACAATTCGCTTGCCGCTGCGATAGCAGAGGCCCGGGATGCCTGATGGACTTTTGCCGTGCAGGAGTGCTTGTAAAAGCAGGACGAAAGGCTCCTCTCCTTCCCCGGCAATCAGGTAATCGGCGGCCGGAAGGGCGGAGAGCACTTCCTCCGCGTTGTAGCTGACTTCCGGCCCGCCCAGGACAATAGTAACTTCCGGGTTTGTCTGCTTCAGCAGGGGTATGAGTTTCCTGACCCTGGCAATATTCCAGATGTAGCAGGAAAAAGCTGCTACCTGCGGCTTGTGCCGGAGAATCCGCTCCAGCACTGCAGTCTTGTCTTCATTGACTGTGCCTTCTGCTACGATGGCGCGGACCTCTCCTCCGCAGCAGGCATTAACGCCTGCCAAAAGGTACCATGGTGCCAGGGAGGAATGGATATACTGTGAATTCAGGGAACAGATGACAACCTGCAGCATGTGTGCCGTTATGTTCCTCCGTTTTTTTATCCAGTATACACCTATTATATCAAATTGTTTTAAGAAAAGCAGGAGCCCGGTGGGGCTCCCGCAGTCATCCGTGCAGCGCCTGCCGCAGGGCTGCAATGTAGTCGGAGAGGGCTTTTTTGCTAATGCCGCAGTCGGGCAGCATATTTTCAAAGCCGTGGAAACAGCCGGGGTAGAGGTGGAATTCTACCGGCACTTTGGCCTGAGCCAGCCCGGCAACAAAGTTGATGGTTTCGTCACGGAACAAATCCAGCCCGCCTACAAAGGTAAAAGTCGCAGGCAGCCCGGACAGGTCCTCCGCCTTGGCCGGGACAGCATAAGGAGGAACGGGAGCTTTGTCCGCACCCAGATACAGCTGCCATGCTTTTTCGTTAAATTCCCGGTTCCAGAAGCGACGGTCCAGAATTTCATAACTGGATGGAGTAGTATTTGTATTGTCAAGCATGGGGCAGAGCGGCGCCATAAGCCTTAAAGCCGGACCTTTTCTGTCTCTTGCCAGCAGGGCTGTGGCCACAGTCAGCCCGCCGCCGGCACTGGCTCCGGTGACAGCCAGGCGCTTTGGATCGATGCCCAGGGCGGCGGCGTTTGCCGCCATCCACTCCAGGGCGGCATAGCAATCTTCCAAACCGGCCGGGTAAGGGTGTTCCGGCGCAAGCCGATAATCAACGGAAACAACGACGCAGTTTGCCTCCCGGGCTATCCTGCGGCAAAAAGGATCATCCATGGCGGCAAAACCCAACACATACCCGCCGCCATGGATATGCAGCACACCGGGCAGGGGGCCTGCCTGCTGTGGCGGTCGGCTAATGCGTACAGTCACTGCCGGGCGGCCTTCCCCGGCCGGCACAGTTTCTACAGTTGGCGGGGGCTCCTCATCCCGGGGCATTTTGGCAAACATTTTCCTTGTTATTTCCCTGGTCCGGTTAAGATCGGCAAAAATGTCCAATTCCGGCAGGGCAGAAACTGCTTCCCGCAAGTCGGGATGGAAACAGTCAGCGGGAATTCTGGCCACTCTTGTCATATGTATCCTTCCCTTCCCATATTTGGTTTAGCCCCATTATAGTGAAGGGGCGGGAAAAAAGTCAACCCGCGGGGAGATACACCCCTGGCGGCTGGCGCAAGCCGCCGCCCGATGCGCTGATTGCACCTTACACCATATCACGACTTTTCAAGAATAATATTCCCTGCCTCCAGGCAGGGGTTGTTGCATGATCCACAGCGTGATGTGGATAGGTAATATAAATAGACTTGTATAAACCTGAAAAGATTGGTCATAAAGATTTGGAAAGCCGGCAGGAATATGGTATATTATTTGCGAATAAAAAGCATGTCCAGGGAATGAGCAAAGGAGGTAAATGAAAATGATAATTATCGGTGAAAAAATTAACGGTTCCATCCCGTCAGTTGCCAAAGCTATTGCAGAAAGGGATGCGGATTTTATCAGGAATCTGGCTAAAGCACAGGCTGAAGCTAAAGTTGACTACATAGATGTCTGTGCCTCTGTTGAGGAAGATATTGAATTGGAAACTTTAAAATGGATGATTGAGCTTGTACAAGAAGTTACCGATATTCCTCTTGCAGTAGACAGCCCCAGTGCCCGGGTTTGTGCTGAAGCACTGCAATTCTGCAAAAAACCCGGCATTGTTAATTCCGTATCCATGGAAGGAGACAAAACGGACATTGTATTTCCTAAAATTGCAGACACAGACTGGGAGTGCATAGCCCTCTTGTGTGACGACAGCGGTATTCCCAGAACTGCTGAAAAACGGCTGCAGGTTTTTGACGATCTGATGAAGAAAGCCAAGGAATACAATATCGACCCGTCACGGCTGCATATTGACCCGCTGGTGGAAATGCTCTGTACTTCAGAAGACGGCATCAACATGATCGTCAGTGTCATGAAAGAAATTAAAGCCCAGTACCCCACGATCCATGTTACAGGCGCTATCAGCAATATTTCTTTCAACCTGCCCGCTCGCAGGCTTGTCAACCAGGCTTTTGCCGTCCTCGCCATCAATGCGGGCATGGACAGTTTAATCCTCGACCCGCTGAACAAGGACTTAATGGGAATGATTTATGCGACACAAGCCCTTTTGGGCAATGACGAATTCTGCATGGAGTATATAGGCGCGTACAGGGCAGGACTTTTTGGCTCCAAAAAAAGTAAATAAAAAAGGAGGTGTTTCTGTGTTAACCAAAAAGGAAAATTTGTTGGAAACCATCCGTGGCGGGAAACCCGACAGATTTGTCAACCAGTATGAAGCTCTGGGCATTCTTGTTGGTGACCCGCTAATGGCGCTGGCCGGGCCAATGCCGAATCCGGGGGAACGGGTTGTCAACGGTTGGGGTGTCACCATGATTTGGCCTGAACATGTACCGGGTCCTTTTCCTGTACATGATGAGGCGCACAAAGTATTGAAAGATATCACTAAATGGAAAGATGTCGTTAAAGCGCCGTCCACGGAAGCGTCTGAGGAAGCATGGGCGAATTATGTGGAGCAGGCAAGACAGATTGATAAAAATGAGCAATTCCTGACCGTTTTTGGTGCTCCGGGCATTTTTGAACAGCTGCATTACCTGATGGGGATGGATGATTGCCTTATTAATTTCTATGAAGAGCCGGAAGCAATGCATGAGCTGATTGACTACATTACCGACTACAAAATCAAATGCATAGATGAAATCATTAAAAGGATCAAGCCGGAGTGTCTCTTCCAGCATGACGACTGGGGCAGCCAGCTTTCCTCTTTCCTTTCTCCGGCCATGTTTGCCGAGTTTCTTTTGCCGGCCTACAAAAAGTATTACGGCTTCTGCAGGGAGAATGGAATTGAACTGATTGTACACCACAGCGATTCTTATGCAGCCAATCTGGTACCGTATATGATTGAAATGGGCATTGACATCTGGCAGGGCACAATGACAACCAACAATAACCCTGAGCTGATTAAAAAATACGGCGGCAAAATTAGTTTCATGGGTGATATAGACAACGGCCTTGTGGACAGGGCTGACTGGACCCAGGAAAACATCAGGAAAGAAGTGGAGCGGGCCTGCAGAAGCTGCGGCAAACTGTATTTTATCCCCTGCACAACAATGGGCTTGCCCATGAGCGTCTATCCGGGGGTCTATGAAGCTGTCAGCCAGGAAATTGACCGTATGAGCAAGGAAATGTTTTAATTCATTATGGGAAAAATATTCTTTAATAAAGGAGGAAAAAGCATGTCAAAGATCCAAGAAGTAAAAAATGCAGTAGAAACAGGAAAAACGAAAGTGATCGCCGGTTTGGTCCAGGAAGCTCTGGATGCAGGTGAGAAAGCAAACGACATACTTGCGGCCATGATCGACGCCATGGGTGTCGTCGGCGACAAGTTTTCCAGCGGCGAGATCTTTGTTCCGGAAATGCTGATTGCCGGTAAAGCCATGCAAAAGGGTGTTGATGTTTTAAAACCGTACCTGGCCGGTGAAGCAAGCGTTTCTCTTGGTAAATGCATTATCGGTACGGTTGCCGGTGACCTGCATGATATCGGCAAAAACCTGGTTGCACTGATGATTGAAAGCGCCGGCTTTGATGTGATTGACCTGGGTGTTGATGTTCCTGCCGCCAAATTTGTTGAAGCGATCAAAGAAAATCCCGATGTGAAAGTGGTTGCCCTTTCCGCCTTGCTGACCACCACTATGCCTGCCATGAAAGATACAGTCGCTGCCATCAGGGAAAGCGGCTTGACCGGGTTTAAGATTATTGTCGGCGGCGCTCCCATCACCCAGGAGTTTGCCGATTCCATTGGCGCCGATGCTTATGCCCCGGATGCCGGCAGTGCTGCTGTCAAGGTCAAAACGTTGGTTTAAAAAAATAGTGCTTATAGCCCAGCCGGATGACTAATAGCATGAAAAAAGACTCAGGAGCCAGACTCCTGGGTCTTTTTTGTCCAGAACAGTTTTTTTGTATGATCCGTACTTGCATGAAGTTGCAAGAAGATAATTGTGTGGCGGGAAGGTGGCGGCAAGTTAAATGTCGAACTCTCCAAGGGGGCAAACAGTGCAGCCGGTGAAGCCCGGAAGGAGGTGAGGCAGGATGTTTGCCTTGGCTCGCCCTGTGCAGCAGCGGAGGGTGCTGACCGGTGCTTTTCTCAGTTATTTTTTTGACGCGATGGGCATGTCATTCTTGGCCCTTTCCCTGCCGGAAATACTGACAGAGCTTGGTATTTCCAAAGCACAGGGGGGGCTTCTAAATTCAGCCATGCTTTTGGGAATGGGGGTCAGCAGTATACTGGTAGGCCGCGTTTCCGACAAGTATGGCAGAAAAAAAGCCTTGCTTTTCAGCCTTTTGCTTTTTATTATTTTTGCCGGTTCCATCTTTTTTGTCCGGTCGTGGGCGGTATTTTTCTGTTTTAATTTCTGTTCCGGGCTTGGTTTGGGCGGAATCTGGGCTTGCAGTGCTGCCTTGGTCAATGAAACATGGCCGGCCGGTGAGAGAGGAAAAGCCAGTTCCATTGTCATGAGCGCGGGACAGCTGGGGATGATGTTTAGTACGATTCTTGCACACTTTTTCCTGCGCGCGGCAGGCTGGCGCTGCCTTTACCTGGCCGCCTTCGCCGCCCTTCTTGCTGTGTTCTACCTGGTTTTCTATGTGGAAGAGTCGCCTGTCTGGCTAAAGTCCCGGCAACAGGGAAGCGTAAAAAGCGCAGGCATTGCCTCCTTCGGAGCATTATTCCGTACCGGTTTGCGTAATTTTACACTGGCGGCCACAGCCATGTCGGCTTTTGCCTTTATTGCTACCTGGGGCATAAATACATGGCTGCCCACCTATCTGGTCATGGAAAGGGGGTTGGATGATTACCGCAAAACCTTTTTCCTGCTCGTTTGCTACGGCTGTCAGTTTACAGGCCAACAGGTCTTTGGCCGCGTTTCCGACCGCATAGGCCGCAAGCGTACCATCGGCCTGCTGCTGACTGCCGCCGCCTTGATTCTGGTCTGTTTCGCCCTGACAAAAAACTATTATCTTTCCCTTGTGCTGGGCGGGCTGGTTTACTTTGCCAATGCTTTTGCCGGTCTGGCTGGAGCTTATTTCCCGGAGCTTTTCCCGACAGAGGTGCGCGCCACGGGAGCAGGTTTTTGCTTTAATGTTGGCAGGGGTATCTCAGCCGTCTCCCCCTATGTGATGGGCGGACTGGCTGCCAGGTTTAACCTGCAGGTTTCCCTGCTTGTTTGTGCCGCCTTTTTCTTGCTGGCGCCACAGTTTTTGCGGGTCCTGCCGGCAGGCAGCCCGGCACATGAGAAAAATCCTGTGTAATGCAAACAAAAGCCTTATTCTTTTGTGGAAGAAGCAGCCTGTTTTCTTTGCAGGTAGATTTTTCTCCGCTCTTCGTAGCGGCGTTTTTCCACCTCTGTTTCCGGAATCAGCCCGGGGACGGGCTTGGGCCTGCCGTCGGGGCCGATGGCGACCATGGTGAAATAGCCTGTCAGGGCCGCGGTGGGCGGTGCTTCTTCCTGCAGGTTTTCCACTTCCACGGTTACCAGCACTTCCATGGATGTACGGCCGACAAAGGTTAGTTCCGCCGTACAGATAATCAAATCGCCTACATGGACGGGGGTCATGAATTCCAGTTCATCGACGCGTGCCGTCACCACCGGGCAGCGTGCATGCCTTTTGGCTGCCGCCCCGGCGGCAGAGTCCATAATTTTCATGATTTCGCCGCCGTGAATGTTGCCGGCGGAATTTGCCATGCTAATCTGCATGATCTGGGACAGGATTGTCCTGGAATAGGAAACGGTCCGCTGCATACTTGATCCCTCCAAATCAGAGATGTCATACATTTCGTCTTCCCTTAAATTTTTCCCTTTCTGCAGGGAAGGGGCATGTCTTTCACATCTGGCAGCTTGCAAAAAAAGTAAGGAGAAGATATACTTTTTTTAACGATTTCTATCCATCTTCACGGGGGAAGGGGTGTTGATGTTGGACGTCAGGTCTTTACAGGAGTTCCGCACAAAAATGTATACAGACCTGTATACAGGCATTGTGCCTGAGCGGTTTCCCGTCCAGGACGGCCTGCAGATTGAGTGGTATATACAGTATGCGGGTAAAGACTTAATGACTACCCAGTACAGCCTGACAGCGGATGTTCTGATTGAAATACTGGAAAAGGGCAGGGAAGTTGCCAGGGGCGATATGGCTCCTGCCATGTTCCCCAGAAACCCCATCGGCATGATGTTTCAGCAGTCGCTTGTGAATGAAATGAGTAAAACGGGTATGATTCAGCATCCGGAAAGGACCTTTATGGAAGAGGATGAATATGATGAACTGATTAAAAACCCGCATGAATTTCTCATGGAAAAATGCCTGCCCAGGATGAACAAAGGATATGCCAAAGGCGAGGTTCACAGGGCTTTAAATTTTGCCAAATATCTTCTGTCGGCAATGGATCAGTCCAGGGCGTTGGCGGTGGCAACGGCTACTATCCGGGAGCGTTACGGCCTTTTTGCTTACCCGGAAGGTTCCACAGCCCTGCAGGCAGTTCCTTTTGATTTTATTGCCGATTTTCTGCGGGGTTTTTCCAAAATTCCCCTGGATATGCGTCGTCGCCCGGAAAAACTGCTGGAGGCCATGGAGGCTTTAATGCCGTACCTTATATACATGGGCAGGAACAAAGTACAAAGCCCGCTGGGCTGCAACATGATCATGACCCATATGGCTGCTTTTTTGAATACGAAGGATTTTGAGAAATTCTACTGGCCCACCTTTTATAAAATCTGCCATATCTGCGCGGAACGCGGCCAGGCGATGTCTATCTTCCTGGAAGGGGACTGGACACGTTTTCTTGACTACCTGCAGGAACTGCCGCAAGGAACCCGTCTTTATATGGAATATGGCGACCCGGTAAAGTTTAAGGAAAAACTGGGCAAAAAAATGATTTTAAGCGGTTTTTATCCCCTGACATTGCTGAAGCATGCATCGAAAGAAAAATGCCTGGATAAGGCAAAAGAATTGATTGACATCCTGGCGCCCGGCGGCAACTATTATTTTTCTTTTGACAAAGGCGCCCTGAATCTGAACGACATCAATCCGGAGAACTATATTGCCGTGATGGAGTATGTGCTGGAAAACAGCAAATATGACAATGCGGGCGAACCGGTAACGACTGCCAGGAGAGAAGACTCAATTGTAAAATTTTCCCATCTCTATCCGGAATTTAAATCCAAGTATCTTGTGAGTTTTGATGAATTCAAAGCGGAATATCCGCCGGTTGATGAGCGTGTTGAGCCGCTGATGCGGGCGGCGTATGATAAATATACCAGTCTGGTAAATGTGTTTGGTTTTTGATGTGGCATGCAACCACTCCACAGGGGGGTGGTTGTTTTGCCGCAGAAAAAATAACGGGAAGGTGAAGATAATGCAAATATTTGCCAAGGATCTGACCCAGAAAGATGCACATTTATTATTGGACAGTATTGTCTGCCCGCGCCCAATCTTTTTTGTTTCAACCGTCAACAAAGACGGTGTGATCAACCTGGCTCCCTTCAGCATGTCTACCATTGCCAGCACCAGGCCGCCCATGGTCTGCTTCAGTGCCGGCCTGCGCCCCAACGGCAAAGAAAAAGACACGGTTGCCAACATCAGGGAGACAAAAGAGTTTGTTGTGAACATGGTTACGGAAGAGATTCTGGACAGTGTACTCCGGGCCGCTGCCGATTACGCGCCGGGGATCAGCGAGCTGCCCTATACCGGACTGAACACACTGGCATCCCTGAAGGTGGCCCCGCCCCGTGTCAGCGAATCGCCTGTGCATATGGAGTGCCGCCTGCGGCAGATTGTGGAGCTCGGCCTGCATCAACTGGTCATCGGGGAAGTCCTTGTTTTTCATCTTGACAACGAGGTTTATTCCGGGCATGACGTGGATTCTTCCCGCCTGAAAATTGTCGGCCGCATGCGGGGCAGCTCTTTTGTCAGAACGGCTGACGTTTTCAGCAACGAAGAGTTGTGGCGTTTATGGGATGAGGAAGAGAAAGCTTGATTTTCTGACCGGGACCGGGCTTTACGGGCGCCGCCGGGTTTTTGCAGCGTACAGTCTGCAGCACTGTCAGGATACGGCTTTGACTGCCTGCCTGACGACGCTGCAGGCAAAAGAAAAGACAGGCCGAACCTGTCAGCAGAAGCTGTTACTTGTTTTTCTTTAAATCACTGACCCAGTTTTGCGTAAATTTGATAAAGATATTCAGGGCCGGGTCCTGATGGGCGTCTTTTAAAGTTACCAGGGAGATGCGCCGCGGGATTTCCGGGACAATCTTGGTCATGGATAGACCATGCTGGGGATAGCGGGCGGCAACCTGGGAAGAGAGGATGGTAACGCCCAGGTTTTCACGCACAAATTCCAGCTGGGTTTCAACCTGGCTGCAGTGAAAAAGGATATCAGGCTCGAAGCCGGCTTCGGCACAGGCTTTGACAAAATTCCTGTAAAGCCCTGAATGGGGATGGGCAAGAATCAGTTTTTCGCCGGCCAGGTCGCTTATCTCCACGGTAGGTTTGGAAGCAAGGGGATGGAGCGCGTTGGACACCAGGACAACATGATCTTTAATCAAGCGGTAAGTTTCAATGTGCGGGTTTTCCTCGGTTTCGCTGATGAAGGCGGCGTTAATCCTGGCACCCATCAGCATTTGCAGCAGCTGCTGGCATTCGCCTTCCCTGAATTCCATTTTTACGCCCGGGAAGCTTTTCTGGAAATTTGCCAAAAGTGAGGTGATGCGAAAATGCCCGATGACGGGCAGAACGCCCAGTTTAATCTGCCCGCGGGCTACAGACAGGTGTTCCTGAATGGTGCTCTTTGACTGCTTGATTTCCAGCAGGACTTTCTGCGCGTGATGCAAAAAGGCGCTGCCGGCATTGGTCAATTTAACGGTTCTTCTTGTCCGGTCAAAGAGTTTGACCCCCAGTTCGTTTTCCAGTTTTTTTATCTGTTGAGAAAGGGAAGACTGGGAAATATTAATTTCAGCAGCGGCACGGGAAAAACTCTGGAATTTTGCGACAGCGACCACATATTCCAATTGGTGCAGTTCCATTGCATTACCTCTTTTGTGCGATTTATTAGAAATTAAAAAAAGCTGTAAACTTATTTATGCCATATTATAATAAATTATATTAGAAAAATCAATTTGATAAATGAATAATTAAAGTATATGATAAAGTTAGCTTCGATTTATTAATATCGTAACAATAATTGCCGTTATTTGCAAGAGAAGATCTCCTCACTTTTTAACTACAGTTCTTTAAGGGTTGGGTGAAGCGGGAATTTTCCCGCAGCGATCCCGGCCACAAAAGTAAAAAATGAGAAGGAGGTAATGATATTGAAGTACAAGTATTCTGAAGGGTCCATGGACAAAGCTGACGGCATTTATTTCCAGAATATGACGGGCCACGACATTGAAGAACGCCTCAAGAAAAATGACATTATCATTATTCCTGTCGGTTCTACTGAGTATCATGGCAAGGGACAAGTCTACGGCGAAGATACTTTCCTTGTAACCAGAATGGCGGAAATCGTTGCCAGGGAAACGGGCTGCACTGTTTCGCAGCCGATTTGGTTCGGCTCCCACCCGGCCAACCAGCTGGGAATGCCCGGAACTATCGTTATCCCCGAAGAAACGTTTGTCGCATATTTGCGGGCTATTATTGCCGGTTACTGGAATGTCGGCTTCCGCAAACAGATCCTGATCAACGGACACGGCCAGGAGTATGTCATACCCAATGCCATCCAACAGTTCGGTAAAATCTGCCAGGTGCCGGCAGTGCTGGCATTTGTCAACTGGCCCACGGTCATTGCTCCTTTCTTAAAAGACAAGAAGCGCGGCGGCAAGTATTTCGATACGCCGTTCAGGCATGCGGACGAGGTTGAGGCATCCTATTCCCTGGCTCTCTTCCCCGAACTGAACAAGAAGGAGTACATGGAAGACAGTAAGAAAGAGCCGAAAGGCTTCTTCCCTGAAGGCCATGTGGATCTCGGTGGAGACATTTACCAGTATCCCATCCCCGGCCATGCGCAGTATGGCATGGGCGGCCTGGAAGTAATCAATTATCCTGAGGGTGTTATCGGCAAGCCTACCCTGGCTGATGCGTCTAAGGCTGAAGACGGACTTGAATACTTAATTGACTACCTGATCAGGCTGCATAATGATATCCTGGATCGTTTCCCGCCCGGCAAGCTGCCTGAGCCCGAACTTGTGACAGAACAAGATCGCAAGACCATTGAAGAATTGCTGAAAGGGCCCTTTAACGGAGGCAGGAGCCTGTACTCCTACAGGTATCCCATTTAATACGGGAAAACAATTCTAAAGGATAAGAGGTGCGCTATGTCTGACGTTAAAAACATTTTTATGCAGGTAATCAATGACCGCAGAAGCATCCGCAATTACACGGACGGCAAAGTGTCGGAAGAGGAACTCCGCATTATTTTGGAAAGCGCAAGGCAGGCGCCGTCCGGCGAAAATGCCCAGCCGTGGAGATTTACTGTCGTTAAGGACCCCAAAAACAAAAAATTTCTTTCCGATCTCTGCAGACGGGGCAGCGGTCGCAGGTTTACAGGCGAGTTTTTAAGCAAGCAAATGCAGGAGCGCTTTAAAGGCCTTAAGGACGAAGCGAAAAGAGAGGCGGCTTACAAGAAGCTGACTTCGGGAGACGTGTCCGCTTTTGTCAATGAATCGGACGTCATCATCATCGTTTCCGGCAAAAAAGAAGTCTGGGACCTGCCGTTTGACACTTCCGCCGCCATTGAAAACATGCTCTTGGCTGTAACCGCCCTGGGGCTTGGTGCCTGCTGGCTTGTGGCGCCGTGCATCGATGTGCGTGATGAAATGGTGCTCAATGAATACTTCGGCATTACTGACGAGTATAAGACAATCAGCATCATTGCCATCGGCCAGCCTTCCCGTATTCCCGGGCCGCGTCCGAGAATACCCCTCGAGGATCTGGTATTCTCTGAAAAATTCGGCGTGCCGTACTACAAAAAAGAGAATGAATAGGAGGGGCCCGCATGAGCAACAAGCTGGATAGATTTAAAGATACGCTGATTTTTGAATCACAAAAGGAATTTTACGATGAACGCGGCAAAGGTGCCCGTTATCGCATGACTACCGTGGGTGTGTCTTTCTTTAAAGAAGAGCTTGGTGACCTGAAAGACATGGCGGGCCTTGTGGCCTGGCTGCAGGACAATCACTTTGCCGAAAAAATCGAAATGACTGAAGACAACCTGTCCGTTGAACTGAAAGTTAAAGGCTGCTGCCTGCACAGTATTACCGACAGTTTCCGGAAAATGAACCGGCAGCCGTTAAGCTGCCCCATTGCCAATGTTATTATGGCTTCCATGGAATTAAACGGCAGCATGCCGCCGGAAATTCTCCCCATAGAATTTGAAGGCGATGTCTGCAAAGTAAAAATGGCAAAAATTTTCACTTCCGCTGTTGTTGAATAAGGGTGACAAGTGCTGATGGGCGGCAAAGTGAGGCAACTGCAGGACGTAGTAAGGGAAATCCCAGGCCGCGGTGCAGAAATTGCCTTGGGCGGTTTTGCCATCACCAGGTGCCCCGTAGCTTTTGTCAATGAGCTTATTCGTCAG
>ERZ773359.3309-NODE-3309-length-18719-cov-16.893056_pt1 | contig 18719 bp, 12 predicted proteins | sample MGYA00374955_ERZ773359 | MGnify/ENA primary metagenome ERZ773359 (study PRJEB29098, sample SAMN04486028) | biogas fermenter metagenome | study: EMG produced TPA metagenomics assembly of the Biogas fermentation microbial communities from Germany - Plant 4 DNA1... | reverse complement strand
TCTCTATTCTTTTTTCTATTGGCGCATCTACAACCCACACCTGATCCACCATGGTCTCCCAGCCTGTTTCTAATAATAGTGCCGCGTCCACCACTATTATCCCTTCATAGCCTTGAGCCTTTAAATTATTAATTCTGTCTTCTATTTTAGCCCTTATGGCAGGATGGGTTATGCGATTTAGCTTATTCAAAGCATTAGGGTCGGAAAAAACTAGTTCACCTAGTTTTTTCCGATTAAGCTCACCATTTGATAACAAGTATTCTTCACCAAATACATCCTTAATCTGCTGCCAAGCAGGTAAACCTTTTTGAACAACTTCTCTTGATACTATATCAGCATCAATTATTATAGCTCCCAATTCAGACAGAATAGAAGACACCTGAGATTTGCCTGTAGCAATACCTCCTGTAAGCCCAATAATTTTCATTACAATATTACAGCCTCCATGCTCGTATTATTTAACTTATTATATAAATTTAATATTTATCACTATACTGACATAATAGCAATTGATAAGTCAACATCTTCACTGATTTAGCTAATAAAACCTAGGCTTGGTTTAATAGCTATTATTCTATTATTGAAAAACTATTGAAGTATCATAAAATGCTAAGCATGTTTTATTTAGCATTATACCAATTAGTACCTACTCCAATATCTACAACCAGTGGGACTGATAGTTCTATAGCATTTTCCATCTTATCTTTCAGGATTTCTTTTACTTCTTCTAATTCAGGCTTATATGTGTCTATAATTAATTCGTCATGCACTTGAAGAACTAACTTAGACCTAAGACCTCTAGCTTTTAGCTCATAGTATACATCATTCATGGCTTTTTTGATGATATCAGCCGCGGTGCCTTGAATTGGAGTGTTCATGGCTATTCTTTCCCCAAAGGACCTAGTGTTAAAATTTCTAGAGGACAATTCAGGCAAATACCTTCTTCTACCCATCAAGGTAGTGACATAACCCTGTTTCTTACCTAATTCAACTATTCTTTCCATATACTCCTTAATACCTGGATATCGCTTAAAATAGTTTTCAATATATTGTTGAGCTTGGGCTCTAGATATCCCTAGATTTCTTGCTAAACCATAATCGCTGATACCATATACAATTCCAAAATTTACTGCTTTGGCGTCATTTCGCTGCTCTGGTGTTACCTCTTCTATTGATATCCCCAAAACTTCTGAAGCAGTTCTACGGTGAATGTCTTGGTTATTTTTAAAGGCATCTATAAAAGTTGGATCGCCAGATATATGTGCTAAAACCCGCAATTCAATTTGTGAATAGTCTGCATCCACTAGCACATAATCTTCGTTAGAAGGAACAAATACTCTTCTTATCCTTCTTCCCATTTCCATGCGGACAGGGATATTTTGCAGATTAGGTTCTGTACTACTAATCCTGCCCGTAGCTGTAATAGTCTGGTTAAAACTAGAATGTATCCTACCATCTTTAGGATCGATTACATTTAACAATCCCTCTGAGTAGGTTGATTTAAGTTTCATTATCTGACGATAATCAATAATCTTTTCAATAATCTCATGTTTGTCCTTTAGTTTTTCTAATACTTCTATGTTAGTGGAATAGCCAGTCTTGGTCTTTTTTATTACTGGTAATCCCAGTTTTTCAAATAGTATTATTCCTAATTGTTTAGGTGAATTAATATTAAACTCTTCTCCTGCTATTTTATATATACTATTAGTAAGCTCATCTAAAGTATTGGTAAATTCAATGTCTAACTCTTTAAGAGTATCCTTATCCACATTAAAACCTGTCCGTTCCATATCAGCTAAAACCTGGATTAAAGGATGTTCTATGTTTCGATAAAGGTCATGCATACCTAAATCCTTTAATTTTTTTTCTAATTCTTCAGCCAATAATAGGACATGACCAGCATCTACATTATCTGTATCAATTCTAAGATATTCATGCACTAAGTATTTTACATCATAGCGGGTATGAGTTGAGTCCAACAAATAGGCCGCAATATAGGTATCAAAATATAGATTATTAACCTCTATATCTCGCTCCCAAGCATGTAATAACAGTTTTTTGCCATCATGTACTACTTTTTCAATTTTCTCATTTGCTAATAAAGGCCTTAGTTTTTCCAATACATCCCAGTAATCCAATCCACCACTTGCCATATCCCGGAATATCTCAATACGATACACCTGTTTTTTATCCCAAGCAAAAGTTACAATTTCATTATCTAACAACAAAGCTATCCTATCGTGGCCAGGAGCATCATTGATACAGTCTGACAGTTGGTCTAAAGAATCTAGGTCTATAATTTTTCTATCCTCTTCAATAGCTTGAGATTTTTGGTGGTCATCATCAAAATTCAACTTACTTATTATACTGTTAAATTCCAACTCCTCCAATATAGCCTTTAGCTCAGGAGAATTTGGTATTTCATAGGAACTGTCATCTAGATCGATTTCTATGGGAACATCTTTAATTATAGTGGCTAGTTTTTTACTCAAGATTGCCTGTTCTCTATATTGGGTCAAGTTTTCCTTAAGCTTTTTGCCAGAAATTTTATCAATATTTTCCAAAACTCCTTCCAATGTTTTATACTGGCTAAGAAGCTTTAATGCAGTTTTTTCTCCAACTCCCGGTACTCCTGGTATATTATCTGAACTATCTCCCATCAATGCTTTCAAATCGATAATCTGATCAGGTGTAAGACCGTATTCTTTCTCGACTTCTTGAGGATCAAAGGCATGTATATCTGTTATTCCTCGTCGATTAAATAAAACAGTGGTACTATCAGACACCAACTGAATAGCATCTCGATCCCCTGTAACTAAAAAGGCATCTAATCCCTGTTCCTCGGCTATGCGAGAAAAGGTGCCCAAAATATCATCTGCTTCAAAGCCTTCTTTTTCAAATATAGGGATATTCATAGCACTTAATAGCCTCTTTATTAAATCAAACTGAGGCAATAGCTCTTCTGGTGTTTTTTGACGATTTCCTTTATATTCCTCATATATCTCATGTCTAAAAGTAGGACTTTTAAGATCAAAAGCTACTCCTATATAATCAGGCTGATACTGTTCTATAAGATTAAACAGCATATTGGTAAAACCATACACAGCATTAGTTAAAACACCTTTGCTGGTACTCAACAACCTGATTCCATAAAAAGCCCTATACATTAAACTATTTCCATCAATAATCATTATCTTCTTTTTACTCACGACCACAATCCCTCTCAAATGTGTATTTTTTCCCAGTCATTAATAATTAATTAATGCCTTTTGGACTAAAATATATGTATATTACCTAATAATACGACTTTATCATATCATAACTCTTCTTTCAATCACAGCATTTTGGTAAAAATTGATTGATGAAATTATGTTACAAATGTGTTAAGATATTTTACAAATACAATACAAAATTATCTCAAATTTTTAGGAGGTATATTCATGAAGAAATCTTTAGTAGTTTTTATATTGACCCTATCACTATTTGTAGGAATATTATCAGTACCAGCTATGGCATACGCCGAGAGTGACTGTAATTTAAATTTTAATAACTTAAAAAATTCTATTAGTAATGCAAAAGGTGGATATAAAGTAATAACCATATCTCGTGAAGATATATCTGGAATGCTATCTAGATTTAATGATTGGTATTCTGATTTACTTAATAGAATAAATGGACAAGTAGCTGAACAACCAGCTCCCGCTCCTGAAGAAAAACCTGAAGAGCCAGCACTAGAACCAACTCCTGAAGAAGAAACAAAGATAGAGGAACCTGCCCCTTCTCCAGAAGAGAAACCTGAGCAACCAGTTCCTACTCCAGAAGAAAAGCCCGAGCAGCCTGCACCCGCTCCTGAGGAAAAGCCTGAGCAACCTACACCTGCTCCTGAGAAAAAACCTGAGCAACCTGCTCCTACTCCTGAGGAAAAACCTGAACAGCCTAGTTCTCAAATTGGCAGCCAACAGGCTCAAATGCTTGAAATGGTTAACCAGGAAAGAGCTAAAGCTGGATTAAAGCCCTTAGCATGGGATGCTAACCTAGCTAATGTAGCCCAGGTAAAAGCTAAGGATATGGTTGACAATAACTATTTCGATCATAATTCTCCAACTTACGGCAGTCCTTTTAATATGATGAAGAATTTTGGTATCTCCTACAGGGCTGCAGGCGAAAATCTAGCAGGATCCAGCAGCGTAGAAAGAGCACATACTGGTCTTATGAATTCCGAAGGACATAGAAAAAACATCCTTAACTCCAACTTCACCCATATAGGAATTGGTGTTGAGAAAAGTCCTCGTTACGGATACGTATATGTCCAAATGTTCATAGGCAAATAATAATTAATAAGATAAATATTAATTACAAGGCGATGATATTCAATATCATCGCCTTGCTATATTTCTCTGTATTTACACAGAAATTTTAATATTTCTTTGCTTACTATAGGGCTGAAAAGCTGCGTAAATGGGTTTCAATTTTTCATCAAACAGGGCTATTGCATGATGCATATAGCTGCCTCTTACATAATATCTTAAGTCAGTAATAATTGCTTTAAGATGTTCACCATCCTTAATCCACTCTACATGATAGTGAGGCGAAAAGTTTTTGAAGAATTTGCCGATAGCTGTTTTCATTAACATATCTTCTAGATATGCATGGCTTCTTTTTAGATGATCTCTAACATCAACTTCACTTCTCAATACATTAACACGTCCAGTAATGATTCGTTTTTGCTGATATAGTATAAAATCCCATTTAAACAATCTCAGCATGGATGGCATAACAACTATTTTTTGATCTTTCTCGTAGCCAAAATATCTCATTAAAACTTTATAAACTCGTCTCTTTAACATCCATCTAAAAAAGAGATATAAAATAAAAAATCCTATGCTTGCTATTACCCATACCCAATGTTTACCATGGGTAAAAATTATAACCATAGATGATATTAGCAAGGCAGGATCAAATATTAACAGCAATCCTGACCCTATTTTTTTCTCATTAAAAGGCCATAATATATTGGCTCCATAGGAGTTAAATATATCTAAGCCAATATGGAGCATATAAGCTCCAAAAGTCCATGAAAAAATACTCCAGAATGAAAAACCGCCAAATATCCCTCTCAAAATTACTGATATAATTAAGGATATTATAGTACCTATAATAATAGAATGAGAGGGACCCCTATGATTTTTCAAATAGGTATAATCACCCTTTAGTTGATAGATAATATCTCCATCAGGAATCACAGAACCTATGAGCGTACCTATAGCTAGAGGATTATTTATTATATCAGGCCCTCCGGCCAAACTACCTAGAGCCAAACCTACAACTCCATGAGTAATTAAATCCATATAACCACCTTTCTGTTTACATAAAAAATAGCACAACTACATCAAGGATTATAGCACGTAATAATAGGTCTGGCAATAAGATATTTATGCTAAGTGTGTTCCGCCAGTGATAAGTTCATGGCAATAAGATCACTTATTGCTTCATCATCCTCCACGATGAATATATATGCCAATAGGAATCCCCCCAAAGGATTTTTGCTATGAGATATTCTAACATGAATTTGTTATGAACTTGTAAAAAAATCAGAAAGAATATAATTCTCTAACAAAAATAAGTAGATAAAAAAATAGTTGCTTTTCTTAATAAGTTATGCTATGATATTTTATGTTATCAGATGTTGGATAAATAACTTGCCGAAGTGGCGGAACTGGCAGACGCGCTGGACTCAAAATCCAGTCTGGCTCACACCAGGTGCGGGTTCGACTCCCGCCTTCGGCACCAAAAACTAAGGGATTCAGTATAAACCACTGAATCCCTTAATTTTTTACACCCTATTTGACACCAAGCTTCTATAAAATTAGCCCTTTTGTGCTATTTTTTATTAGTATTACTTCTCTTTTTAAATTGTTATTTTACCTTAGACTTTAAAACCTCATAGCCTAACTTAGTAATTGCAGATTCTATTTGATCAATTGAAATCTTTTCCTCGTCAAAGTTTACCTTTACTTTACTTGAGTTGAATAATACTTTCATTGTATCTTGGTCAATACCGTCTAAGCTTTTCAATGCCCCTTCAATTTTTTGCATGCATGATGGGCATGCTAAAGTTTCCAATTGAATAGTTGCTGCCTTCATAGATCTAGTCTCCTTTCATTAATCATTGTTATTCTTATTAAGAATATAGAACAAATATAGTAATCAATCACATTCTCATAAAAACTCTTTACAATAACTGCTTAATCAGTATAATGTATACTTTTATTTTAACCTATATTACTTAATAAAACTTTGACCTAGGTCACATTTTACACTAATATCTAAGTTTATATCTTAACAATCTCATACCATTCAGGATAACTGCCAATATACTAGCTTCATGCACTAACATACCAATTGACATATTAACCCATTCACTAAACAGAACCCCAGCTAGTAAGAATAATACAACACCTACGGCAATAACTATATTTTGTCTCATATTTCTGGCTGTAGCTTTTGTTAAGCCCAGTGCATGGGGCAAACGACTGAAATCTGAATTCATTAAAACCACATCAGATGTTTCTATAGCTACATCTGTACCCCCGCCCATGGCTATGCCTATATTAGCCAGGGCTATAGAAGGACTATCATTAACACCATCTCCAACAAAAGCTACAATATGTCCTTTATCTATTAGTGTTTTAATATATTGGGATTTGTCTTCAGGTAACATATTTCCATGGGCTTGGGTTAATCCCAGTTCATTACTAACAATATCAACAGTTCCTTGATTATCACCGGAGAGCATAATTAGATTTTTAACCCCTAATTTCTTTAGCCTCTGGAGATCTTCCTTAACTCCTGGGCGAATCTGGTCCCGAATACCCATTAATACTTTGAGTTCACCGTCAACAGAAGTTAACACCAAGGAATTTCCATTCTTTTCAAAACTGGCGATATCAGCCCTTGCTTTTTCACTAAGTTCTACATTTTCCTTTTCCATTAGGGCAACATTACCAACAGCAATTCTATGACCATTTACATTGGCTACAATTCCACCGCCCTTTATAACTTCTGTATTCTCTACTGGCCAAAATGTAGTCTCGCCAATTTCTTCTAAAACTGCTTTGGCTAATGGATGATCCGATTCGCGTTCAACACTTGCAAGATAGCTTAATGCTTCATCAATATTATTCCCATAATATACTTTTTCTGCAACTGATGGGTTTCCTAGGGTCAGGGTACCTGTTTTATCAAACACCATTGTGTCCAGTTTACTAAAATCATTTATGACTTCACTACCTTTTAACAGCACCCCATTACGGGCCCCATTTCCAATACCGGCCACATTAGATACAGGAACTCCTATAACTAAAGCCCCTGGGCATCCCAGAACTAAAATAGTAATGGCTAATTCAATATTTCTTGAGAATAACCATACAATAAAACCTAAAACTAGAACAGCTGGTGTATAGTATTTTGAAAAGCGATCTATAAAGCGTTCTGCTTCAGACTTTGAATCCTGGGCTTCTTCTACAAGCTCAATGATCTTGCCAAATGTTGTATCTTCACCAACCCGATCTGCAACAATCTGTATAGTTCCATTATCTAAGATGGTACCGGCATAAACTTTTGAACCCTTTTCCTTTGCAACCGGTAAAGATTCTCCTGTAATACTAGCTTCATTTACGCTGCCTTCCCCAGATATAACTGTACCATCCACTGGAACTTTTGCACCAGTTTTAACTAGTAGAATGTCTCCTTCATCTACTTCGTCAACCTCAACTAGTTCAAATTCTCCATTTTCCATTTGTTTTAGAGCGCTATCTGGTGCCATTTCAGTCAGCTCTTTTATAGCTGAGCGTGTTTGATTTAATGTACGCTGCTCTAAATAAGCACCGAACAAGAATAAAAATGTAACAATTGCTGATTCTTCATAGTTATGAATCAAAAAGGCACCAATAACAGCTATGGTAACTAAAACATCAATACTCACCACTTTTACTCTCAAGGCCTGATATGCCTGAATAACTATAGGTGCTGCTCCTAGAATAGAAGCCATAATCAAAGACCAAGTAAAAACTTCTATGTTACCTATTGTCCATTTACTAAAAAAAGCTATAGCAATTAGAATGCCACCTATTAATGTAATTATATTTTTCTTACGTAAAATAAACCTTTGCATAATTCCTCCCTTATCTAAGCTTCATATGCTTCATCTAATTCAGCTAACATTTGATATACAGCCTCATAGCTTTCACATACATCATCTGGTACAGTATAATTATCTGTAATTTTACGTAGCTCTTTGAACTCTTCATCTAATTCAGGCTTTTCCGACCCTGCTTTTTTTATTTTTATATTGATTGCATCAAATATCCTGTGTATATCATGAAATTCTGGATGACTTCCTCCATGTACACGTGCAACTATTGGCACATATTGTTCTAGCCTTTCAATATAACGTTCTTTTACTTGGTTAAATTTTTCCATAGCAAATACCTCTCCTTTACAATTTTTTTATCAACCTTCTTTATGCAGACATTTTAGCATAACCGCTTTATAAATAATGTGACTCAAATCAAATATTATAAACATTTATTTTATTTTCTTAATAAGCTCATTTAGCAGCAAAAAAAGAGACCCTTAATAATATAAGGATCTCTTGGATAATTTAGAGCTTTGTGCAATATCAAAATCTATAACTATATAAAAATTGCTACTAATAGATAGACGCTTCACTAAATTGGAGTGTTAAACTAATATAGATTTTATTCAACTTTTAAATGCTCCACTGCTGCACGCTGTATGGCAAGGCCTTCTACATATTTTTCCATGTATTCTGCAAAACCTTTAATATCTTCCTCTTTTGGTTCTACACTATGGCTTTCAATTTGAGCGAATACCTTATCTGAAAGATAGCTCTCTAGGGTCTCGTCTTCCTCTTTTCTTTGCATATAAGCAGCTAATAATGCAATACCCCAGGCACCGCCTTCACCAGCAGATTCCATTACAGCTACAGGAACATTTAAGGCACCTGCCATAAGTTGCTGACCTACTCCCTTGGTTTTAAACAAACCTCCATGTCCTAACAGTTTTTCTACCTTAACATTTTCTTTCTCTGTAAGTATATCCATACCGATCTTAAGTGTCCCCATGGTAGAAAATAGTAAACTACGGGCAAAATTAGCAAAGTTGAAATTACTGTCTGGAGTACGGACAAATAAGGGGCGTCCTTCTTCAAATTGAGTAATGGGCTCTCCTGAATAATAATTGTAGGAAAGCAGTCCGCCACAATCTCTATCTCCTTCTAGGGCTTTAAAATACAGTGCATCATACAGGGCTGGTTTGTTTACTTCTACACCCATTTCCTCTAAAACTTCGCTAAACACGCGAATCCATGCGTCTAGGTCTGAGGTACAGTTATTGCAATGCACCATAGCCACTGGTTTTCCTGTGGGCGTGGTAACCATATCAATTTCGGGGTACACTTGGCTTAATTCTTTGTCCAATACTATCATAGCAAAAATAGATGTTCCTGCAGAAACATTACCAGTTCGCTCAGCTATACTATTAGTAGCTACCATACCGGTTCCAGCATCTCCTTCTGGTGGGCACAGAGGAATACCAGCTTCTAGATTTCCAGTTGGGTCTAACAGTTTAGCGCCTTCTTCTGTTAATATTCCTCCAACATCTCCTGCATTTCGAACTTCAGGTAAAATATCTCTTAATTTCCAATCAAAGGAGAGGTGTGAAATCATCTCATCAAACTCTTCTATCATTTTTTCATTATAGTCATTTTTAGAGCTGTCTATAGGAAATACTCCTGATGCTTCTCCCACTCCTAGTACTTTTTCTCCAGTCAACTTCCAATGAACATATCCAGCCAATGTGGTCAGAAAGGCTATGTCCTTTACATGCTCTTCCTCATTTAATATGGCCTGATACAAATGAGCAATATTCCATCTTTGAGGAATGTTGAACTGGAACTTTTCAGTCAGTATTCTAGCTGCCTCTTCAGTGATAGTATTGCGCCAGGTACGGAAAGGTACTAGCTGGTTTCCGTCTTTATCAAATACCATATATCCATGCATCATGCCAGAAAAACCCATAGAGCCTACCTTAGTAAGGGTAACCCCGTATTTATTATGTACATCCTCAACCAGTGCTGCATAGCAGCTTTGCAAGCCAGTCCATACATCTTCTAGATAATATGTCCATATTCCATTCTCTAGTCTGTTTTCCCAGTTATGACTACCAGAAGCAATTGGACTGTGGTCTTCCCCAACAAGCACCGCTTTAATTCGAGTAGAGCCTAGCTCAATACCTAGAGATGTTTTACCTTCAATAATATATTGCTTTATTAAGTTTTCCTTAGTCATATATTACACATCCTTTCATATATATTTTATAATCCTTTAATTTACATATCAAAAACCATATACTTATAACTTTACATATATTCTATCATTAAATTCCTAGTTTTGCGAGTTATTTTCATAGGAAATTAGCTTTATTTTGTAAGAATAGAAAAATCCTATAGGTTATATTCAACCTATAGGATTTTTTATGAGTCTTATTCTTCATCGTCTTCAGATAATAGTCTTGGTCTTGGACGAGGTTTAGGATCCAAGGGCATATCCTCAAGCTGTGGTGGGAATAGAGGCAGTCTGAAGAATTCGTCACAGATATTAGCTGCAAACTCTTCGCAAGGAGGAATATCACAGAAACCAAATGCTGGTATTAGCAGTTCTACCTTAGCGATTATCTTGAGTATAATGGTGATACATACATCAAGATCAAACCTGAAAGCATCTCCGGGTACAAACATTCCGGAAACACAAATAGCATTGACAACGCTTTCTAATTGGAAAGGAATCACTGATTCGTCTGGTACAAACATTATAACGTCTTTAGGTACTACAATAACAGCTCTACCAGAACCCTCCCTGCCCTTTTTATCTTCGAATACAACTTCGATAGGTATTTCTACTTTTGTTCTTACCCTTGCAAAATTAGGTCTATCCTCTAGTCTTTCAATTATGGTCCCTACCAATTTTCCTGTAATAGAAGTACTCCTACAACTTATTATATTTAGAGGTGGCTCAAAACCACTACCCCTAATATGGGTCAGATTCACTCTCACATCTTCTAAAGTCTCCTGTTGCAAGCAAGCATCATATACTTTATTTACCTGAACGCAGACCCGTTCTTTGATCCTTTTTAATCCCTCGAAGCCCATTAGGGAAGGGCACATATCATTACCTTGATTTTTCTGAGAATAAAAAGACATCTTATAACCCCCTTTAATAAGTGGTTCTATATGTTGGAGCATGTGCACTCCTTATATTGCATAGTATGTAAAAGGAGGTTTTTTTGTGAATACCTATATAATTAAACCTTATATCTTTTGCAAGGGGGGAGCTTGGTGAATGATATGATTAATCATAGAATTAATTATATTCTACAGGATCAAAAAGGTGTCAAATGGTATTTCTACTTATCAGAAAACAAAAAAATTATGTACACCACCAAGGCAGAAGAAGATTGGTCCACTCATGAATACATAAATTCACAACCTATAGAAAATTTTAGTGTTACTATGGATAATATAGGAATTATTCGCATTCTGGCCTATACTACAACCCGACATCTTATATACTATGAATTTACAGATGGAAAATGGAAAAGTCAAACTATAGAACGAATTTACTCTCGATTCCAGGATATTCCCTACTTCTCTATACTTTCTTCTTCTACAGGAGTGCATATACTGTACTATATTGATCATTCATTAAGTAGAAGTGGTGAATTATTAGTACATTATTATCTCTATAAAGGCAAGTGGTACGGAGGCAAGCTTTGGAAATTTATATCCGATCAAATGACTAAATTTCAAAGTCTATATATTGATAATAAAGATAGGCTCCATATGCTATTTACACAAAAATGGAGACAGCGTTTCCATCTTTACCACTGTGTCTACGACCCTGCAGTCCTCTCTTGGATTGATCCAATAACCATACACTCTTCATCAGACAATCATGATTATGAACTCCATGTAGACTCACAGCTAAATTTGCACATACTTTGGACTAAAGCAGCAGAACAAAATTATGAGATAAGACACTTATCAAAGTTTATAAAAGATTCTAGTATGGAATGGAAGGAATCAGTAATACACCAAAGTTCTCATGAAATTAAAGTACCCTTAATGATGGAAGATAAAAACCTTTATTGTTTTTGGAAAGAAGGCAAATCTCTGTATAGAATGTATTCTAAGGACTTCGGCCAAACCTGGTCAGCACCAGAATTGCTAAAAGAAAGCTTATATTATGATGCTGTCTTGCATAATTTGGTGTTCTTAGATAATGAAGAACCAAAAACTATGAAAGCATGGGGTCAAGGTTTTCCTAACATAAAGCTAACTGGTATTAATTTAAATTCTATCTCTGATCATGATAATACTACTAGTAGTATATTATCACCATCCTATGAAAGGACTGAACAAAGAGAATATATAGATTTGATTAATATGAAACGGGCCATTGAATCCTTAAAACAAGATAATAAAAGAATGAGAGAAGCAATTAATAATCTTTTCTCTCAAATTGATCATCTAAACTCCATAATATATAGCCTGCAAGATCAGATGCAAATTAACGAGAGATCCCTTTTCAATATTAATGCTCAAATTAAACAGCTGAACTTCCAAATCAAACAATTACATATTCGTATTCGACAAGCTAGTTCTAGAACATATTCTATTCAGCAATATCAGGAACAAAATATAGATATAGATGAATTTCAAGAAAGCAAAAGTACAGAGCAAGAAATACAAAGGGATAAAATACAAATAGAAAACCATGAAGAAAAATCTGCAGAAAAAAACGAAATTTCAGCACAAAAAAAAGACCAGTTACATGAAGAACAAAACCAAGCCCAGTCGCACCAAGAACAGGACTTAGAATCAGATAAACAGGATTCTAAGGAAGAAACTCAAGTAATAACAGAGGATCAAAGGCAGGAAAAAGCTGAGGAAAATCAGAATGATAAAGCTATAGAACAGGATGAAGAGGAAGAAGAAAATACCCAAAGGATAACCTTGGGTAATACTGTAATATATATTAATCCTGAAAATCCAGAGGATTTGTAAACAGCTGTTCTAAAGCCTTTAATACTTCCTCTCTGCCATATCCTGTTTCAGATGAAAAAGGAATCAGGGGTATCTCTGCAGAAAGTTCAAGCTGCTTTCGTATTTTGTTTATCTGGGGCTTTATTCGGGTTTTCCCTAGCTTATCTGCCTTAGTTGCCAGCACAATTAAAGGCATATTAAAGTGTTTTATCCAATTTATCATGGTTATATCATCTGATGTGGGATTATGCCTTATATCTACTAACTGAACAATACCCAACAAATTGGGAGAGGCTAAAAAGGTCTCAATCATATTGCCCCATTTAATCTTTTCCTTTTTGGATACACGGGCAAATCCATAACCAGGAAGGTCAACTAAATAGAAGGCATCATTAATTTTGTAGAAATTCACCAGCCGGGTCTTACCCGGCTGACTGCTGGTTTTGGCCAATTTATTACGATTGGTAATAGTATTTATCATAGAAGATTTACCTACATTTGATTTTCCTACTAAGGCCACACACGGCAAGTGGTCTGTAGGATACTGCTCCGGCTCTACGGCACTAGTGATAAACTCAGCTTTTAGTATCTCCATTTTTCACCCCTCCAACCAATGCATGCTTCAAGACCTCTTCAATATGCTCTACAGCTACTATCTCAACTTCTTTCTTTATATTCTCTGGAATCTCATCTAAGTCCTTTAGGTTGTCCATTGGAATTATGACTTTTGCAATGCCAGCTCGATGGGCTGCAAGTATTTTCTCCTTCAGTCCTCCTATGGGCAAAACTCTACCTCTAAGAGTAATCTCACCTGTCATAGCCACATCCCGTCTAACAGGTATCTTGGTTAATGCAGAAATAACAGCTGTAGCCATAGTTATCCCAGCAGATGGACCATCCTTAGGAATAGAGCCTTCGGGCACATGGATATGAATGTCCATATTCTTATAAAATTCTGGATCTATTCCAAACTCATCAGCTTTGGATCTTATATAGCTAAGACCAGCTCTAGCTGACTCTTTCATTATATCTCCTAACTGTCCCGTTAATACCAGCTTACCAGTTCCTGGCATGGGGGTCACCTCAACATTTAAGGTGTCTCCACCCACAGCTGTCCAAGCTAGTCCTGTAACTAGGCCTACTTCGTTCTTTTTATTAGCTTTACCATAACTAAACCGCGGCACCCCTAGGTATTTAGGTAATCCTTTTTGAGTTATTCTAAGCCTTTTTTTGCCTGTTTCTAGCAGTATCCTTGCCCCTTTTCTACAAATAGTGGCTATCTGTCTTTCCAAATTCCTTACTCCAGCTTCCCTAGTGTAGTAATTAATAATATCCCTGATGGTCTTTTCAGGTATGATAATATCGCCTTTCTTCAGTCCGTGTTCCCTTAGCTGTTTAGGAATAAGATATTTGGTGGCAATATTAGTTTTTTCGTCTTCCGTATATCCTGCTATGCGTATTACTTCCATCCTATCTAATAATGGACGGGGAATAGTATCTAATGTATTAGCAGTAGTTAGAAACATTACCTTTGATAAATCAAAAGGCAGCTCCAAGTAATGATCTCTAAATGATGAATTCTGCTCAGGATCCAATACTTCTAACATGGCTGATGCAGGATCACCTCGAAAATCACTGCTCATCTTATCAATTTCATCCAGTAGAAAGACTGGATTCTTTGAACCTGCTTGTCTAATAGAGGATATTATGGTTCCAGGAATAGAACCAACATAAGTCCGTCTATGTCCTCTTATTTCAGCTTCATCTCGCACTCCGCCTAAGGACATGCGTACAAATTTCCGTCCCAGTGCCCTAGCTATGGATTTAGCAATAGAAGTCTTTCCTACCCCTGGCGGTCCCACAAAGCACAAAATAGGTCCTTTCATGCTGTCTGTAAGTTGAAGAACAGCCAAATATTCTAGTATCCGCTCTTTTACCTTTTCCAGTCCATAATGATCTTCATCCAAAATACGGGCTGCTTTCTTTAAATCTTTGTTATCTTCAGTTTCATAATTCCAAGGCAACTCCAATATCCAATCTAAATAGGTACGAATTATGGCACTCTCTGGTGAAGAAATAGGAGTTCTAGAAAACCGTTCTAGCTCCTTCTCTGCTTTTTCTTCCACTTCCTCTGGCAGATTAGCCTTTTCTATTTTCTCCCTATATTCTTCTACTTCGGCAGATATACTATCACTTTCTCCTAATTCCTTTTGGATAGCCTTCATCTGCTCTCTAAGATAATACTCCCTTTGTACCTTGTCTATCTGCTTTTTTACCCGTATGTTTATCTTCTTTTCAATTTTTAATATCTGAATTTCTCGCTCCAAAAATTTGTATAGGATTTCAAGCCTTTCCATAGGGTCGAAAGCCTCTAAAACTTCCTGCTTATCACTGTTTTTCACCAATACATTAGCTGCTACTATATCAGCAAATTGACCCACTTCTTCAACTGCATTGATGGAAATTAAAGCATCTGGAGATACTTTATTGCTAAGCTTGATGTATTCCTCAAAAGTATCCATTACTGTCCTCATCAATGCTTCACTTTCTAAATCATCCACTTCTTCGTCACTTATTTGTTCTTCTATTACTACTTCAAAGAACTTATCATTATCAAGAAATTCTATAATTCTTCCTCGGCTTATACCTTCTGCTAAAACTCTAATGGTATTCCCAGGTAATTTGAGCAGCTGCTTAATCTTAGATACCGTTCCAACTTTGTATAGGCCATTCTCATCGGGATCATCAATTTCCGGTTCTTTTTGAGCTACTAAAAATATTTCTTGATTGTTAACCATGGCTTGCTCTAAGGCCGCAACAGATTTTGGTCTACCGGCATCAAAATGCAATACCATATATGGAAAAACCGTCAATCCCCTAAGGGGAAGCAATGGCAATGTCCTAGTTTTTGTATTTTTGCTTGACATCATCATTCTCTCCTTTATATGTTTAACTGTGTCAAATATTTTATCTGATCATGTCATAAGGTATAATAATTATATCCTTTAGTACAAACCCATGCAAGGTAAAAAATGCCGGCTAATAGCTCGGCATTTTCTAATAACTGAGAGTACCTCTAAGTTGTATAATTACTTCTCCCTGATGCGCTAAGTAAATTGGTATTTTGTGCAGTAGACTCTAATTTCTTTTGTTGGTTACTATCCCACAGGGCTTGACTTATAACTTCCTCTATTCTCGAAACGGGAACTACGGTAATAGGATAGTCCAAATACTGCTCATTCCAGTTATCCTTGGGTATTATAGCTTTTTCTACACCTGCCTGCACCGCAGCCTGTAGCTTGGCATTAACTCCTCCTACAGCTTTTACCTCTCCTCTAATGGATATCTCTCCTGTCATAGCTACAGCATTATCTACGGGCAATCCCTTAATTGCAGAATATATGGCAGTTACCATACTTATTCCAGCTGACGGACCATCAATAGGTACTCCTCCAGGGAAGTTAAGGTGAATATCATAATCCCTTGGATCCACATCTAGAAATTTTCTTATAACAGTCATAACATTATCTACAGATCCTTTAGCAGTACTTTTTCGCCTACTCTTCTTTGGCCCTGTACCTATCTCTTCTTCATCTATAATGCCTGTAACTGTGATAATTCCATTACCCTTAACGGTGGGGATAGCCGAAGCTTCAATCTCGATAATAGTTCCTAAATTTGCGCCATATACTGCTAATCCGTTAACATACCCAATTTGAGGCATGTCTGCTATCTTCTTTTCTGGTCGAGGAGAATAATGGCAGCTGTTTATTACCCATTCCACATCCTTGACCTGAATATAATTGCGTCCTTCTGTTAAAGCTAAACCGCCAGCTAACTGAATCATATTGACAGTCTCTCTGCCATTAGTGGCATACTGAGCTATTTTTTCAACACTCTTCTCGTCAATATCAAATCCGGCCTTTTTAGCGGCATTTCTTGCTATAATCATATTTTCTTCAGGTGTAAGACCCCTGAAAAAAATCTCCATACATCTAGATCTAATGGCTTGGGGTATTTCTTCGGGACTTCTAGTAGTAGCACCTACCAATCTAAAATCCGCAGGAAGTCCATTTTTAAAAATATCGTGTATATGCCGAGGAATATTGCTATCCTCTGAATTGTAATAGGCACTTTCAAAAAAGACCTTTCGGTCTTCCAGTACTTTCAGCAGCTTGTTCATTTGTACGGGATGCAGCTCTCCTATTTCATCTAAAAACAAAACTCCTCCATGGGCCTTAGTTACAGCACCTGGTTTTGGCTGAGGTATACCCGCTACTCCCAAAGGGCCAGCACCTTGATAGATAGGATCATGTACCGATCCAATCAAGGGATCGGCAATACTGCGCTCATCAAATCGGATAGAAGTGGCGTCCATCTCAATAAATTTTGCATCCTTACGAAAAGGCGATGCGGGATTTTTTTTAGCTTCTTCAAGAACCACCCGAGCTGCACAAGTCTTTCCCACACCTGGTGGACCATATATCAATACATGCTGGGGATTGGGTCCGCATAAGGCTGCCCTTAATGCCTTGAGACCCTCCTCCTGCCCAATTATTTCATCAAAAGCCTTTGGTCTTGTCTTCTCCGACAAAGGTTCACTCAGTGAAATTTCTCGGAGTCTCTGGAGTTTTTCTAATTCCTTTCTAGACTCTCTTTCTACTGCTACCTTATTCCCTTGTTGTCCTTTTAGCAAACTGAGAAAATATAGGCCTATTACAATGGAAAAAAATAGATTTATCGCAGCTAAAATATTACCCAGCAAAGCACTGCCTCCTTTATGAATAACCCTTTTTGCGTCTTGACATGGTATTTTTATTATGCGTATAGGAGCAACTTTTATCCAATTACTTTGCTGGGAACTATTTCTATACACAATAGGAGCCTAATAGGCTCCTACTTATATTTAAGATTATTTAAGATACTGATTCTCTTTTTTCTTTGGTCTTCTTCATTCCCTTTCGGCCTTTTTGGCCCTCTGAAAGGATCAATATTGGATCACTATTATTTTCCACAGTATCTTTGGTAATGATGCATTTCTCTACATCATCCCTAGATGGAATCTCATACATAACATTTAGCATAATTTCTTCAAGGATAGCTCTTAAGCCACGGGCTCCGGTTTTTCTTTCAATAGCCTTGCTAGCTATAAGTTTAAGAGCTTCCTCTTCAAATTCTAGGTTAACTCCATCCATCTCCAAGAGTTTCTGATACTGCTTAATCAATGCATTTTTGGGTTCTGTTAAAATCTGGACCAGTGCTTCTTCGTCTAAAGCATTCAAGGTGACTATTACTGGTACACGACCAACAAACTCGGGAATTAATCCATACTTTAACAGATCTTCAGGAAGGATTTGAGCTAGAATTTCTCCTATATCGGTATCCTGAGTACTTCGTATTTCGGCACCAAAGCCTATGGATTTTTTCCCAATTCTATTTTGTATGATCTTCTCTATTCCATCAAATGCACCACCACATATGAATAAAATATTGGTAGTATCTATCTGTATAAACTCCTGATGGGGATGCTTTCTGCCCCCTTGTGGAGGTACACTAGCAACAGTTCCCTCTAAAATTTTAAGCAGTGCTTGTTGCA
>ERZ773359.3308-NODE-3308-length-18722-cov-6.215460_pt1 | contig 18722 bp, 14 predicted proteins | sample MGYA00374955_ERZ773359 | MGnify/ENA primary metagenome ERZ773359 (study PRJEB29098, sample SAMN04486028) | biogas fermenter metagenome | study: EMG produced TPA metagenomics assembly of the Biogas fermentation microbial communities from Germany - Plant 4 DNA1... | reverse complement strand
ATTTTTCGGACAATTTACACACTTGTCATTCAAAAGACTTTTACTGGAGGTCAAAAATGAGCATTTCAATGATTTTTCTGTTACTGGGCGGTCTCGGCATGTTCCTGTTCGGTATGAAGATGATGTCGGATGGTCTGGAAAACATGGCAGGCGATAAGATGCGGCGCACTTTGGAGATACTTACAACCAATCGCTTAGCTGGTGTAGCCGTCGGAGCAGGAGTAACCGCAGCTGTTCAAAGTTCCTCTGCGACAACAGTAATGGTTATAGGATTTGTCAATGCAGGTTTAATGACGCTGCTCCAGGCAACCGGAGTTATAATGGGTGCCAACATAGGTACTACAATAACAGCCCAGATTATAGCATTCAAACTTTCAGATATTGCTCCTATGATACTTTTTATAGGAATGTTTATGTCTCTCTTTATAAAAAAGAAAAACATACGAAAAATCGGTGAGATAGTATTAGGGTTTGGTATCTTGTTTGTAGGGCTTGATTTAATGTCCCAGTCAATGATTCCTTTAAGACATGATGAAGGTTTTCAGAGATTTCTTGTTAATTTCGAGAATCCCCTGATAGGAATTTTAGTAGGTACAGTTTTCACTGCAATTATTCAGAGCTCATCGGCATCAGTTGGAATTTTACAGACTTTGGCAGCAATGGGTCTTATTGATCTAAAATCAGCAGTATTTGTAGTGCTTGGTCAAAACATCGGAACCTGTGTAACCGCCATACTTTCTGCAATTGGCGCTAATACAGCTGCTAAAAGAGCCGCCGGAATACATCTCGTGTTCAATATTATCGGCTCCATTGTGTATATCCCTCTGCTGATATTTTTCCCTCATATAACCAGCTTTATAGCATCCCTGACACCCTTTAATGTATCTCGCCAAATAGCGAATTTCCACACATTTTTTAATATAACTGTTACAGTTCTGCTCTTCCCCTTTGCAAAGCTGATGGTTAATCTGGTAAGCCGGATTATCAAGGATAAACCTGAAGAAGAAGCTGTAGAGCATAAGCTTATCTACCTTGATGAAAGAATTACTCAGACTCCGGCTATAGCTTTAAGTCAGACACTCAAAGAGCTAAACCGTATGAGCGAAATTGTATATGATAATTTTAAACTCGCTACAGAATCCTTCTTTGAAGGAAATGAAGAAAAAATCAACAAAGTTTTCGAGGTGGAAGAACTAATAGACTTTTTAAGTAACAGTATTTCCCAATACCTCATTGAATTCAAGGGACTGAAACTGTCAGAAACAGATTTGAAAATTATGGGAAGTCTGCATCATGTTATTATCGACCTTGAGCGTGTTGGTGACCTTGCAGAAAACATTGCACAATATGCCCAGACCATGTCAGACAAAAATTTAAAACTTTCTCCCGAAGGAGCGACTGAACTGCGTGCCATGTCAGAAAAAACCCTTACTACTTTGCAGACAGCCTTTGATGTATTCCGCAAACGCGATAAAAGTCTGCTCCATGTAGTTGAAAGTATGGAGAGAGAAGTTGACTATATGAGAAAAACCTATATTGAAAACCATATTAACAGACTTCAGGAAAGATATTGTGACCCTCAGGTGGGTGTAGTATTCACTAATATGGTTGCAGCACTTGAAAGAATTGCTGATCATGCAAATAATATCGCTTACTCAATTTCTTAAGCTTTGGCTTAAAGGTTCTCTTTAAAATATTAATAAACTTAATTTAAATGGAGTGAAGGTTTTAAGCCTTCACTCCCAAAGAGAATCTAAAAGTTTCTGCATTTTCTCTTTTCTTAAGTTTGTCTCCTCAATATCGATTTTTATTTCCCCGTCCCTTATGTTGAGCACATCTCCGGGACGTGCCTCTTGAGGAATATTACTTCTTTCAATATTTATCATAGAGCGGTCTTCTTTTTCGCAGACGGCAAAATCTCCTTCAAATCTGTCAATTATCACTTTCATAGCTTTCCTACTTCCTTGATACTAATTTTCCGTTATTATCATAAAGCTCAGCAGTATCTCCCTTGTTATTCCATATATTCCTCTTTGTCCATTTTATATCCCCGCTGGCATTTCCGGATGCGATGGTCAATCTTGAACCCCCTTTTATAATACAGTCATCAGGAAAATAATATACCTGATTTCCCTCCACTGAAACCAGCTTCCATCCCGCAAGACTTACATCCCTGGAAGATGTATTTTTTAAGGTTACCACCTCACCAGCCAAATCAACTTTTTCTATTATTACTGAATCTGATGCAGCTGATGGAGTGGATGAAGGGGCAGGTTTCGGTGTGGTCGCCGGCGAAGGCTTCGGGGTCGAAGATGAAGGTTTTGGTGTGGTCACAGGTGTCGGTGTGGTTACAGGCGATGATGCCGGTGTCGCCTTCGGCTTAGGTACAGGCATTCCACCATGGATATCTGTATCCCGATCAAACTCAAATGATAATTTATTTCCATCGCTTATTGCAATTATTGTACCTCTTTCATCGGTCCTGTAAACTGATATATTTTCTTTTTTAAGTAAGTTTAATACTTCCTGGCTTGGATGTCCATAATTATTGTCCTTCCCTACAGAAATTACAGCATAGTCAGGTGAGATTTTTCTTAAGAAATTCTCTGTTGTGGATGATCTGCTTCCGTGATGTCCTACCTTTAAAACATCAGCCTTAATATTGTAACCTTTGGACAATATTTCATTTTCAGATACTGCTTCTGCATCCCCGGTAAATATAAATGAATTATTTCCGAATGTCAGCTTTACAACTATTGAATAATCGTTTAAATCCTCATAATTATCACTGTTCGGGGCCAATATAACAAACTTTGCATCACCAAGATCATACTCATCCAACGGTACCGGAGCAGTAACCTTTAAATCCTTATTCTTTATTGCATTTACCACATCTTCAAATGTTCTGGTGTTTGCTGCCACTTTAGGCATAATAACTGTTCCAATATCAAAATTATTGATCACCGCATCAAGCCCGCCAATATGATCTTCATGAGGATGAGTCCCAATAACATAATCCAGTTTCGTAATTCCCTTACTTTTTATATATTGTGTGACCAGATCTGAGTCGGCATTATTGCCTGCATCAATTAACATAGTTGAATTATTCTGAATTATAAGTATCGAATCTGCCTGTCCTACATCTATAAAATGTACTTTGAGCTTCTGCCCCGTTGGATGTGTCCCGTTTACCTGATTGCCTGTTGATGAATTCGAATTGTTTTCTGAGTTCTGCTCTTTTATTGAATAATCATCCTGTAAAGATTCTCCACCAGTGTCTTCTGTCTCTTCAATTTCTTTTTCCGATATATCTGTATTTCGCTCAGAAAACTCTGCAGTACTGGCTGGTGCCGGATCATTCAAAGCTATGTTTTTGCCTTGATCCGAGTTTACAGACAACGAACCTAAAAAGACCAGAATGGATACTATAAGAATGTACAGAGATTTTTTGTTTTTCTTTTTGATTAAATCCAGAAAAGAAAAGACTATAAAGGGTATGGAAAATGTAAAGAGTGAAAAACTTACATCTATCAAACCTAAAAGTAAAGCTACAAGATAATATATTGCCGCTATGACCATTTTACCTTTATTGCGGCTTCTAAATCCGGGTATAAACATTTGATGTACCTCCTAAGTTGCAGATCATAGTTGCAGCTTAAACAGCATACCTCAGCAGCAGATTTAAACAGCCGCTAAGAAGCCTGCACAAAGTGTTTTATAATATAATACTAATACATAATTGTTCAAAAGTCGATGGAAACACTGACAGAGACTTATCTATGCGGGATATATTGCTTTTTTGTGTATATTAATAATTATAAGTAAAAAATTTGTTTAGAAGCTTCAAGAAAGGTTAGCATGAAAAAGAGGATTGGCATTGTCAAATTCACAAAAATGCTGATAAAACGTTGTTCCGAGGATAACATTACTCAATATGCATATCATTTAACATATGCTTTGCTGTTATCCTTTTTTCCTTTTTTAATATTCCTTATAACATTGATTGGCTATTCACAGCTTGACTCTTCAGTGGTATTGACTTCACTCAGAAATTTTCTGCCCGATGATGTTTACAATCTCATTTCCGGGATTGTTATTGAGGTTGTGGACAACCAGCAGGACGGTTTAATGTCATTTTCAATAATATTTGCAATATTCTCAGCTTCAGGAGGTTTCAGAGCCTTTATGAGGGCTTCTAACAGAGCTATGCGGATTGAAGAAAAAAGGAATATTATTGTCCAGTATATTTTATCAATTTTCTGGGTTATTCTGCTCGCCCTTGGCATTATATTGGCGCTGTTGGGTATTGTATTTGGGGAATACCTTATAAATCTTACTTATAAATTTTTCACACCGGCAGCAAGCAGCAAACTGCTTCATGTTTTCAGGATAATCATACCTCAGATTTTTATTTTTCTTCTGTTTCTTTCATTCTACATGTTTGTGCCTGCTGAAAAAATATGCTTCCGCTGTGCCATTACCGGAACAGTTTTTACAACATCTGCATGGATTATATTCACTATGGGATTTCAGTATTACGTCAACAACTTTGCCAATTATTCAAGGTTTTATGGTACTCTCGGGGCTGTAGTGGCATTAATGCTCTGGCTTTCACTTACTTCTATAATAATGCTGATTGGTGTGGAGATAAACGCGTTATTAATGGAGCTTAAAATTACTACATCCCGATAAATACACCTATTCTCCCTGAATTATTATCGGTTCTTTTTTAAGACTGACAACAATTCTTTCTACCCTCATTAATTATTATTGGTTCTACGTTAAACCTTCTAAGGTTAGAAATATTTGAAAAATTTTTAAAATTGTATTGACACAAAAATTAACAAAATGCTATAATAAGTTAAACGTTAAAGTTATGCAAAGTAGACAACTTTGTATAACTTGTGTCATAGCCGTTTGGCGTGATAGGTTTATCGTTAAACAAAAATTTAAGGGAAGGAATGAAAAAAATGAAAAGACTGTTGTGTTTGCTCCTCAGCTTGGTCATGATTATGTCGCTGACTGTTGGATGCGGCAAAGAGACAACCGAAGATGCAACAAGTACACCACAATCCCAGGATACTTCAAGCCCAACTCCCGAGCCTGAAAAAGTTGTCTTAAAGCTCGGAATCTGGCCTGAACCTACACTCACTGATGACATCGCGGTTCATGAAGGCTATGTTGAAAGATTTAATGAACTTTATCCGAATGTAGAAGTAGTACCTGCACATTATAAGTATGCTACAGATACTTTTGTACCTATGGCTGAAGCAGGCAACTGTCCCACAATTTTTGAGACATGGTTTACAGAACCTCAAAAATTGATAGCCGGTGAATTCATTGCAGATATAACAGACAACCTTAAGGCCCGTGGCTGGGACAAAGCCATGAACCCCTCTATACGTGAGTTACTTTCCAAAGATGGCAGAATTTACGGTACACCACGCGATGGCTATGCACTTGGAATTATGCTTAACGTTGAACTCTTTGAAGAAGCAGGACTTGTAGATGAAAATGGTTACCCTTTATACCCCAAGACATGGGATGAACTTGCAGAGACAGCAAAGAAAATCAAAGATGCTACCGGACAGGCCGGACTTTGCCTCCTTGCCAAGGATAATGCCGGCGGATGGCACTGGTCAAATATAGCCTGGTGTTTCGGTGCAACACTGACCATTGACAATGGAGATGGTACATTTACAGCTAATCTGAACAGTCCTGAGGCTATTGCTGCCATGAATTATGTTAAGGATCTGAAATGGAAATACGACGTCCTTACAGCCGATCCATTGAACGAAGACTGGGGTACTGGATTTACCGCTCTTGGAACCGGTACAGCGGCAATGTACATAGCTGCCAACGATGCTGTAAATCAGCCTACCCAGGTCAACGGCCTTCCTCTTGATAAACTTGCCATGTGTGCTATTCCGGAAGGACCCGGCGGACAGTACTCACTCTTCGGCGGTACACCATATGTATTTGCAAATAATGCTACTTACGAGGAAATTGAAGCTGCTCTGAACTATCTCGAAATAATGGGTCAAGCGCCTGTTGCTTCAGATGAAGCTATAGCAGGTATGAGAGCAGATGCTCAAAATAAAGTAGCCAATGGAGTTCCCGTTATCCCACGCTTCCCAAGCTGGATTGATCAGGAAGTACTCGATGCGGAAGCTAAAATCATTGAAGAATTCGGTAATGTTGATACCAACATGTATCAGAGCTATTTTGATGCCACCAAGAGTGATGGCAACCTCAGAATGGAAGAGCCTGGTCTTACTCAGGACATGTATGCTGAAATTACAAAAGTTCTTCAGGCTGTAATTATCGATCCTGATGCAGATGTTGAAGCATTGCTCAACAAAGCCAATGAAAATTATCAGTCTCTGCTTGATCAGACATTTAAAAAGTAATTTTGGTCTGTAAAAGATAGGGTAAATATTTTATAAAGCGATGGGGTTTTCTAAAGCCCCATTCGCTTTAAATAAGGCTTCGGTTATTAAGGATGTGGCATTGTGGTAAAAGCTAATACTTTGAATCGAAACAATAAAACGAAATTTAAAAGACAGGATTTGGTCGGCTGGCTTGTTATGCTTCCATCATTGATATTATTTGCGTTCTTTGTATGGGAGCCGCTTTTGGAGAGTATACGCCTCTCACTTTATTCAGCCAAAGGTATCAGGCTTCAGGAGTTCGTTGGTCTGGAAAACTATATCAGGCTTTTCAGACATCCTGATTTCCTGGCGGCATTCAGAAATACATTCTTGTACATATTTTATTCATTGATAATTGGATTTATGGTACCGATAGTTATGGCGGTACTGATAAGTGAAACTGTACATTTAAAAAGTTTTTTTCGGGTAGGAGTGTATTTTCCCAATATTGTTCCCGGTATGGCAACTATCATGATGTGGAGTTTCTTTTTCAGGCCCGGGAACACTGGTGTTTTAAATATACTGCTATCCAAAGTCGGTATTTCACCACAGGTCTGGCTGAATAACCCCAAATGGACCATTCCCTTGATTATTATAACAATGACCTGGAAGAGTGCCGGCTCAACATCCCTGATATATATGGCTGGTATAAGCCGGATCAGCAGTGAGCTATACGAAGCCGCCACCATTGACGGTGCAGGAATATGGCAGCGGGTACGCCACATTATTGTACCAAGCATATTTTCTCTGGCCAAAACCTTGTTAATTCTTCAGATAATTTCAGTATTCCAGATTTTATATGAGCCATTGGTTATGACCAACGGCGGACCGAATAATGCAAGTATTTCACTGATGATGCTTACTTACAACTACGCATTCAGAGATTTCAACTATCCGATGGGAGCTGCTTTGTCTGTGGTAATCTGTGCAATATTGATTGTGCTCAGCGGGATCTACACAAAGCTTACCAAAGACAAAGAGTAGAAGGGGGGAATGACAGATGTTCTTTAAAAGCTATTCAGCAAAAAAAGATGGTGCTATCCGGAGTTTTGATCTTCACTCCTTTCGTGTAAAGCTCCTGATTATCTGTATAGTTGTAATATGTGCGATAATTGCCTTTGTATGCCTGTTTCCTACAGTATGGGTTTTTTTGGCCAGTTTTAAAGACATACGTGAATTCAGAAGAGAAGTCACCATTTTTCCTTCAAAATTCGATTTTTCTGTATTTGTAAAAACGTGGAACGATTTAAAATTCATAAAATATTATATAAATTCTTTAATAATGGTAGTAGGTTGTGTTATATGCTCAGTTATTTTTAATGGACTGATTGCATATGTACTGGGAATATTAAAACCTAAGGGACATCAAATTGTCACAGGCCTGGTCATGTGGAGCCTGCTCATACCCTCTACTACGAGCATTGTTGCACTGTTTGTCAATGTAAACAGACTGGGGCTTTCAAGATCCTTTATCCCCATTTGGCTTTCCTATGGTGCAAATGCCTTTATAGTTGTTTTATACAAACAGTACTTTGAAAGAATGCCAGCGGATTTGTTTGAAGCTGCAAAACTTGACGGTTGCAATGTTCTGCAGGTGTTTCTGAAAATTTTAGTTCCACTTTCAACACCTATTATATCAGTAGCAACCATCTTTACTATTACAGCTGCCTGGTCAGATTTTCTTTTCCCGTTCCTTATTCTGAACGGAACAGGAAAAGAGACTGTAATGATAGCAATATTCTCATTCAGAACATCCAACGCCACTGATGTGGAAGTATTGCGTGCAATATTGTTTTCTATAATACCACCAACAATATTATTCTTAATCTTCCAGAAACAAATAACTGATGGTGCTGCTGCAGGAGCATTAAAGGAGTAGAGATATGGTAAAAATAGCAGATAGATATTTTAAAACAGATCCATGGAATATTATAGAAGAAGGTTTCAACCCGCAATATGGTCGGGTGGCCGAATCTGTCTTTTCTTTAGGAAATGAATACATGGGTGTAAGAGGATTTTTTGAAGAGGATTATTCAGGAGATACCCTTCTTGGAAGTTACTTCAACGGTATCTACGAAAGAAGAAAACTGCCCCGTTCTGCCTATAAAGGTATAACAGACAGCATCGAATTCATGGTGAATTCGGTAAACTGGCTATATACAAGAATAATTGCTGATGATGAAATTCTGGATTTGAATGTTTGTGATTTCAGTAATTTTATAAGAAAACTGAATTTAAAGAACGGTGTTTTGACTCGTTCTTTCATTTGGCACACTAAAAACGGCAAGAAATTAAAGCTTACATTTGAACGATTTTTGGCAATGAAAAATGTACATATTGGTGCACAAAAAATATCAGTCAAGCCATTAAACTTCAGTGGCAGTATTAAAGTGATACTTGGCCTTGACTTTTCAATAAAGCATTATGCATACGACGATAATTTCTGGGAATGCCAAAACAAGATATTTGAAGACAGTTATCTGAGTATAACAGGAACAGTTAAAGGAACTAAACAGCAGGTATTTTCAAGCTGCTATATAACCGGTGATTTTTCCGGACAGAAAGATCTGACTGAAAAAGAAAAGATTGTTGCAAAAGAGTTTGTACTTCAGCTTTCAAAAGGCAATGAGGCAACACTTACCCGCCTTGTAATCAACCATGTATGCAGCAATCCCGATGATAAAAACGCACAAGAGCTTTTTAAAGCCCTGTGCAACAGCTCTAAAACTGAACTGATGAATTTGAATTATTCAGACTTGAAACTGGAAAATTTCCTGTGGTGGGATAAGGTCTGGGAAAGCTCTGATATTGTAATTAAAGGCGACGAACTAAACCAGCAGGGCATAAGATACTGTATATTCCAGATGTTCCAGACCTATCACGGTGCCAGAAAGGGTACCAATATAGGGGCCAAGGGGCTTACAGGTGAAGCTTATAACGGTAACGCATTCTGGGATACCGAGGTTTATTGTCTGCCATTTTTCATTTTCAACGACATAGAAGCAGCCAAGAATCTGTTGCTGTTCCGCTATTATACCCTGCCTGAAGCAAAGAAAAGAGCAGAGAGTCTGGATTGCAAAGGAGCATTTTATCCTATTGCCACTATAAGCGGTCGTGAATGCTGTGATCTTTGGCAGCATGCAAGCCTCCAGCTTCAGGCCTCTACCGGGGTTGCCTATGGAATCTGGTTCTATGAAAAAATGTCCAATGATAAAGCATTCTTGTTTGATTATGGACTTGAAATGCTGGCAGAAATATGCCGTATGCTTGCAACCAGGGGCGCCTGGACTGAAAACAGGACCAAATACGGATATTATTGTGTAATGGGTCCGGACGAGTTCCAGATGATGGTTAACCATAATTTTTATACTAATTATATGGCACGTTTTACGTTCAATTACACTCTGGATGTATTGGACATGTTAAAGAAAAATGATGAAAAACAATATACAGAATTTATCGCTAAAATGAATCTGTCTGAAGAGGAACTCAATGAATGGAAAGAGATGGCCGACAAAATGTATATCCCCTATGATGAAGAAACAGGGCTATATGAGCAGCATGACGGGTATTTCAAGCTTCCTCATGTCGATATCCATTCCATTCCTGTGGAAGATTTCCCGTTATATCATAATTGGTCATACGACAGGATTTACCGTAACGATATGATTAAGCAGCCTGATGTTCTGATGTTGATGCTCATGTTTAATAATTGTTTTTCTGAAAAAGAGATAAAGACAAATTATGAATATTACGAGCCCAGGTGTATTCATGAAAGTTCCCTTTCGCCATCTGTGCATTCCATCCTGGCATCCCAGCTGAAAAAACATGATGAAGCCTATGAGTTTTTCAAGTTTGCTACAAGGATGGACCTGGACAATTACAACAGAAACACCAATGAAGGATTGCATACTACATCCATAGCCGCTGCATGGATGAATATAGTATACGGCTTTGGCGGAATGCGTTCGGATGGTGATATTCTTAGCTTTGCCCCATCCATTCCTGAAAAGTGGAGCGGATACTCTTTCCGTGTAACCTATTTCGACACCGTAATTCATGTTGAAGTAGAAAAAAATACTGTATCCTTCAGGACGATCAATGGAAAACCTGTTAAAATCAAAGTTTACGATGAAATAGTTGAAGTCAGCAAAGACCCTGAAACTTTTGACATTCCCCAACAATGGAGAGGATAGAATGATTGACTGGAAAATAACTGAACGTGGCTTTTATCCTGAAAAAATAGCATTCAATGGCAACAAGTTTCTCATTGCCAATGGCTATATGGGAGTTAGAGGTACACTCGAGGAATTCACTAAAGATCAACTGGTTGCAGTGAACCTGGCCGGTTTGTATGATCAGGTGGGCAATGGCTGGCGTGAGTCAGTCAATGCCCCGAATGGTTTCTTTACTTATTTAATTGTTGATGAAGAAATCTGCAGACTTCCCGAATGCGAACCTTCGGAGCACAGTGTATCTCTTGACTACAGAAATGGTATTTTTTCCAGAAAAACTACCTGGAAAACACCAAGAGGCAGTCTTACCGTCGAATCCGAACGATTTGTAAGTCTTGCCCAGCCCCATCTTGCCCTCATGAAGTATAAAATTTCGTCCAATTTTCATGCAGATATCGAATTGATTACGGGTATTGATGCTGATGTCTGGGATATCAACGGCCCCCATTATAGCAATATGGAACTTTTTGAAGAAGATGGACTTATAAAGGCAATAGGCACTACCTCAGAAAAGGGTCACAAGATCTGTGTGACAGAAAACTGCAGTATAAACCTGCCTTCAGAGAAAAGACTGTCCATAAAAGATAAGAAAATACTCAGGCATTTCTGCTTTATTTTAAGACCTGAACATGATTGCGTAATAGAAAAATGGATATCTGTATGCACCAGCAATGACACAGAAAATTATGAGCAAAAAGCGGCCTCTTTAATCAATGACTACATGAAAAGCGGGTATAAATATGTAAAAAATTCACATATTGAAAAATGGGAAGAAAGATGGAAAGTTTCAGAAGTATTCATAGAAGGCCATAAAGAAGCCATGGAAGCTTTAAATTATTCTATCTATCATCTTATATCTGTAGCTCCCAGACACAGTAAGAGCCTTTCTATCCCTGCAAGGGGGCTTTCCGGCCAGGTCTATAAAGGAGCTGTTTTCTGGGACACAGAAATGTTTATGCTGGATTTCTTCCTTTATACAGATCCTCAGGTTGCAAGAACTCTTATCAAATATCGTATAGACACTCTTGATGGTGCCATTAGAAAAGCCCGGTATTATGGCTATGATGGTGCTTTCTATGCATGGGAGAGCCAGGAGACCGGAGACGACGCCTGCTCGGATTACAATGTAGTTGATGTTTTTACAAAAAGACCTGTAAGAACTTATTTTAAAGACAAGCAAATTCATATCTCATCCGCAATTGTCCGTGGAATCATGCGCTATATAGAAATAACCGGCGACAAGACAATTCTGGACGAGGGCGGCGCAGAAACAATTATAGAATGTGCAAAATTCTATTATTCTTTACTGCTCAAAAGATTGAACCGGAATGTTTATGAACTGCACGATGTGGTAGGTCCTGACGAATATCACGAAAGAGTTAATAACAATGGATATACAAACCGCATGGCCAAATATACCTTTGACATGGCAGTTGAAGTTCTAAGTTCAGTTAAAAACCTTGAACCTGAAACTGCCAAAAGGCTTAAGAACAAATATAAAGTTTCACAGCTTATAAAATCCTTTACTGATGCATCTAAGCATATTTATATCCCCCAGCCTGATAAAAACGGGATAATCGAACAATTCGACGGCTATATGAAACTTGAAGATGCAAGCCTTGAAGAGGTCAGGTCAAGACTACTTGACGAAAAAGAATACTGGGGCGGTGCCAATGGAGTGGCTTCCCATACCAGGATAATCAAACAGGCAGACGTAGTTACCTGGCTCGCCATGTTCCCTGACGATTTTCCCCATGAAATTCTCTTGGCCAACTGGAGATATTATGAGCCCAGAACTGAACATGGTTCATCTTTAAGTGCCTGTATGTATGGTCTTTTGGCCTGCCGCTGCGGTATGCCTGAAAAAGCTCTTCCATTTTTCATGAAATCAGCCAGAGCTGATCTTGAAGGAACAGGAAAAGAATGGGCAGGTCTGATATATATTGGGGGTACACACCCGGCAGCGGCCGGCGGCGCGTACATGACAGCAGTAAACGGATTTGGAGGAATATATTTTGAAGAAGAGAAATTAAAAGCAAAACCCCAGCTTCCTCCCAACTGGCAAAAGCTAAGGTTCAATATTTACTATAAAGGGAAGCTGCACCGGGTGGAAGTGGATCAAAAAGGCGGTGTTTCTGTTACAAGAGAACCATAACCTGATTTTGAATCAGGTTTTATGGTTCTGACGCTCTCCCTTTCCACCAGATAGGTTGGAAGTATAACCTCAGCAGTTTCTGGTTCCTTGCCTTCAAGTTTTTGCAGCATGAGATTGACAGCATGTTCACCTTTAAGATGAATGTCCTGATGGATGGTAGTAAGTGTTGGGGTCAGCATACGACATAAAGGAATATCGTCAAAACCTATTATTGAAATGTCATCAGGAACTTTTCTTCCCAGTTTGCGCAACCCCGCCATTATACCGGCCGCCATTATATCGGCAGTGACTACAAGACCTGTAATATCAGGATGCCTGGCAATTTCTTCACTGACAGCAAAGCAGGATTCCAAATCCATTTCGCTTTCAAACACAATTTGTTTGTCAAATGGAATGGAAGACTCGGTAAGGGCAGCTTTATAGCCATAAAAACGTTCCTGAAGAACGCCGCCATCCCTGATAGTTGGAGAGACAAACCCGATACGTCTGTGACCATGATCAATCAGATGCTTAGTTGCAGTATAGCTGCCTTTAAAATCTTCAAGACCGACGTTGCAGAAATTGGGATGATGTACGTAGCTGTCTATAAATACTATAGGAATATTTAATGTGGATAATACATCAAAAAAGCGATCCTTGAAAACACCAGTGAAAAATAGTCCGTCCACATTCCAGTTTCGTAAGAATGCCATAAGCTCATCCGATGTTTCAACGGTACGCAGCATAAGGTAGTATCCATTTTCACGCAGTGCACGTTCAATGGCACCTGTAAACGATGACTGGAAGGGGTCGTCCATAAAACTTGCCTGGTTTTTTGGAATAATATGATTTATCATGCCGATAACCTTTGAAGAGTTCGATACCAGAGACCTGGCAGACATATTGGGCACATAATTTAACTCTTTGATGGCCCTGTTGACTTTTTCTATTGTTTCAGCAGAAACCCTGCCGGTCCTTCCATGTATAACATTGGAAACTGTGGTACAGCTGACACCAGTTAGTTTTGCAATATCTTTTATCGTTGCCATAGCCAACGTCCTTTCCATAGTTTAATGTTAAACCTGTTTATTTTAGTTTAACATTAATATGAATATTATACAAATAAACTTTTTAAATTTACACTCTAATTTTGTAAATTACTGCTATAAAAATAGAACCGGGACTATATCGAATTTTTATAAGCTGTGCAAGAAACTCAACTGTCAGAGAAAATTTATATTTTTTATATAAATTTAAATTAAATCTTTCAGGTAACAAATAAAAAAGGGGATGAAATTATGAGCGAGAGCAAAAAAACCGTCATTCCGGAAATTGTACTCATTATTCTTTTAGTTGCAGCCATCATAGTTTCGCTTATTTATGTAAAAAACAAAAAGGTGGTGGCAGCATCGGCTAACATTCTGGCTGATTCCAAACTTGTTCTGTACGAAGGGCCGAAGTCTTTGAAGGATGCAACCGAAGAAGACTTAAAATCCACCTCTGAAAACCAGAGAGACATCTCACTTATGAGGTGCACGGACACAATAGTAAAAGTCAATGGCCACGACTGTTTCGTCTACGACACAAATGTCAATCACACCAGACAGTGGGTTAATACTTATGCTCCCCCGCTTTCCAGAACTCCAATCACTTATTTTGATTTTGAAGGCGCGGCAGTAATAGAGGTTATTGTACCAGGACGACAACTGGACAGTGTGAAAATAAGTCCTTTGAACTATGGAATAACTCCTGAAATCGATAAGGAAAATCATACAGTAAAATTCACAATTACAGAACCTGATACCTATACAGTAACCTTTAATGATTCTCCCGAGCGGGCTCTTCATATTTTTGCCAACCCTATAGAAACAGATGTTCCTTCACCTGATGACGAAAATGTAGTTTATATCGGTCCGGGGGAATGGAATATCGAAGCCATTATGCTGGAAGACGGTCAAACCTTGTATATTTCCGGCGGAGCTGTAGTACATGGTATAGTCAATTCAAACTTCACCAAAAACGTCACAGTCAGAGGCCGCGGTATTATTGACGGCTCCCATTACAAGAGCTGGCAGGGGAAAATGGCTTATATTCCGCTTAAATTCGATAACTGCGAAAATATCAACATCCGAGATGTCATAGTATTAAATCCAAATGCATGGGTATGCCAGGCATTCAATTCTAAAAACGGTATCATAGACGGAATAAAAATCATTTCGCCAAGACCCAATGGTGATGGTATAACATTGCAGTCCTGTGAAAACTTCGAGGTCAAAAACTGTTTTGTAAGAAGCTGGGACGATTCATTGGTCGTGAAAAACTATGATAAAAATTCAAAGAATATAACCTTTAAAAATATACAGATATGGACGGATCTTGCCCAATCAATGGAAATCGGGTACGAAACAAACAAGGGCAAAAAACCTGATCCGAGTATTACTAATATTTCCTTTGAGGATATAACAGTATTGAATAACTTCCATAAACCCGTCATTTCAATACATAATGCGGATGATGCTCTGGTCTCCGATGTGACCTTCAGAAATATTGTGGTAGAAAACGCTCAAATTGGAAGCGGTGACGGCGAAGAGATGCCATACCTTATTGATCTTTGGATTACCCAGAGCGGTAACTGGTCGTCTACCCGGGACAGAGGCCAGATACGAAACGTAACTATAGAAAATGTACAGGTTCTTTCAGGGAAGTTTAACCCCTCTCGTATAAAAGGCTTTGATGCTGAACATACAATTGAGGATGTAGTTATCCGGAATCTTGAAATATTGGGAGAAAAAATCACAGATTTTGAAGCCGGCAAATTTGAAATTGATGAACAAACTACAAAGAATATCTCTATTGAATAAGAAAGGGGTGTACATAAATGAAAAAAGCATTAAGAGTGATATTGATTTTACTGGTTCTTGTACTGATTTCTGTCCATGTTTATGGCTTTTTTGGTATTAAGGATGCGTCCATTGAAATGAATCCTGAAAATCTCATTGTTGTTGAAGCCCCAGACCAGACAGAAGCTATGGAACATCCTGATTTTATAAAAGAAGAATATGTTCCGGTTATACCTGAAGGGACAAATATTGCTCTTGAAGGTAAAGCAACAGCCAGCAGTTTTACACAGGTATATAATGCCAGAAGGGCAATAGACGGTGTTGCGGTAGGTGTTTCCTATTGGGAAGCTGCACCTAACAGCTATCCCAATACTCTCACTGTCGATCTTCAGAGAAAGGCACCTATCCATGCAATCAGAATATGTCTTAATCCTGCTTCAATCTGGGCAAAAAGAACACAGACCTTTTCGGTAAAGATCAGTGATGATGGCGAAAATTTCGAAGAGTTAATACCAATGCAGCAGTACACTTTTGATCCTGATAGAAATAATGAAGTAGTTCTTGAATTTGATACCGTAGAAACCCAGTTTGTTCAGCTTGAATTTACTGAGAACTCAGGTGCAACTGGCGGACAGGTCGCTGAATTTGAGATTTACAGCAAAGAAAGTTGACCTTTCAATTATATAGCCACAACATAATTTCTGTTTACTTGCATATTGAACTCTTAGGATCAGATTCATAAGTATTGCATTAAATCATACCCTCCCTTAATAAGAGTTCAATATGCAAGGATAAATAAGTTTTAAGGTATACCTGAAATATATTTGAATTTAAAACTGTATTTCATATTATATTATTTGACTTCAACCAACCAATATATTACATTTTAAGGAGAGAGCATATGATAAAAGGTGTAATTTTCGATTTGGACGGGGTTCTTGTTTCAACCGATGAGCTTCACTATAAAGCCTGGAAACGGCTTGCAGAAGAACTTGGTATTGACAATTTTACAAGAGAAGACAACGAAAAACAGCGCGGTGTAAGTCGCATGGAATCACTGGAAGTAGTCTTAAATAAGAGCGACAAAGAATATTCACAGGAAGAAAAAGTTGCCCTAGCCGACAGGAAAAACGGGTATTATGTTGAAATGCTTCAAAAGCTGGATTCATCAGCATTATTGGCCGGAGCTGTTGAAACCCTTAAAATGCTCCGGGAAAAAGGGTATAAAATTGCAGTTGGTTCTGCCAGCAAGAACGCACCCCTGATAATTGAAAAAACCGGATTGCTTCCTTTAATAGATGAAATCAGCTGCGGCCTTGATATCACTAAATCAAAACCGGATCCGGAAGTCTTTCTGGTGGCAGCAAAAAAATTAAATCTTGAACCTAAAGAATGCCTGGTTGTGGAAGATGCCGCTGCAGGTGTTGAGGCTGCTAAAGCCGGTGGAATGAAATCCCTGGGTGTTGGCCCTTATTATAAATCCCTTGGTGCTGATTATGCATCAGAAACGCTGCTTGATGTGAACTGGGAAACTGTATTGAAATAAATAATGATAATTACATATATGCATAAAAATTATGAACCCATTAGCTGTTTGTTTAATGTATAAATATAAGGCGGTGTTTTTATGCCCGATATGCTGGTAAAGCTCTATGAACTTCCTGACAATTCAAAGCTGATCAGTCAGCTCGACGAAAAAGGATATCGCATAATGAGAGCCATGGCACCCAACAAATCCAAAGTTATCCGATATGTCAAGGAGACCTTTGGAGAGAACTGGGCAAGCGAATGTGATGTGGCTTTTTCCAATAAGCCTATCACCTGTATAATAGCTGTAGACAAGGACAAAAATATAGTGGGTTTTGCCTGCTATGAAGCCACCTGCAAAGCATACTTCGGGCCTATAGGCGTGTCAGAAAACTGCCGGGGTCTTAATATAGGCAAGGCTCTGCTCATATATGCTTTACAGGGGCTTAAGGAACTGGGATATGCTTACGCCATTATTGGAGGTCCAGAGGATGCGGTGGGTTTTTATGAGAGAACAGTAAATGCAATAATTATCCCCGGATCGACACCGGGGATATATAAGGATATGATATAACTGGTACAGTTGTAATAAAGGCATCAGTTGTTAAATTCAGACGCCAGGTCTGAAGATCCAATATCCTGAGTATTTAAAATATGACATTATTAGGCGACACTATATACTCCCATTGATGTATGTCAAGATGCAGGTTCTTTCCTGCATCTTTTCTTCCATCGAAGAAAAGTCTATCTGCCTCTAATTCTTCTATTTTCTCAACTCTTCCTTCCAGATAATCCTCTACCCTTCGCTTAGCCTCTATAATCCTCTGTTTAAGACCACCAAACCGGATACTTAATACTTCAAAACCAAAGGGTTTATTATCCTCCATCCACTGACTGCGTATATTCTCATAGAATACAGAAACTCTGTCCAAAAGTTCATCCAGTGTTTCTGTCAGAGATTTCAGGGCGGCATGGTCTTTATTCTCATAAGCCTTTTTCAGTTTAAGACCCATATCGCATTTAAGCTCAAGTACATCGCAAAGGTGGGCCTGAATCATAAACAGGTTTCTGTACCCGGGATTTCTGTCTGCGGCTTCTTTAAGCAGCCCGCTGAATTGTGCGTATTGCCGGCTGTATTCATCTTCAATTACATGTTTATCAAAAAGTCCCAATAGAATATCCTGATAAAACAGATACTTGGATGGATTTACTCCACACCTGCCCGGTTTTTCATTTCCTTCAAGCTGATTTGGAAGATCCAAAAGCAAAAAATCCTCAAGAGCCGCTCCTGCACATATCTTAAACCTTTCATCAAGGTGATTGTCACTGATGTTTTTTGCATAACTGTTTTCTGCAAAAAGTTGTATCACCGGCAGAATTGTAAACACTGAACACTCAGCCCCGTCATCACCCCAGACAGTGACAAACATATTATTAATACCTTTTTTATTGCACTGCTCAAGAATCACTCGACTGCTCAAAAGCGAAAAGCCGATCATTGGAGTATATCCCTTCCAGCGCCATGCTCCGCCTGCAAATATTACCGGTCTTCCGG
>ERZ773359.3307-NODE-3307-length-18724-cov-15.456425_pt1 | contig 18724 bp, 19 predicted proteins | sample MGYA00374955_ERZ773359 | MGnify/ENA primary metagenome ERZ773359 (study PRJEB29098, sample SAMN04486028) | biogas fermenter metagenome | study: EMG produced TPA metagenomics assembly of the Biogas fermentation microbial communities from Germany - Plant 4 DNA1... | reverse complement strand
TATGACCATCGATAGGTCCTAGATATTTAAAACCCATCTCTTCAAATATCATGCCATGAACTACTAGAGATTTAAAGCCTCTTTTAACCTGTTCTATACCTTTAGCTATAGGTTTACCTATTCTAGGTAGCTTTTCTAGCAAGTGTTGAGTGCCTTTTTTTATCCAATTATATTCAGCACTAGTTCTTACCTTAGAAAGATGTCCTGCCAGGGCACCAACATTATGGGATATGGACATTTCGTTATCGTTTAGCACAACAATCAGATTAGTTTTACTATGCCCCGCATCATTTAGCGCTTCAAATGCCATGCCTCCTGTAAGAGCGCCATCTCCAACAATAGCTACTACATTATAATCATCATGGGATTGTAAGTCCCTTGCCCTAGCTATGCCCAACGCTGCTGAAATTGCAGTACTGCTATGCCCTGTTTCAAAAATATCATGGTTGCTTTCCTTACGTTTGGGGAAACCACTTAATCCCCCAAATTGCCTCAGAGAGTCAAATTTATCCTTTCGTCCAGTAAGAATTTTATGAATATATGATTGATGACCGACATCCCAAATGAGTTTATCATGGGGGCTATTGAAAACATAATGGAGCGCAATAGTTAGCTCCACTACCCCTAAATTGGACGCCAAATGTCCCCCAGTTTTTGAAACAGTTTTCAGAACAAAATCCCTTATTTCTTGGGATAATTTTTCTAAATCTTCTATTGTCAATGCTTTTAGATCCTTGGGAGATTGGATAGAATCTAGCAATGAATATTTCATCCTTATGCCTCTTTCTTTTCTGTCATATCTTTTGTTATCGTAAAATTTAACGTTAAATAATAGCTTAAATACTTATTGAGCTTATAAACAAGTTAATATACTAACAAAAGATATCTCCATGGTCAAAATTATAATTATATCATAAAATTAAGTTGTAAACTTAAAAAAATAACTGTGAAATAATAAAACCTAATAAGGCTCCAGCAAAAACCTCAATTGGAGTATGTCCTAACAACTCTTTTAGTTTCTCCTCAGGAATACTCCTTTTTGTTTGAATTTGTTCTAGTATATCGTTTAAAACAGCAGCTTGTTTCCCTGCTGCTCTCCTTATGCCTGCTGCATCGTACATTACTATTAAAGCAAAAGTAATTGCTACAGCAAAAATGGGTGAGTCATATCCTTCTAATTTTCCAACTGATGTAGCTAAAGATACCACGAAGGCAGAGTGAGAGCTGGGCATACCACCAGCCCCTACAAATCGCCTAATATCAAGTTTTCTATTAAAAACCAAGGTTAGTATCACCTTTAACAGTTGGGCTATAAACCATGCTAATAGACTAACCCATAAAATATTGTTGTATAGTAGCTGAGTAAACGAGCTCATGGTTTTCCTCCTAGTTGTGACGATCTATAATGAATTTAGCCAACTGTTTCAGAAACTCGCCTTTTGAACCGAAAATTCCCATTTGGGCTATGGCATTATCACATAGTTCCCTAGCAATGGACCAGGATTTATCCAAGCCATATTTATCTACATAGGTAGCTTTTTTCTTATCCTTATCTCTACCAGTCTTTTTACCTAGTTTTTTGTCATCTCCTATAACGTCTAAAATATCATCTATAACTTGGAAAGCCAATCCTAAAGATTTCCCATATTCCATAAGGGCTTTGGACATATTTTCAGGCGGATCTTCCAGCATAATGCTGGCTTTTAAAGAAGCCATAAAAAGAGCACCTGTTTTATGCTCATGGATGTATTGCAATGTATCAGAGTCAATCTCCTTGCCTTCACATTCTAGATCCACTACCTGGCCAGCTATCATGCCTCTAACCCCTGCAGCTTGAGCAATGGTATTAATAGCTTTTACATGATTTACAAGCTTATGAGCATATTTTAGGGCATTATCCAACATGATCTCATATGCCAAATTCAACAGTGCATCTCCGCTTAATATGGCAATACCTTCTCCAAAAACTTTATGATTAGTGGGTACTCCTCTTCTAAAATCATCGTTATCCATAGCTGGAAGATCGTCATGAATTAGAGAATAGGTATGGATCATTTCAAGTCCTCCTGCTAAGGGCAAGGATTCATTTAAATTTCCTTCCAATAGCCTATGAGAAGCTAATAGCATAACAGGACGTAGACGCTTGCCACCAGCAAAAAGACTATGGTTCATAGAGTCAAAGATAATCTTAGGGTAATTCTCCATACCATCCAGCGTATTGCGCAAATATTCATTTACTTTTGTTGCTAATTCATCATATTGCTTCTTAAACATATCCATATTAGTCACCATATTGCTCCTCTAAGAAAGGTATTTCTTCTAATTCTCCATCTTTATTTTTGATTAAAATATTAATCTCCTGCTGAGCTTTTTCAAGCTTTTCTTTACAATGCTGAGACAAAAGAATACCTCTTTTATACAGTTCAACAGCTTCCTCCAGGGTCAGAGACGACTCTCTTCCCTCAAGTCTATCAATTATTTCTTCAAGCTCAGCAATAGCCTCTTCAAAATTTAATGAAGATATATCTTTATCTGCTCCAGTTTTCATTAGCAGGCTCCTTTTCTTTACTAGTTATATTACAAGTAGCATTACCATCCGTCAAGTGAATTTTCACTTGCATATTTTCATGCAACTCATCAACAGATCTTATAATACTCCCCTTTTCTATATCTGTAACGATACTAAATCCTCTCATCATGACAGAAAGAGGATTTAAGGCTTCCAAATAGGAAACAGTTCTAACAAACTTATCAGATCTAGCACTAATAAAATTATCCATATTAGTCATAATTTTCTCTGTTGCATAATCCAACCTCTGCTCATAAGCAGCAAATAAGCGTTCAGGATATTTTAGAACATAGCTATTGGATAGTTTATCCAGATAATTAGATAGTTCTTTCAATTTATTAGTCATAGTATCTTGAAGCCTTCTATCCAAACCCTCTAAGGCTTCATGTATACTTGATATCTCAGCAACAGCTATCTCACCAGCGGAAGAGGGAGTAGGAGCTCTTACATCCGCTACTAAATCAGCAATGGTAAAATCCGTCTCATGCCCTACAGCAGATATTATAGGAATTCTGGATCCAAATATGGCACGGGCTACTTTTTCCTCGTTAAAGGCCCATAATTCTTCTATGGACCCCCCTCCTCTGCCTACAATTAGAATATCTATATCCTCCCGGGTATTGGCATAATTAATAGCGGCACTAATCTGATCCTTTGCATTTTCTCCCTGAACTGCTACAGGGATTACTAGAATATCCACCGTTGGATTTCTCTTTGATATTACCTTAATAACATCGTGGACAGCAGCTCCAGTATGGGAAGTTATAATCCCAATTTTTCTAGGATAGGCTGGTAATGGCTTCTTATGTTCTTGACTAAATAAACCTTCTTTCATCAATTTTTCTTTCAAAGCTTCTAAAGCGGCATATAGTTCACCAATGCCATCCCTTTCCATATGTTGTACATATAATTGGTATTGCCCATCCCGGGTATATAAGGAAATATTTCCCCTAACTATGACAGACATTCCATCGGTTGGCACAAAATTTAGACTATAGGCATAATTTTTAAAAAATACACACTTAATCCGAGCCTGATTATCTTTAAGGGTAAAATACATGTGTCCCGAAGAATGTAGCTTAAAATTAGATATTTCCCCTCTAATCCATAGGTTTTGAAGCACAGGATTTTTATCCATAAGGCTCTTCACATAGTTATTAACCTGCTCTATTGTGAAAATCTGTCTATTCATTTCCATATGCTGCCTGTACAGTATTTTTTAATAACATGGTTATAGTCATGGGTCCAACTCCTCCAGGTACTGGAGTAATCCAACCTGCCTTATGGACAGCTTTTTCAAAGACTACATCTCCCTTTAGTTTTCCGTCTACTCTGGTAGTACCCACGTCAATAACAATAGCCCCTTCTTTAATGTATTCATCATCAATTGACTCGGGCCTACCCATAGCAACTACCAATATATCCGCACTTTTTGCTAACTCCTTAAGGTTCTTAGTTTTAGAATGACACATAGTTACTGTTGCATTCTCTCTAAGTAGCATTATGGACACAGGTTTGCCAACAATGTTGCTACGGCCAATTACTACTGCATGCTTGCCAGCGATATCTTGGCCTGTTTCTTTTATTAAGGTAATAATCCCTTTTGGAGTACAAGGCTCAAAACCCTTTTGTCCTACAAAAAGTTTTCCTATAGTTAACGGATGGAAGCCATCCACATCTTTTTTAGGATCAATGGCACTTATGACAGCATCTTGATCTATGTGACTAGGTAAAGGCAGCTGTACTAATATACCATGAATATCTTTATCATTATTTAGTTTATGGATTTCTTGTAGTAAAGTATCTTGAGAAATATCTTGGTCCATATAAATTACCCTAGACTCAATTCCTATTTCCTTACATGCTTTTTCCTTATTTCTCACATAAACTTGGGAGGCAGGATCCTTACCTACAAGGATTACCGCTAAACCTGGAACAAATCCCCTCTCCTTACTTAGCCTTTTAATATCTTCCTTTAATGAACTTCTTATCTTATTAGCTATTGCCTTTCCGTCTATTATCTTAGCTGCCATATTAGTAACCTCCTTTAATTAACCTGTTATGAAATCCAACAGTTATTTTAGCTGTAATCAGCATTATACTTTTTCAGACCTAATAGAGCAACTCCAACAGCGTTGTCTTTTGATAATTTAGGATCAGCAAAAAACAATCTTATGGAATTATCCAACTTTTTTAGCCTTAGTTCAAGATGTTTACGGATTATACTATTGGATGACACTCCACCAACCATCAAGATGTTTTTGATATCTCTCTCTTTAATAGCATTTGCAATCCATTTTTCCAGGGTTTTAACCAAACACATAAAAACTGCTAAGGCCACGTCTGCTGGATTTTCTCCTGCCTCTATTAGCCTTCTTGCATGAGTTTCTGCACCAGAAAATCCAATCTCATATCCCCTTACAAATGAAGGTATTATCACCTTTCCTGGCTGCCCTTTAAAGGCCAGCTCCTCCAATTTAGGTCCCGCCGGAAAAGGAAGTCCCAAAGCTACCCCTACTCTGTCGACAAACTGGCCAGCATGAAGATCCTGAGTCTCCCCAATTATAGAAATATCAAAGCCAGTTTCTTTTCTGTGTATCTCTAACATCTCTGAGGTTCCCCCTGAAAGATGGATAGCCACAAACCGATCTTCATCTAAACCTTCTACTGAGGATAGACCTGCCATTACATGACCTTCTTGATGGGTTGTTTCATAAAAAGGAACCTTTAATATATTTGCCATGGCTTTCCCTACTAGATAGGACACCATAAAAACTGGCATATATGAATCCTCTACTGGCCTGGGTTTAGTGCTACTACATATAGCCACAATATCTAAATCATCAGTTACATTTGCAATTAAATCGGTGATATTGGGCAAATTATGCAAGTGTTGAAATAAGGCTTTGGATTGACTTAGGCCTCGCTGCCCTTTGTCTACCTCAAGCATAATCTGACCATTGGAAATCACCTTGCCCTTTAAATCCACTGTTGCCATAGAAGTAGTATAACAGCTGGTATCAAATCCCAAAACTACTTTCATTATTAATCCTGCTCCTTATCAGCTACAAGGGACTCCATCCTTACAAAGTTCCCTAATATTCCATTAATAAATGAACTGGATTTTTCATTTCCATACTTTTTGGCCAGCTCTACAGCTTCATTAATTGACACACCATAAGGAATATCTTCCTTGTACAATATTTCATATATGGCCAGTCTGAGGATTGCAAGATCAACTTTGGACATCCTATCCACTGTCCACCCCTTAGCATACTTTTCAATATAGCCATCTATCTTAGACTGTTCTTCATCCATAGAAAATAAAATTTCTTTTATATACTTTTCATCGTTTGCATTCAATTTATATTCGTCTATAAGAGCTAATAAAGACTCCTTATGGTGTTCACCAGCTACATCTTTTTCATATAGTAATTTCATTAATGCTTCTCTCGCAAATTTTCTAGCCATCTATTTCCTCCGAATGATATATCCTAGTGTAATTAATAAGTATATTTTTAGTATACTTAAATTTAGTTGATAGTTTTAACTATTATGTAGTATTCTGTCCAAAAAAGAAGTAAACCTTTCTTTTTTATCGGAGATTCCTCCTATCCAGTATCCAACAAGCCCACATAATGCTAAAAAAACTGTCTTCCAAAATCCAATTATTAATATAATAATCCCTACAACAAAACCCAACAATACACCAAAAAATTTACCCCGATGATTTGTTAATAATTCATTTAACAATTCCCTAAGCACTTGGACACCTCCTCACTGCACTTTTGAACGTTGTTGAGGTGCTACAAGATTATCTATATATATAAATATCTCTTTTACTAAGATACCAGAATAATTTTGAATATACTCCTTAACCTTTTCTTGAATGGCAGCAGATACATCTGGCAAAACAACATCAGGCATAATTAATAATTTCAGCTGTATCTTTATTCCATCCTCTTCAGTTATAATATTGACTCTTACATCTTTGACCTCATTGAAGCTACGCACTACTTTTTGAGTCATGATCTCTAGTGTTTGGACTGATACGCGTATAGCGCCTAAATCTGTATGCCGCAATAAAGTACTCATTAAAACCCTGGGTTTAGGACGTGCAAAAAGCAGTTTGAGACTGGTTATTATAAAAAGTATAGAGATCAGTGAAGCTATCAGTAAAAACTGCCAATTAAAGTAAAGACTTTGTAAAGCAGCGCTTATTTCACTTATATGAATAACATTAATTCCTATAGCCACACACACTGCTAAAACTGCTAAAGATAATAGCAAAATAATAAGTGTATATATGGTTTGCAACAGCTTATTTAAAACATTTGTCTTCATAAGCTAAAACCTTCCTTTATCTTGTTTTTTTGTAAAAATCATACATGTAATAACCCTCTGAAATTAATCAGAGGGTCTATAGGTTATTAGTCCATATCACTCGACTCTTTTTCTTTAGAATCTTTATGAAATTCAATTCCTTGTATGTAAATGTTTACTTCAACAACTGTCAAACCTGTCATAGTTTCCACGGATTTCTTTACATTTTCCTGAACATTCCATGCTACTTCTGGTATCTGAACACCGTAATCAACAATCATGTATAGATCAATGGCAGCTTCCTTTTCACCAACTTCTACTCTCACACCTCTAGCAGGTGTTTTTTTGCCAAACTTTTCAACGATTCCCGCGCTCATAGAAGCGACACCTTCTACCTCAAGAGCTGCTAGGCCTGCTATAGTAGCTACTACTTCATCAGCAAATATAACTTTACCCCGTTCTCCGTTAGCAGTTTGAATGGTTTCCTCTATCAATTTATTCACCTCCATATTTAGCAATTTACAAATAAATACATTGTAAATTAGACTTACTTTATTATAGCAGAATAACCGTTCATTTACAAATAATCCATATAAAAAAATCCCCTAAGGGATTTTTTATTCTTCCTCATTATGAGAAATATTTCGTTCTAAACCAAATTCTTTAAGGACTTTTAACTCAATTTCATCCCGTATTTCCTTATTTTCTTTTAAAAACTGCTTTGCATTTTCCCTTCCTTGACCTAGGCGGATGTCCCCATAAGAATACCAGGCACCGCTCTTATTGACAATATCCTTGGAAGCAGCTAGATCCAATATAGAGCCTTCCTTAGATATACCTTCCCCATATATAATATCAAATTCAGCTTGCTTAAAGGGAGGAGCTACTTTATTCTTTACTACCTTAACTCTTGTACGATTTCCTATCATATCAGAGCCTTGTTTTAGGGTATCTACCCTACGTACATCCAGACGAATAGAAGAATAGAATTTAAGCGCCCTGCCTCCAGGGGTAACTTCCGGATTTCCAAACATGACTCCTACCTTTTCTCTTAACTGATTTATAAAAATAGCAACAGTATTGGATTTGCTAATTATTCCAGATAGCTTTCGGAGGGCTTGAGACATTAAGCGTGCCTGTAAGCCAACATGGGAGTCTCCCATTTCACCCTCTATCTCTGCTTTAGGTACCAAGGCAGCAACAGAATCTATAACTACAACATCTATAGCTCCGCTTCTTACCAAAGCTTCTGTAATTTCCAGTGCTTGCTCTCCAGTATCAGGCTGAGATACCAATAAATTATCTAAATCTACTCCAAGTTTGGCAGTATAATAAGGATCCAAAGCATGTTCTGCATCAATAAATGCAGCTGTTCCGCCCAATTTTTGAGCTTCTGCAATAACATGAAGAGCTACAGTAGTCTTACCCGAAGACTCTGGTCCAAATATCTCTACTACTCTGCCTCTAGGTAAACCACCTACTCCTAATGCTATATCCAATTCCAGACAACCTGTAGGAATTACATCTACGTTTAAATGAGTATCACTACCCAGTCTCATAATGGAACCCTTGCCAAATTGCTTTTCAATTTGGGCTAGGGCCATATCCAAAGCCTTTTGCTTTTCCACATCCATCCCCGAAGCTTTTCGGGGCTCACCTGCCTTTCCCTATAATAAATAAACTGATATTTCCAGCGAACGTCTGTTCTGTTCTAATTATATAATATTATATAAGATCAGTCAATGGCTTCTTTAGCTAAGATTTCAGCCTATTTCCCCATTTAAAAGGGCACGTCTTATAGAATCTAATGCAAGGGAAGCTGATGATTGTTGGACTCTTTTTCTATCGCCTAATAAATTATATTTTTTTACACATAAAGACCCTCTTTTATCGCCGATTCCTATATACACAAGGCCTACTGGTTTATCCTTGCTTCCTCCACCTGGACCTGCAATGCCTGTTACCGCTACCCCTATATCAGCACCTGAAGTTTCAATAATACCCTTGACCATTTCTTCGGCAGTTTGATGGCTAACAGCTCCATATTTGGCTAGGGTATCTTTTGATACCTTTAACCGCTCTATCTTTGATTGGTTACTATAGGCAACTACTCCCTGGAGAAAAACTTGGGATGCTCCTGGAATACTGGTTATCCTTTCAGCTATTAGTCCACCTGTGCAAGATTCGGCTGTGGCTATAGTTTTACCTGATTCAATTAGTAAGTTGACAACTACACTCTCTAAAGTATCGTCATCTACTCCATATACTACATCGCCTAATCTCTCCCTTATTTTTTGTTCTACTGGCTGTATTAGTTTATATGGATCCTCATTTCTTGATGTCTTTGCTGTAAGCCTAATAGTTAATTCCGATGCTCCTGCCAATGGCGCTATGGTGGGATTGCTTTGATTGATAAGCAAATCCTTTATTTTCTCCTCCATATCAGATTCGCCAATGCCGTATATTTTAAGAACCCTAGATATGATTTTTTCGCTGCTTTTACTTTCCAAATAGGGAATTACATGTTCTTCAAACATTGGCTGCAGCTCCCTTGGAGGTCCTGGGAGAATGATAAATATTTTGTTATTATGCTCTAGTATGGCGCCTGGAGCTGTACCTTTATTATTGGGCAGTACAATTGAACCTTTAGGAAAATATGCTTGTTTATAATTATTTTGGCTGACGGTTCTTCCTCTCTTAGCAAAGTATTCCTCTATTTGCTTAACACTAGGCTGATGTAGTTCCATGGGAATGCCTAAAAATTCAGCAATTGTTTCTTTTGTCAAATCATCCATGGTAGGGCCCAATCCACCTGTGGTAATTATTAAGTCAGCCCTACTCACAGCAATTTTTAAAACTTCTTTAAGACGTTTGTTATTGTCTCCTACCACTGTATGAAAAAAAACATTAATGCCTAGTTGGGAGAGTTTTTGTGATATATACTGGGCATCTGTATTGGCAATTTGACCCAATAGAAGCTCGCTGCCTACTCCAATTATTTCAGCATCCATTATTTAACCTCCTTAAGAGTAAAAAATTTTAAGCATTTTCCTTTAATACCATGCGATTTTTATAAATATAATCCACACCAGATAATATAGTTACTATAGTTGCCAAATATACGGATATAGTGTCAAAAGGAAAACCTATATACTCAAAGGGAAAGTTATTAAGGAGTACAGAAACTATAGATACTATCTGTATTATGGTTTTAATCTTACCTAACCAGCTGGCTGCAATAACAATCCCTTTGGAGGCGGCTACTACGCGAAAACCGGTAACAATAAACTCTCGGCTTATAATAATTATTGCTACTACAGATGAAATCCGTCCCATCTCTACTAATATCACTAAGGCAGAAGTAATTAACAGCTTGTCTGCCAATGGATCTAAAAATTTTCCTAAATTGGTTATCTCATTCCTCCTCCGTGCTATATATCCATCCATACTGTCGGTACTAGCAGCCAAGATAAAAATAAAGGCCGCTATATACTGGCTATATGGAAAATTACTTAACAAGCACAGGATAAATAATGGAATTATAAATATTCTAGTAAAAGTTATTTTATTAGCTAAGTTCATAGTGATCCCCCAATAAATCATAATCATATGCCTTTGTAATCTTTACTGGCACAAAATAACCTGGTTTTAAAGGCTGTTTGCTAAACACAAAAACATGCCCATCTATCTCAGGTGCCTGCCCATAATGCCTGCCTATATAAATACCCGGTGAATCCTCTCCCTCGATTAATACATCCAAAATTTTGCCAACAAATTTCCTATTGAATCTCTTAGATATTTTCCGCTGTATAGCCATTAGTGTATTTTTTCGCTTAACCTTAGTTGTATCATCAACTTGATCTAAAAATTCAGCTGCAGGTGTTCCTTCTTCCCTGGAGTAAGCAAATACTCCCGCATGATTGAAAGGACAGTTCTCTATAAATGTTTTGAGTTCCTCAAATTCTTCCTGGCCTTCTCCAGGAAATCCTACAATGTAAGTAGTTCTTAAAACGACTCCAGGGACTTTTTTTCTTATTTTATCTATTAATTGTTGTGCTTGCAACTTGGAAAAACGTCTATTCATCCTATCTATTATGTTAGGATTTACATGTTGAAGAGGAATATCTAGATACTTACATATTTTACTCTCTTGAGCCATTAAATCCAACAGCTCATCGGTTATTCTGTCAGGATAACAGTATAAAAGTCGTATCCACTTTAACTCCTCTATTTTGCATAGCTCCTTCAACAGGCAGACAAGATTAGTACCATCTTGTAAATCTTGACCATACCTGGTTATATCTTGAGCGATAACAATTAATTCTTTGACTCCTTTTTCTGCTAGCCTCTTAGCTTCTTCAATAAGACTGGTCATGCCACGACTTCTATATCCTCCACGTATATAAGGAATAGCACAGTAGGAACAGCGATTATCGCATCCTTCGGCGATTTTTAAGTATGCAGTTCCTGGCAGCGTAGTAAGTACTCTATCAGGATTTTGTTCTAATATTTCCCAATGATCAGCGCAGTTTTCTAAATATTCCTTTCTACCTTGATCTTCTATAGCATCTAATATATCCGTATATCTGGAAACACCTACAACACTATCAATCTCAGGTATTTCCTTTAATAGTTCATTGCCATAGCGTTGTGCTAAACAGCCTGTGACTATAAGTTTTTGACATTTACCCTGTTTTTTATAGAGAGCCTGTTCTAAAATTGTGTCTATGGCTTCTTGCTTTGCAGATTCTATGAAACCACAGGTATTTATAATAATTATATCTGCCTCCTCAGAACTGTTAACAATCTCATATCCTCCCTTGTCAATAAGTCCCAGCATAATTTCTGAGTCTACTTGATTTTTTGAACATCCTAAGGATATCATGCCTACTTTTAGTTTGCTTAAGTTCCCCATACCTTACCTTCTCCCTTATTCTCTATATAATTCTTCAAACTCTTCTCTAGTTATAAGTACTTTTCTTGGTTTGCTGCCTTCAAATCCACTTACAATGCCTCTAGCCTCCATTTCATCAATCATACGGGCAGCCCTTGCATAACCTACTCTCAACCGCCTTTGCAGCATGGAAATGGATGCTTGTCCTGCATCTATCACTATCTCTATTGCATCGGGCAATAGTTCGTCATAATCATCGTCAACCTGTTTTTCTTTATCCGCGGCAATCTCTTCAATTACATCCATATCATAGGATGGAGTTTGGTAAGATGCTTTAATATGATTTACTACAGCATCTACTTCATTTTCTGATACAAAGCAGCCTTGAACCCTAACAGGCTTGCTAGCACCAACCGGATAAAATAGCATATCTCCTCTACCCAATAGCTTTTCAGCTCCTCCCATATCCAATATGGTTCTGGAATCAGCATGGGAAGAAACAGCAAAAGCGATTCTAGAAGGTATATTGGCCTTAATAAGCCCTGTAATAACGTCAACTGATGGACGTTGAGTTGCAATAACTAGATGAATTCCTGCCGCTCTTGCCATCTGTGCTAATCTGCAGATGGCATCCTCAACTTCACCTGGTGCCACCATCATCAAATCTGCCAATTCATCAATTATAACTATGATTTGAGGTAATTTACTTTCTTCAGATTCTTTTATCTTCTCATTATAACTATGAAGATCCTTTACACCTTTATCGGCAAATAACTTATATCTATTAGTCATTTCCTGTACAGCCCAATTTAAGGCACCTGCAGCCTTTTTAGGATCTGTAACTACAGGTATCAGTAAATGAGGAATTCCATTAAAATGGTTTAATTCTACCACCTTTGGATCAATTAATATTAACTTTACATCTTCCGGAGAAGCTTTATATAAAATACTAACAATTAAGCTGTTTATACATACACTCTTTCCTGAACCTGTAGCACCGGCTACCAGTAAATGAGGCATCTTGGCAATATCAGCTACAATAGCTTTGCCAGCAATATCCTTACCTAAAGCAAAACTTAGCTTGGACGGATGGTTTAAGAAAGCTTTAGATTCTAGTACCTCCCGTAGCAAAACTGGAGATATATTTTTATTAGGTACCTCAACACCTACTGCTGCTTTGCCCGGTATAGGAGCTTCTATTCTTATTCCAGCAGCAGCAAGGTTTAAAGCGATATCATCGGCAAGATTTACTATCCGACTTACCTTTACTCCTGGTGCTGGTTGGAGTTCGTACCTGGTTATAGCAGGTCCCCTGCTTACCTGGAGCACCTTTGCAGAAATACCAAAGCTGGCCAAGGTATCCTCTAACAATTTGGCATTGCTTTTTAGTCTAGAACTACTAATCTTTGACTCCCTAGAACTTTCAGGCTTCTTCAATAATTCTATAGGAGGAAAAGAATAGTTTATTACATCTATTGTTTTGTCTGATGTGGATATATCTATGACTTCAGCCTTATTATCTTCGGACGATGGCAAAGAAGGCTTCTTTTTACTTTTTTCTTCTATTTTATCATCTTCACTATTAAATTCGATGATTTTTATATCAGTTTCTATTTCATCTGCACTACTTTTTTCAGTATAACCCTCAAAAGCATCCTTTAAGGGTACTGGATCTGCTTGTTCCTTACTAAATGAATCCAGTTCAATGGTTTCACCTTCAAAAGCCTTGCTTATTGCCTCTTTTTCTTCTATTTTATGAGCCTTCTTGGCTTTACGTTTTGTAGAAATTTTCATCTTAATATTACTATATAAACTTGTACCCAATTGCTTTAGTGAAAGATTGGTTAATAACAAAATATCTATTATAAGTAAGGTGATTAGAAACAAAAAGCTACCCAAGTACCCAAACAATTTATAAATAATATAAACCATAGGCGAAAAGAGAGCACCTGTACCACGAATATCAATACCTTTATTATATGAATCTATGATAAAGAACCAAAGTCCCCTAGTTTCTAATTCATTTATGTAAAAAAGATGAATTAGCTGAAAGATAAGAATTATAGAGAACAATGATAATCCCAATTTGGTTCTATTAACATTCTTGTAATGCGCCATAATGATTAATATGCCCACAAGAATAATAAATAAGGGCATAACATAAGCAATAATACCAAATAAACCCTTTAAAATTTTATCAAAATATATTCCTACTATGCCAGCTGATGAAGTATATATACTCAGTATTGCAAAAAGGCCCAATCCAATAATAAATACTCCTATATACTCATTTTTCCTATTCTGTTTTCTCTTCTTTTTAGTTTTAGTTTTTTTTGATTTAGCCACCTTTCTGGCCATAGTACCACCTCAGTTACACATCATTGTCCTATCCCAGCAAAAAGGCAACAAGCACAGCTGTTTCTGTGCTTGTCATAATTATAGTCTAATGAATCACTAGGGAGTATAGAATAATTAATATACCTACTGCCCAACAATAGTAAGAAAAATAATGTAACTTCCTTTTGTTTATTAAACTTACCAAAAACTTAATAGCAAAAAAACCAGAAACAGCTGCTACAACAAATCCTATAAACATAGGGAATCCATCTGTAAGTAATTGACCTTGCTCTATAACCTTCTTTCCTTCTAATAAAGCAGCTCCTAAAATAGCAGGAATAGACAGAAGAAAAGAAAACTTGGTTGCAAGTTCCATACTAAATCCCCTTAACATACCAGCAAAAATAGTAGAGCCTGACCGGGAAATTCCGGGAGTTATGGCTAATCCCTGAATTAATCCCACGGTAATTGCATCCATTACAGAAATGTCCTTTGCCTGTTTTCGGCCCCTTCTTATTTTGTTGGATATCCATAGAAGAGTACCAGTTATAAGTAAGGTAAAACCGACTACCTTAATAGATGAAAAGGCTTTTTCAAATATATCGTTAAAGACCAGGCCAATAAGGGCTGTTGGTATAGTAGCAATTATTATCATAATCATCATTATTCTATAGCCATTATTGCTTTTATATTTGGGCTTTCTTATTCCTAATAATTCCCCTATCCATAGGAAAAACTCTTTTACCATTTCAAAAATGTCCTTCCAATAAAAAGCAAACACCGCTACTAAAGTTCCCAAATGGAGGGCTACGTCCACTGCTATGCTAGCCCCTGGTATAGCCAAAATTTGCTGAAAGGCTACCAAATGACCAGAGCTGCTGATAGGTAAGAATTCTGTCAGTCCTTGAATTAATCCTAGTAAAATTGCATGAAAAATACTCAAAACCCTAACCCCTTTCAAAGTAAATAGATAAAATGGCCTCAATCAATTATATCACCTTTACTCTAACCTTACCACCGATTTTGGGGAAAAAGATTATCAATCTGATAACTTAATCTTATTCTAGTACCAGGCTGTAACCAAGGCTGTAAATAATCTTGGACATTGGTTGAGTAGACTCTTTGAATCTCATAAATATCCTCTTCTATCAGTTTGGCCTCCACTTTAATATTATTTATCTCTATAATTTTACTATTTTTTCCCTTGCCTTCTTCTTGTTGACTTTGAAAAATGGTTTCTACAGGAATAATTGAATAAATGACCACTACTTCCCCTCCTCTTTTCCAATAGAAATCAGTTCCCTTAATTTCTTTATAGCATCATATAAACCTCCTACTTCATCTATTAGTCCATGCTCTACAGCTTCCTCACCTACCAAAACCGTTCCTACATCATTGGCCAGCTCTCCAGTTCTAAGCATAAGTTCATTAAATTTTTCCTTTGAAATTTTACAATGCCTCGTAACAAAATTGACAACTCTTTCCTGCATTTTATTGAAATACTCATAGGTTTGAGGAACACCTATTATAACTCCAGTCATCCGAATTGGATGTATTGTCATAGTAGCAGTGGATGCAATAAAAGAATAATCGGCACATACAGATAGAGGAACTCCTATACTATGTCCTCCCCCTAAAACTAAAGAAACCGATGGTTTTGACATGGTGCTTATCATCTCTGCAATGGCCAGTCCAGCTTCTACATCCCCTCCTACTGTGTTTAATATCAATATTATTCCTTCTATATCCTTACTCTCTTCAATAGCCACTAATTGAGGAATAAGGTGTTCATATTTAGTTGTTTTATTCTGCGGTGGCAAGACCATATGTCCCTCTATTTGGCCTATTATTGTAAGGCAATGAATATTGCTGGGAGGAGGTCCTGGAACGTTAATAGTTCCATAATCCTTTATGTTTTCACCAGCTTTTCCTTTGCTTTGAATATCCTCCTGATCACTAATATTTTTTTTGTTTTCAATTACTATCATGGCTATCACCTATTTCTTCTTATTTTCATTATTGTATTTTTATTATTGTTCCCCTATATAAAAAAATACCTCCAAGTAGATAATCTAAATTTAATTAGATGTCTACTTTGGAAGTATTGTTTTACAAAGAGTGCTTTTGCTACATAGAACTAACATTAAGGATTTCCTCTTTATCATCAGACTTATCTTCATCATTATGAAGCTGAATCAATTCTTTTGAAGTTAGATAATTAATCTCTGATTGAAAAGACTCCATAAGAGAATAGGCCTCTTTTTGAAATTCAAGTAACTGTCTAATGATTTCCCTTTCCCTAATCTTCCATTTTTCCTGTTCTTGCTTTATCTTATATTTTTCCATGTCTACTCTACGATAACATTCCTTCATTATTGATTGAGCACTTTCCTCAGCCTTAACTAGGGCTTTAGATATAAATTTTTCTCGTTCTTCATAGTCAGATAGTCTTTCCTCATATTCTATTAGTTTTGACTTTAGATCCCTGTTTTCTTGGCTTAACTCCAGCATTCTATCTTTTTTCTTAGAAAGTTCTCTTTCATAATCCTTTCTAAGATTTAATATATACCCATTCACTTGTTTTCTGTTATACCCGAAAAGTGATGCTTTAAATAATCTCTTCATTGGTAAGCCGGCTCCTCCCCTAGAATTTATAATATATAAACTTATATATACTATACCATGCACATCATTTAAATTGTGTAGAACAGTGATGTCGAAGACCTACTATTAATAGCTTTTTTTATCATTTTCATATTTTCTTTGGTTGAATTATAACCCCGATCTATACACTCTATAATCTTTTTTCCATCTCTTGCTGCAATATCATATATTCCTGGTCTTAATATATAATCAGCACCATGACTTTTTAAGGAAGTAATCTGATATGCCATAATATCCAGGGACTGACTTCCTATCTCGATTATATTATCTATATCCCTTCGAAGTTGACCGTTGTATCCTAAATCTACCCCTATTATTTTTTTGGCTCCCATTTTTTTTAGAATATCAATAGGGAGATTGTCTGTAACTCCACCATCCACTAGACGCCTTCCATGGATAATAGCCGGCTTAAAAACAACAGGAATAGCTATGCTGGCCCTGATGGCTTTATATAGGGGTACATCATTTATATATATGGTTTTATCTCCTTGGCTAGGAGTATATTTCATTTTATTTACGAACATAACAGTTCGAGCTTTATTAATATCCACTGCAGGTATGGCTAAAGGCATTTTTATATCCTTTATATTAACATCATTGGTTAAACTCTTTAAATATTTCTCTATGGCTTTCCCTCTGATTATTCCATCTATACGTGGCTCCTTACCTATGATCCACTGTCCAAATCCACAGGCTAATCCTAAAAAATCAAGGTCTATATACTTACTATGAAGATCTAAGGCAATATCCTCTAATTCCTGGATTGAATAACCATAGGCATAAAGACCTGCAACGATACTTCCTGCACTTGTACCAGAAATCCATGAAGGAACTAAACCTTCTTCTTCTAATGCCATTAAAACACCTATATGTGCAGCCCCTCTTATGCCTCCTCCTGATAAAGCTAAACCAAATCTCATATCTTTATCACCACCTATCTTTGCCCATATATGGGTACATATATAATATGTTTTATGTATAAAAATGGTGATAATATATAAAAGCCCTCTTAAGCATGGATAGCAATAAAGCTATACCTTCATAAGAGGGCTATTTATTAGAATCTATCATTTAGAGGAATACTGCTGCAAGAGTTTTTGTTTCAAATTATACAGCTCGTCAGACAGATCTACTTTATAGACATGAGGTTTTGTGATGCGCTTGTATTCCGCCCAGAGGGTGCCCATTTCTTTCTTGCAGTATTCCTGAATTTCCACCAATGATGGTAGTTCATATATACGTTTACCTTTTCTAAATATTGGTACCAATAACTCTCTAGCTTTAAAATTGGTAAGAGTCATTCGTTTCCACGTATTAATAGGATCAAAGATGGTTAAGGGCTTGCTCTCATCAATGGTTTCATGATCCAGCATAATCAAATCAGCTATAGCCTTTTGGGTGTCTTTATCATACAGTCGTGCAACTTTTTTATATCCTGGGTTAGTTATCTTAACAGGATTTTCAGATATCTTTATCTTAGGCACCATTTTGCCATCTATCTCTTCGGCAACCAGCTTGTATACCCCGCCCAAAGCTGGGCAATCCTTACTAGTAATCATAGCAGTTCCTACGCCCCAAATATCAATGGCTGCTCCTTGAGCTTTTAGGTCCCATATTACTTCCTCATCTAAATCACTGGAAGCAACAATTTTGGCGTTAGGAAAACCTGCTGCATCTAACATCTTTCTAGCTTCTTTACTTAGATAAGCTAAATCACCTGAATCTAATCGAATACCAAGGGGTTCTATTCCCTTTTCTCTTAATTCTTTAAAGACAGTTATTGCATTGGGGACACCGCTTTTTAAAGTATCATAGGTATCTACTAATAGCAGACAGCTTTCGGGGAAAGCTTGAGCATAAGCTCTAAACGCCTCTAATTCGCTGGGGAAGCTCATAACCCAACTATGAGCATGAGTTCCTTGAACAGGAATGCCAAA
>ERZ773359.3300-NODE-3300-length-18752-cov-485.804568_pt1 | contig 18752 bp, 19 predicted proteins | sample MGYA00374955_ERZ773359 | MGnify/ENA primary metagenome ERZ773359 (study PRJEB29098, sample SAMN04486028) | biogas fermenter metagenome | study: EMG produced TPA metagenomics assembly of the Biogas fermentation microbial communities from Germany - Plant 4 DNA1... | reverse complement strand
AGGCATTTAACGTTGAGGAGCCGGTGTAGTTATAAATTCCAGTAGGGATTTTAGGATCGAAGTGATGGCCTGCCCCCACGGCTGCGTGGGAGGGGGAGGGCAACCCCTGCCCAACAGCAGGGAAAATAGGGCGAAACGGGCCCAGGGACTGGCCCAGATCGATCAGCATAACGTGATCCGCAAGTCCCATGAAAACCCGGAGATTATCCAGCTGTATCAGGAGTTTCTGCACGAGCCCTTGGGCGACAGGTCCCACGAGCTGCTGCATACCACCTACCAGCCTCGCCCCAGGTAACTCAGATCTTGGATGGGAGGGAACTCAGAAATGACCAGGCATAAGTCCGTGATTCTGATCATGATACTGCTTTTAACCCTGCTCACCTTCGCTTCTGCCGGGGCTGAGCAGGTGAGCAAGATCCGCATTCAAGGCCCTCCCACCGCGGGGATGCTGCCCCTGCTCTGGTTGGACGAGCAGGGGCTCCTGCCAGGCGGGGCTTCTTTGGAGATCTTCATTTCCCCAGATCATCAGCGGGGGATTTCCCTCCTGGCCAGCTCCGATCTGGATCTGCTGGTTACCGGAGTGAACGTGGGGGCTAAGGCCTACACCAGGGGAATCGATCTTCATTTGCTGAACGTGAACATTTGGGGCATTGATTACCTGCTCACCGCGGGCTTTCAGGCGGACAGCTGGCGGGATTTGGAGGGCAGATCCCTCTGCCTGCCGCTGCAGGGAGGGCCCCTAGACTTCTTAGCCCGCTATTTTCTGCTGAAAAACGGGGCGGATTTGGGCGAAGTTGATTTTGTCTACCTGCCCTCCAACAACGGGGCCAGGACCTTCCAGTTGGGCCGGCTGGAAGCCATTATCCTGCCCGAGCCCCTGGTCACCATCACCCTGAACAGCTTCGACCAAGCAGTACTGTCCTTTGATATTCAAGAGGAATGGGGTAAGCTCCATGATGGAGAGGAGCGGATACCCTTTGTGGGCCTCTTTGTGCGGGGCGGTTTCGCCCGGGAGAACCCTGAGCTGATCGATCTGATCAACGAGTATTACCAAGCCGGGGCAGCCTGGGTGCGGGAGAATCCCGCGGAAGCCGCGGCCTTGGCAGCTGAGCATTTCAGCCAGCCGGCGGAAGTCGTCCAGGCATCCCTGGACAGGATTCACCTGGAAGTCTACCCTCAGGCTGAAACCAGGGAGCTGGTTGAACTATTCTTCAGCGAAATCATGGAGTTCTACCCCGAGATGATAGGTGGGGAGCTGCCAGATGATCACTTTTATCACTAGGCACAAGAAGGAACTGCAAAAGGCAGGGGCCGGGCTCTTTGGCCTAGTGGCCTTGCTCGTGCTCTGGGGCCTTTTGGCCCGGAACTACCACCCCTTAATCCTCCCTTCGCCCCTGGAGACCTGGCGGGCCCTTGCCGCCCTGTGGCGGGAGGGGAGCCTGGCCGCCAACATCTTAATCACTTTGCGCAGGACAGTGTACGGCTACTCCCTGGCCTTGCTGGCCGGCTTCTGCTTGGCTCTTTTCACTAAGGGAGCCGGTCTTTTGGGGGCGCTGTTTCGGCCCATCCTTTTAGTGGTGCAGATTATTCCCCCGGTGGTCTGGATGGTGCTGGCCGTGATCTGGTTTGGTATTGCCAATGGGCAGGCCTCCGTATTCCTCATTTTCATCGTGACCCTGCCCCTGGCCTTTTCCAGCATCGCCGCGGGCCTGGAAAGCGTCGATGGGCGCCTGGTGGAAATGGCCCGGGTTTACCGCCGCTCCAGGCGCCAGATCATAGCAGAAATCTATCTGCCAGCCCTGTATCCCCATTTGATATCCACGGTGAGCGTTGGCTTTTCCTTTGCCTGGAAAGCGGCGATTTTCGCGGAGTTTATGGGCAGCACTAGCGGCGTAGGCTTCCTGCTCAGCACGGCCAACAGCAACTTGGAGACGGAAAAGGTGTTTGCTTGGGTGTTGGTGCTGGTTGCGGTGATGCTGGTCTGTGAGTACGGGCTTTTAATCCCCTTGCGGCGCCGGGCGGCGCGGTGGTCCAGTTGAAAGAACGCGTCTTGGAGTTTGTGGGTGTCTGCAGAGAGTTTCAAACCGAACAGGGCACGCTCACTGCGGTGGAAAACTTGTCCCTGAGCGCTGCACCTGGAGAGGTCGTGGCCTTGGTGGGCCCCTCGGGCTGCGGCAAGACCACGCTGCTCAATATGGCTGCGGGAATTTTGAGCCCCACCCGGGGCAGGGTGATCCGGGCTGCCGCGACCAGGGTTGCCTATGTGTTTCAGGAACCCAGGCTTCTGCCCTGGAAGACGGTGGAGGAGAATCTCCGCTTTGTGCAGGAGGGAGTATTCCCCGAAGGGGAGGCAGCACGGATCCGTAAGGAGATCCTGGACCAGGCCGGGCTTACCCAATTCCGACAGGCCTATCCCCACGAACTTAGCGGGGGCCTCAAACAGAGGGTGGAACTGGCCAGGGCCCTCGTGGTCCAGCCAAGCCTGCTCCTTTTGGACGAGCCCTTTAAGTCCCTGGATTCCCCGGCCAGGCGGCAGCTGCAGAATTTGCTTAAGGCTGAGCACGGCCGGCAGGGGTTCACGGTGCTGCTGGTTACGCACGACCCTGAGGAAGCGGTGCTCCTCGCCGATCGAGTCGTGCTGCTCTCGGAGCGTCCAGCCAGGATCCGCCGGGAGCTCCCCCTGGAGATGCCTAGGGAAAGGCGCAGCCTGGACCAGGCCGTGATCCACAGCAGCCTGGAAAAGATCCACATGGCCGCGGCCGCAGCGGGCTGAGCCGGCAAGCCTGGAATATTATCTCCCCTTTCCGGGAAACTAGTAGGGAAGCAACTTCAGTGGAAAGGGTTGAGAAGATGCCGAACAACTTGCAGCCGCCTACGCCGACTATGCAGGATATGGAAATCGTGGCCCAGGACATGAAGGCTTTTGACGGCCGGTTCAAACTGGACAAATTCGGTTTTGATCCCCAAATGCCGGGGCATGCCACGGAGCATAAGATGATCGTTCGCCAACAGCCGCGCACCGCCAAGAAGGTGGGCTGCGGGATCAGCTTGCCTTTGGAAGTCCGCCAGGAGATAGCCTTGATGCTGGATGAGCATCAATGTGCCCTTACGGTGGCCCTGCACCAATACAACAAGCACCACTGGCTCAGCGAGGGAGCCGAGGGCTTTATCAGCCTGCACCACCTCTTAGAAGAGCATATTGAAAAGACCATGAAGCACATCGACGACGTGGGAGAGAGGGTGGCCCGGCTGGGAATGGTGCCCACTGCCCATCCCGTGGCCCAGCATGAGCTGTCGTACATCAAATGCGAGCCCGAGGGAAGGTATTCCATCCGCGACTTTCTGCGCAACGATCTAGAGCATGAACTAAAAATCCAGCAGATGCTGCGCAAGACCATTGAACGGGCCCATCAGCTTAAAGACTACGGCACCGTTGAGGTGCTGGAAGACATTCTGGTGGAGCGGGAGGATCTGGGCTACCACCTTTACAGTGTCTTGGAAGACGACACGCTGGTGCGGGGGATGGAGCACCTGGTTTACCAGTCGGGCAATATCGCCGGCGACCGCCCCATGGATCCCGAGACGCCTCTGCAGTAGGCGCAGCCGCACAGCACTATAGGCTACATTCAACAGCCAGTTTCCCTAGGGAAGCTGGCTGTTCCTTTTATTCCTCTAGGTTATGGCTTGGAAAACACTGAAACAATTGAAACAAGGCAGGAAAAGGAGGTTAAGTACAGAAGAGATTTAGTGAAAATTGTAAAGTATCGGGGGAGAGCTATGGCTACCATGAGGGACATCGCCATCCGCGCCGGGACTTCTCTGGCCACTGTGAGCCGGGTTTTGAATGGCCACCAGACGGCGAATGCCGCAGTGGCAGCTCGGGTGCTGGAGGCCGCGGCGGAACTAGGCTACGAGAAAAGGAATGGAAAAAAGCTGAAACAGACCTTAGCCGTGCTGGTGACCTGGCCCAGTACGTCTCCAACCCAGACACTCCGGGACAGCCAGTATGCCATGATGTTTGTGCACCCCATCTATGTGGCTGCAGAGCGGTTCGGCTATCATCTGGTCTTCCACTTCGGCACGCCCGAAGGTAAGCTGTCCTCCTCTCTGCGCTGGGAGATTGCCACCAAGCAGTTTGAAGGCGCTCTGATCGTGGGCAGCTACGATACCATGGAGCACACTTACGTACGGCATCTCAGGACAGCCGGCATACCCTTCTTCCACCTCTCCATTCCTCCCGTGGATGCCGTGGGACCTTTGAGCTATGTGGCCGTGGATGACTATGCCGGAGGGTACCGGGCCGGAGACCACCTGGCCAAGCTGGGCTGTAAGCGGCTGCTGCACATCGCAGGCCCCAAAGACTCCCGGGACGCCCTGGAACGCCAAAAAGGATTTTTGCAGGCCTGCCGCGACCATGGGCTGGAAAACCGGCAGATCAGCGTGTTTCAAGGCGACTTCCATGAACCGGCCGGTGCCCGCTGTGCAGAATATCTGCTGAAGCAGGGGCAGCTGCCAGACGGGATCTTTGCCGCCAACGACATGATGGCCATCGGCTGCATGCGTGTGCTGCAGGCGGCGGGGGTGAAAATACCTGGTGATGTGCGCATCGTGGGGTTTGACGATGTGGTTTTGGCTTCCTATGTTGACCCCAGCCTAACCACCATCCGGGTTCCCTATGAAGATCTGGCCCGCATCGCCACGGAAGAACTGGTAAAGCAGATCGAATACCCCGTCCGCAAGACTATCAAGGTGAGGCTGGAAGCAGACCTGGTGGTGAGGCGGTCCTGCGGTGCCAAAGCCTAGAGGAGTTCTGGACGGCTGCGGGCGCCCTGATCAGCGGACCCGGTGCTCTTGAGCATTACACGGGTTTATGGTAGTATTACATTAACTCTTGTACAATACTTGTTGAGGGAGGGTAACCCATGCCGTGGCATCCGTCTTTGTCCGTGGGAATTGAGCTCATCGATGAGCAGCACAAGGAATGGTTCGCAAGGGCCGATCGGCTTTTTGAGGCGGGGAAAAAGGGACAGGCCAAGGAGTACATAGGCGAACTCTTGGAGTTCTTGGACACCTACACCAAGAAGCACTTCGCCGATGAAGAGAAGTATATGCTGGAAATGGGCTATCCGGGCTATGACGAGCAGAAAAAGGCGCATACAGCGTTCATTGCCCAGCTGGCCAAGCTGCGCCAGGACTATGACGCTTCTGGCGGCAGCATCAGTGTAATCATCAACGCCAACAAGATGGTAATTGACTGGCTGACCAAGCATATTTCCCAGATGGACAGGCAGATCGGGGAGTTCGCGAACAAGAAATAGCACATATTGGGGACAGGGGACCGCGGAACGCTGAAGAGGCGTTCCCTTTTTTTGGTTTTCATCGCCCCCGCACGCGAAGGGGAGCAGGACTTCCGCTGTAAACATTTAATACCTTTAAACAAAACAATTCAGACAGGGGCAGGGGTGAGGCGCGTGGAACGGCCTGTCAGGAAAAGAGGGCGTTGCTTGGTGCTGGCATTGTGCCTGTCGGCACTGCTTCTCGCTGGATGTACCCCCCAGGGCGATTCCGGCCGGCGGCTTTTATACATACCAATTCTCGCGGACGCTTCCTGGCTCTATGCCGATGGAGCCTTTATCAGTGGAGTCAATTTGGCCGTGGAGGAACTGACCCGGGAGTATGCCGGTGCGGGGTTGGTGATCAGGACGGAAGTGCTTGACGATGAAGCCAGCTATGAAGAGGGCGTGAAGAATGCCGCTGAGGTGGCAGCCAATCCCGAAGTGACGGCGGTGTTGAACCTGCAGAACTTCGATGTGACGAAAACCACGGCGGACATGCTGGCCGCTGCAGGCAAGGTGGTGCTCTTCCCCTATGGCGCCTATGACAGCCTGTTTACCCGGGACAACCCCTATCTGTTTTGTGGAGTTCCCTCCTTTGCAGACCTGGGGGAAGCAATGGCCAAGTACGTGCAGGATGCGGGTCTGAAGCGCATCGCAGTGTACTACAACGGGGTGCAGTCCCAGGAAGAGCTGGTTACCGCCTTTGAATTGGCTCTGTTTGACAGCGAGGCCAAGGTGGTTGACTATGTGTCCTCCATCATTTCCCCCAGCCACTTCAGCACCATCGACGCCCGCTGGAAAGCTCTGGGCGTGGATGGGGTGGTCATTGCCCAGTACGGGCTGGATCCCGCTTTCCGGGTACTGGAGATCATCCGTCAAAGCAACGGCGAAGTGGCCATTATTGGCGAGCCCATCTTCAACCGGGCTAACGCCCTGGCTGTCTACAAAGATGTCGCGGAAGGAATGGTGGTTCCCTCCACTCTGGTACTGGAAGAGAGCGAACGCCTGGAAGCTTTTCGGGAGCGCTACCGCCAGAAGTACGGGCACGAGCCGGATATCTGGGCGGTTCAGGGCTATGATCTGGTGCGGCTGGTGGTTGATACCGCGGTGCACCTCGATACCACTGATCCCGCCCGCATCGCCCAGGGCATGCACAGCGAAGCGGGCTACCAAGGAGTGGGGCGCCTGATCAGGTTCGAACAGGGAGGAGCTCTGCAGGTCGATGTGGACAAGCTGCCCATGCTCACCTGCAGGGACGGCCAGTTCCTGTAGGAGGTTAAATCAAGAGCACAAGGAGGGCACTGGCGATGAAACGGTATTTGTGGGTTGCGGCTGCGCTTGTGCTGGTTCTGGGACTGAGCGGCTACGGTCTCTTATCTGCCGATGGCAGCGATGAAGTGGTTAAGTACACGCTGTACATAGGCCTCAACGACAAGGATACCTATCAGCAGGAGATCCCAACGGAAGTGGCGGAAGAAATCGTCACTGAAATTGCCCTGAAATACGTGGACGGGTTCACCCGGACGACCGCCAAGGGCGCTTGGACCGATGAGCGGGGTGTGATCACCTACGAAAACTCTTTGGTGTGCGAGTTCCTCTACGCCACCGAAGATCAGATCACCAAGATCATGGATGAGGTGCTGGTGGCGCTGAACCAGAACTCCATCTTGGTGGAAAGGGAGGAAGTGGACTGCCACTTCTATTCAGGGGCAGGTATGGCTGTGGCTGCAGCGGGGAGGTAATTTGTTGGACAAGATCAAGGTGATCCTAGATGTAGATCCCGGCCATGATGACATGGTGGCCATACTGCTCGCGGCGAAACACCCCCGCCTCGATCTCAGGGGTATCACGGTGGTGGCTGGAAATCAGACGCTGGACAAGACGGTGCAAAATGCCCTTAGAATTTGCACCCACGCGGGCATTGATGTTCCTGTCTACGCGGGCATGAGCCGGCCCCTGCTCAGGGATCAGGTGGTCTCCACCGTGCATGGGGAATCGGGCTTGGACGGAGTGGAGCTTGGGCCCCCAGCCAGGCAGGTTGAAGAGCAGCATGCCGTGGATTTCATCATTGAGGAAGCCCGCAAGTGCCACAAGGAGCTGGTTCTGATCCCCGTGGGCCCCTTGACCAACATTGCCATGGCCCTGCTCAAGGAGCCGCGCATTGTGGAGGGTATCAAGGAAATCGTGCTCATGGGGGGAGCCTGCGGGCAGGGCAACATCACACCCTCCGCCGAGTTTAACATCTTCGTGGACCCCGAGGCCGCGCAGATAGTGTTCACCAGCGGCCTGCCAGTGACCATGGTTGGGCTGGACGCCACCAACCAGGCCGTGGTCTATCCGCCTGTTTTGGAGCGGATTAGGGGAATCGGCAGCAGGGTAAGCAAAATGGTGGTGGACTCCATGCTGGCTTACGGGGCGGCTTACAAAGCCCTGGGGGACTGGGAAGGTCCGGTGCTGCACGATCCCTGTGCAGTGGCCTACGTCATCGACCCCAGCGTCCTCAAGGTGAAGAAGGCCTGGGTTGATGTGGAAACGGCCCGGGGCCTTACCTATGGGCGCACCGTATGCGACTATAGCGAGACGGCGGGAAAACCCGCCAATGCCCAGGTGGCAGTGGGGATTGACCATAAGAAGCTGTGGGATCTGTTGATCTACGCCCTGGAGCAGTATTGATGGATGGAAGGTACGAGGCTGGAGCTGAGCTCCAGCCCTTTTTTTGCGCACCGCTGCCGGCTTCGGCTCCAGAAGAGAGTGAAAATGGGGACAAGTTTAGGCAGGGCAGAATCGACGATGTACAGCATGAATACTAGTATATTAGGGAGGATTTCGGAAGGGCACCTAGAATAACTGATAAAAACATCCACAATATACAGTTCGCATTATTGAACTGGTGTTATGGATGTTTTCTATGAATCCCAGTTGTCGACTGCAGCCTGCCCATGCGCAAACAAGCAGTACGCCGCGCCAGAGTGACCATGGAGCACGGGGCCGGTGGAATTCATTGGATGGGAGTGGTGAGTTTGGATCAAAGCTACGTTGTAGAAATGAAGGGGATTAGGAAAGAGTTCCCCGGGGTTGTGGCCCTAGATAACGTTGGCTTCAACCTCAGAAAAGGCGAAGTCCACGCACTAGTAGGTGAAAATGGAGCAGGCAAATCCACTTTGATCAAGATCCTCGCCGGCGCCCATCAGGCTGACCACGGCGATGTTTACGTCAACGGGCAGAAGGTGAACATCCTAAGCCCCAGGCACGCCCAAGAACTGGGGATCAGCGTGATCTATCAGGAGTTTAACCTGATCCCCTATCTGTCTGTGGCGGAGAACATCTTCCTTGGGCGCGAATCCATGAGCGGCAGGTATTTCATCAACAACAGGGACAACAGAGCCAGAGCCCGGGAGGTCCTGGACCGTCTGGAGCTGGATGTTGACGTGGACGAAACCGTAGCTGAGCTCGGTGTGGCGCAGCGGCAGATGGTAGAGGTGGCCAAAGCACTGTCCATGCAGGCCAACATCATCGTCATGGACGAGCCCACCTCGGCGCTGGGCAACCGGGAAATCGAGCAGCTGTTTAAGACCATTGAGAAAATGAAGGCGCAGGGTATCTCCGTTATCTATATCTCCCACCGCCTGGAAGAGCTTTGGCAGATCGCTGATCGGGTAACCGTGCTGCGGGATGGCCAGTACATTGCCACCACGGACATCGACAAACTGGACAAGGAGCAGTTGATCAAGCAGATGGTGGGAAGGGACTTGACGGAGCAGTTCCCCGAGCGGAATGTAAGAATTGGTGAAGAAATGCTCAGAGTGGAGAACCTGAGCAAGGCCGGAGTACTGAAAGATGTATCCTTCCGAGTGCGCAGGGGCGAAGTGGTGGGCTTTGCCGGTCTGGTCGGTTCTGGCCGGACTGAGCTCATGAGGTGCCTGTTTGGAGCGGACCGGTTCGACACGGGGAAAGTCTATCTGAACAACCAAGAGGTGCAGATAAAGTCGCCACGGGATGCCATCAGCCACGGCATCGGCTTTATCACAGAAGATCGTCAAGGACAGGGTTTGATGCTGGTCAGGCCGGTCAAGGAGAACATAACCATCACGGCGCTGGATCAGGTAATCAAGAAGCTCTTCATCGACTATGAGGAGGAAACCAATGTCGCCGGGGATATGGTGGAAAGGCTGAGAATTAGGACTCCCGGTTTGGAGCAGGAAGTCCGCTATTTAAGCGGCGGCAACCAGCAGAAGGTGGTTATCGCCAAGTGGCTGCTGGAAAAGGCCAGAATTCTCATCTTTGACGAACCGACTCGCGGCATTGATGTGGGTGCCAAAAAGGAAGTGTACAGCCTCATCAACGAGCTGGTGGGCCAGGGCGTCGGGGTGATTATGGTTTCTTCCGAGCTCCCTGAAGTACTGGGCATGAGCGACAGGATTTACGTCATGAGCGCAGGCAGGATTACCGGTGAACTGAGTGCGCAAGAAGCTACGCAGGAAAGAATCCTGGAATACGCCACTAAGGAGTGAGTACAATGATCAAATCGCAGTCACGAAGACTGGAGTCTTTTAGGAAGGAACTGGGGGCCCTCACGGCTTTGATTCTCTTATGCGTCGTCATGTCTTTTGCTTCCCCTTACTTCTTTTCCTTGACTAACTTGATGAACATACTGCGCCAGTCAACCCTCATCGGTATCGTTGCCGCGGGGATGACCATGATCATCATCACCGGCGGGATCGACCTTTCGGTGGGGTCGGTTTTGAGCCTTTCCAGCTGCCTAACTGCTGGTATGATCATCTTCTATGGGTGGAACGTGTGGCTGTCGGTGATCCTGGGCATCCTCATCGGCGCCGTGTTTGGACTCATCAACGGCCTGCTGATCACCCAGATACCTCTGCCGCCCTTTATCGCCACTTTAGGTATTATGGGTGTGGCGCGGGGATTTGCTTTTGTTTATACGGGCGGTGCGCCCATTTATACCCTGCCCAAATCATTTAGATACCTCGGTCAGGGCATGATCGGGCCTGTCCCGTTTCCGGTCCTTTTGATGCTTGTGATTTACGTAATCTTCTATCTGCTGCTCAAACGCACTAAGCTCGGGCGTTATGCTTACGCAATCGGCGGTAATGAGGAGGCGGCCATTCTCTCGGGAATACCCGTGGCCAAGTACAAAGTCATCGTCTACAGCTTAACCAGCGCTTTGGCAGCCTTGGCTGGCATGATCCTGGCCGCCAGGCTGGATGCTGCAACGTCCGTGGCCGGAGATGGCTTTGAGCTGGACGTTATTGCTGCCGTGGTCATTGGCGGCACCAGCATGAGCGGAGGCCAGGGAGGAGTCATCGGATCGCTCATCGGTGCCTTGATCATGGGTGTGGTCAGAAACGGCCTCAACCTGCTGTTGGTATCTTCCCACTGGCAGAGGGTAATCCTGGGATTGATTATCCTGCTCGCTGTTACCGTCGACGTACTGCGTAAGAAAGGCATTTTTGGAAAGGCTAGGAGGTGATAGATACGTAGGGAGCCCAGTTCACCGCTGAGCACGATCTTCATTAATTCACAAGGAGGAATAACGCATGAGGAAGTTAGTTGTTCTGGTATTGGCTCTGCTTTTGGTTACCGGTGGTGCCATGGCCGCTGACAAGATCGAGGTGGCCATGATTTCTCCTGCGCTGACCAGTACTTTCTACCTGGCCACCAACCAGGGAGCCACTGAAATGGCTGAAGAACTCGGATGGCAGCTGTACAAGCTGGCTCCCGACAGAGAGTCCAACTTCCAGGCCCAGGTGGCTATGGTAGAAGACATGATCCAGCGGAATGTGGACGCCATTGCCCTCTGCGCCATCAACGACAAGGCGGTTGTGGGTGCTGTGGAGAAGGCCAACGAAGCCGGTATTCCCATTTTCGTGTTTAACTCCTTGACTGAGCTGCCTGGCGGCGAAGTCGTGGCCTACGTTGGGTACGATCAGCGTGCCGGCGGCCGCAAGTGCGGTCTGAAGGCCGTAGAACTCCTGCACAGCAAGTATGGTGAGTTCAAGGGTAAGATCGCCATCCTCGAAGGCGTTCCCGGCTACCACACCACCGAGCGCAAAGGCGGCTTCATGGAAGTTCTCGAGAAGTTCCCAGAGATCGAAGTCGTAGCTTCTCAGCCGGCTGACTGGGAGCGGGAGAAAGCCATGAACGTAACCGAGAACCTGCTCCAGGCCATTCCAGACATCGATCTGGTCTTTGGATGCAGCGACGCCATGGCCCAGGGTGCATCCCAGGCTGCACGTTCCATGGGTAAAGATATCTTTACCATTGGTATCGACGGCAACCCCGACGCCATTGAAGACGTATCTAAAGGCACCTTGACCGCAACGCTCATGGTATTCCCCATTGAGATGGGCCGCCTGACCATCAAGGCCATTAAGGACTACTTCGATGGGGTAGACATTCCCAAGATGATCAAGACCCCAACCGAGATCGTAGACCTGGACAACTGGGAAAGGATGCTGGAGGACTAAGCAATTAGGATTGTACATGAGAACCTCCCCTCAAGCGGGGAGGTTCTTCACATTAGGACAGGGCGCGGGACTGTGCTACAATGGATGTGGATCAATACACATAAAGGATGAAAACAGGTGGCAGAAAACAGTATTTGGACCAACAAGTACTTCGCAGCAGTGATGGCCGTCATCGCTTGTGTTCTATGGGGGAGCGCCTTTCCCGTCCTGAAGGTTAGCTACGCCGAGCTTGGACTCGGCTCCGGAGACACTTCGGCGCGCATGCTCATTGCCGGGGCGCGCTTTTTTCTGGCAGGACTCATGGTCTTTGGGGTACAGCGGCTTCTTTTGGGCGAACCCATACAGGTACCCAAAAGGCACTTCGCCTCTTTGCTTTTGCTGGGTTTGGCCCAAACCGGCCTCCAGTACTACTTCTTCTATAACGCCATTGCTCTCGTAAGCGGGATCAAGGGCGCCATCCTCAACGCCGCGGGCAACTTCTTCGTGGTGTTCTTGGCCCACTTCATTTACGCCGACGATCGCCTCAACTTAGGTAAAGTGCTGGGTTTGGCCGCCGGGTTCGCCGGAATCGCCTTGGTCAACTGGCAGCCCGGCACCGCGCTGAGCTGGGAGTTCAGCCTGCGCGGTGAGGGCTTCATGATCTTTGCCGGTTTGACCAGCGCCTTTGGCACGTTTCAGGCTAAGCGGCTGGGCAAATCCTTGAACCCCGTGACAGTGAATGCCTACCAGCTCACCTTGGGGTCCCTTCTGCTGCTGGTGTTGGGTGTGCCAGCGCTCTTGCGGGAGGGGCTGCAGACAACTCCCCTCTTTTGGGCTCTGTTCATCTACTCGGCGCTGTTATCTGCTGCCGCCTTTTCCATTTGGTACACCCTTCTCAAGCACAACAAGGCCGGTGAGATCACCATCTACAGGTTCATGATCCCCATTTCCGGTGCCGTTTTGTCTGCGCTGCTGCTGCCCGCGGAGCGGTTTACTGCCTCCATCTTGGCGGCCCTGCTTTTCGTAGCCGCGGGGATCGCCGCAGTGAATGTTCACTCCGGGAAGATCACTTCCACTTCAGCCGACTCCAAGTGATGGATCCACTCATCGGGGGCGAATGCTGTGCCTGGAAGGAAGGTTTTCCTTTACCTCGCGTCAAATACAAATATTTCACGGTAGAGTGTGCGGGGAGGTTTCCGCTGCTGGGCGGCGGCGCTTTCCATGGCTGGATGTAGGGGGAAACATTTTGAAGTGTAGAATTCAAGGTTTGAAGATTGAACGGCCGGTGCCGGACGACTTGGACTCCGCTTACAGGGTGTTTGAGGAATCCATAGCGTTAGCCTTTGAGGAAGAGGGAATCAGCCACGATGCGCCTGCGGAAATCGAGTACAAGCAGCAGTTAATCCGCTGCTCTGTGCTGGAAGATACCTATGATTTCGTCTTCTTCGTGGCCAAACTGGGAGATGCGGTGATCGGCACCATTTCCTACGGCCCCTGCGGTGATGATATCCGCAAGTGCTTAGGAGAAGAGTTGGAGGACCTGGGTGAAGTGGGCAGCATCTATGTACTGCCAGGTTTTCAGGGCCAGGGTGTGGCCTCGGCCTTGATTGCCGCCATGCTGGAGTATCTCCAGAGCCTGGGAGTGAAGCGGTTTTACCTGGACTGCGGGCTCAAAAGCGCGCAGCAAAAGTGGCTCAGGAAGTTCGGCCAACCGTACAAAACTGCGAAAGATTATTGGGGTGAGGGCTCAGATCACCTCATCTGGCTCTGTGCCGTGGAGGCTTCGGCCCCGGCTGAACTCGGGGACAGAGGATTGGAGGAGAACAGTGCGTCTACAAGACCGCAGCTTAGTGATTCGGGAGGCAGCCGCTGAAGATGCCAAGCTGCTTTGGCGGTGGTGGAACGACGGGAAAGTTATGGAGCATGCTGGGTTTCCCAGGGGTTTGGGGATAAGCGAAGAGGAAGTTGTGGAGCTGCTTACAGACGGCGATCCCAATCAGCACCGGTTGATTCTAGAAGTGGATTCCAGGCCCGTGGGGGAAATGAACTACCGCGACCTGGGTGATGGCACCGCGCAGATTGGGATCAAGATCTGCGATTTCCAGCAGCAGGGCAAAGGCTACGGCCCCCGGTTTCTGCGCCTGCTCATCCGCCATCTCTTTGAGGAGGCGGGCTACAGCAAGATTGTTTTGGACACCAATCTTAAGAACACACGGGCGCAGCATGTCTACGAGAAGCTGGGCTTTCGCAAGGTTCGCACGCGGATCGATGCCTGGAAGGACCAGCTGGGCGAGCTTCAATCCGCCGTTGATTATGAACTGACCGCCGAGGATTTTGTCCATGAGTAGAGAAACTTCCGCCCTCAAGACAGCTCAGATTACCTATCTGGCCTTTGCAGCCATTATGGCGGCGTGGATCGGAGCCTGGCTGCTCAAGATCAACCTGGAGCAGGACCTGAGCTGGCTAACAGCCGGCCTGGGCAGTTTTGTCTATTGGACAGCCGCCAAGCTGATCATCTGGATCGTTCCCGCGGTGTGGCTCCTGAGAAAGGCTGGCCGCAGCTTCCGGGAGGTATTTGGCTTGGCCAACTGGCCAGCGTGGGCGGCTTGGGGAGGGGGAATCGGGCTGCTCATTGCCCTCACCGGCATCATCCCCAACCTTCTCCAAGGGAAGGCCGTTTTGCCCACGCGGCTTGATTTTGCCCTCCTCAATGTCCTGGTGATCGCCCCCACCTTCGAGGAGCTGCTCATGCGCGGAGCGATTCAGGGAAACCTTACGGAGTGCTATTCCTTGGCCAAAGCAAACGTGATCACCTCCCTTATGTTCGTCCTGCTGCATGTCCCCGGCTGGTATTTCATGGGGGTGCTGACGCAGAACCTCACCAACCCCGCTGGCGGGGCCCTGTCCATCTTCCTGGTGAGCCTGGGATTCGGCTACGCCGCCCACCGCTCCCGCTCGGTGATGGGCGGAGTGCTGGCTCACTTTTTGAACAACCTCTTTTAAGTGGGATTGTTCTCAAGTGCCATTTCCGGCGCGGTGGGGCATAACACTTAGTCTGAGATAAAGGGGGTCAAGTATGGGAAATCAGCGTTATCTGCAGAGCGTCTATGAAGAGCTGCATGCCCATCCCGAGCTGCCGTTGGAGGAAGTGTGGACGGCGGGGTTTGTCGCGGACGAACTGAGGGGGATGGGCTTCTCTGTTTCTACGCAGGTGGGGGGTCAAGGCGTGGCGGGCCTGCTGGATTTTGGCGGTGGCGGGCCGACTTTGGCCCTGCGCTGTGATATGGACGCCCTGCCCATCACGGAAGAAACGGGCGCGGATTTTGCTTCCCAAAATCCCGGTGTGATGCACGCCTGCGGCCATGACAGCCATATGGCCATGGTCTTGGCTGCCTGCCGCTACGCAGCCCAAAACAGGGAGCGGCTCAGGGGTAAGTTGCTGGCTATTTTTCAGCCGGCGGAAGAAGTGGGGGCGGGGGCCAAGGCCATGCTGGAGGCAGGCCTTTTCCAGCGGCTCAAACCAGACCGCTTAGTGGCCGTCCACAACTTGCCGGGCCTGCCCACGGGCACTCTAGGCCTGCAGCGCGGAGCCCTTACAGCTTATACCGACCGATTCAAGGTCACTTTTCAGGGGATGGGGGGTCACGGGGCCTTGCCGCACAAGACTAAGGATCCCATTGCCATGGCCGCCGCCGCTGTCCAGGGGGCCCTGGCCTTAACGCACAGGCGCATGGATGCCAATTACCCGCAGGTGCTGTCCTTTGGACTCATTCAAGGGGGAACCAGCTTCAACATCATCCCGGAACAGGTGACCCTGGAAGGCACCGTGCGCACTATCCGCCTAGAAGACCAAGAGTTGATGATCCGCCTCCTGAACCAGGCCTTTCAAGCGGCTGCGGATCTGCATGAAGGGTCCTACCAACTGGAGTACACCAAGGGCGTCCCCGCCGTGGTCAATGACGCGGGGGTGGTGAAGGAGCTGACGGGCTTTTTCGCAGCCAGGATCCCTGAAGTCCCTGTGACCTATGAGGGCTTGGCCAGCCTGATTGGGGAAGACGTGTCCTACTTCCTCCAGGAGGTTCCCGGCGTCCTGCTCTACGTGGGCTCGGGGCAAGAAGGGGCCGTGAATGAACTGCATAATCCCCGCTTCCTGGTGCCCCCGGAAGCACTGGCTACGGGCCTTAAAGCACTAACTAGCATCATGGAAGGGTATTTGGGCTATGCTTAGGTGAAATAAACAGGGCGATTGCAGTGAGAGGTACAATCGCCCTGTTGGTTCCTGTTGGCATGGTTGTGCTGGGATGCTGGGCCACTAGAAGAATTCCTGGCTGTCCACCCACTGCTCACACTGCCTCAGAACGGTCTGGATGGCTTCCTCCTGCCCTTCCGGCGGGTAGTCGTATTCATCAAGGAGTCTTTTCACCATGCGGCGCATTCCCGCTCTAGCGCTCTGCCGCTGCTGCCAGTCGATGGTGCGGCTTCTCCTCAGCTGTTCCGTGAGCTTTCTGGTCATTTCCATCAGTGTCTCGTGTTCGTAAAAGTCTAGAATAGCTTGTGGCTTGGTTAAGGCATCGTAGAATGCCAGCTCTTCTTGGACCAATCCCAGTTCTTCGCCCTTCCGCGTTGCCTCCATGATTTCGTGGCTCATTTTGATTAGCTCGTCGATCACTTCTGCGTTCGTGATTTGAGCGTTGCGGTAGCGGTTCATGATCTGCTGCATGCGCTCGGAAAACCTCTCTGCTTGCACCAAGTTAGAGCGCTGGAAGATGGTGATCTGCTCGGACAGGAGCTTCTTGAGCAGTTCCATGGCAAGGTTCCTTTGCTCCATGGCACGTACGCGCTCCAGGAACTCTGGGTCGAAAATGGAGAACTCTTCGTCTCGATCGGAGAAGAGATTGATCACGCCCTCACTCTTGATGGTGTGTTCCAGCAACGTCGATATTTGACTGTTGATCTCAGCTACGCTGAGCGTCCTGGATGTTCGCACCCTGGTAACAGCAACCTTGATGGCCTCGATCAAGGCCGATTCCAGGCGTTCCAGCTCCGTCAAGAGGCTTTGACAGAGGCTCTTGAACTGCCGCATGTATGTAGCTTCCTGGATAAACAGTTTCTGCATGTCCTCTCCGAAACCAAAGACGAAGTTGGCTCCGTCTCGAATGGCGTCGGCTCGCTGTTTTGCTGAGGCATCCCTCTTTGTGAATGCGGAGAGGTCAAACCCATGGAGCAGTTCTTTGCAGATCTGCAGCTTTTCCTGGAACTTGGGATAGGCTGTTTTGCGGATGTCCATTTCCCCGAAGTTCTTCTGGTCTCTGCGGGTATAGTCTTTCATAGCTTCCTTGAGAGCTGTGGCAATGCCGATATAGTCGACGACTAGACCGCCTTCTTTGTCCTCAAAGACGCGGTTGACTCTAGCGATGGCCTGCATCAGGTTGTGGCCGGCCATGGGCTTGTATACATACATTGTGGCGAGGCTCGGGACATCAAACCCGGTGAGCCACATGTCCACGACTATGGCAATCTTAAAGGGATCCTCGTCATCCTTGAACCTGCGGGCCAGATCCTTCCGGTAGGCTGCATTGCCGATGATCCGTTGCCACTCTTCAGGATCCCGATTGCTGCCTGTCATGACGACTTTCACCTTCTCTTCCCAGTCGGGACGCAGGGCGAGGATCTGCTCGTAGATCTTCATTGCGATAGGACGATCGTACGCAACGATCATGGCTTTCCCGGTGAGGTAGTGCTGACGGTGCTCTTCATAGTGTGTCACGATGTCTTGGCAGAGGGTTTCTATGGTTTCTGGAGCCCCCAAAACAGCTTTTAGGCTGCCCAGTTCTTTTTTGCTGCGCTCAATGTTTTCGGTACTGGCCTCCAAGGCCAGCTCCTCGTATTTGGCGTCGATCTGCTCCAGGATGTCCTGCCTCAACCCCAGGTTCATGACGCGGTTTTCATAGAACACTGGTCTGGTGGCCCCATCTGCCACCGCCTGCGACATGTCGTAAACATCGATGTAGTCTCCGAACACTTCCCGCGTATCGCGATCCTTCAGGGAGTGGAAACACGAAAGAGGAACCTGAGAAGTCTAACGACCACACATGTGATGCAATACGCTATGCGTTGCATCGACTACGATCGCTCCTACGGGAACTATCTCGATGCTTGAACTCGTAAGTAATAAGACCGGGGTATCCATAAAACATCTTTCTGCGTTCCCTGGTGAGAATGAAGTTTTGTTTGGTACTAATGCAACATTCCGAATTATAGGAAAGTCCGAAGTAGAGGTAGAAGGAAAGGGTGTAGTAACTGTTTATAAAGTAGAGGAGGTGATTTAGGCCTATGAAAATTAAAAAAATAGTGGAAGATTCAAATCCGGATAAATTCACAGGTGCGGTCACCATTTTAGAAACACCCTGCTATTCTTGCAAGCACTATAATAAAGACCTGACCTGTAAAGCCTTCCCAAGTAGAATTCCAATTGAAATTCTTAGAGGAAAGCATGATCATAGAACACCCTTTGAGGGAGATAGCGGTATTCAGTACGAACAGAAAGATTAGGTTTACACATTAAGGAGGAAGAGCCAGATGCTCATTAAGAAAATGAATTTACAGCTGTTTGCGGAAGATCCGTCACCAGCAGACTCAAATCCGTCCACAGAACCATCAGAAACGTCATCAGCTGCTTCACCCTCAGCTGAACCTAAGTTGTTTAGTAATGTATGGGGCCTGCGCCTTCGCAACAGTGCTCTTGCTTTCACTCATTCAACATCCTCCTCGATTGTTTTCTCCCTGGCGTACACACCTTCCACGATGGAAAGCTCGATTGCACTCATGCCATTCTCAATACCTTGGAACACTACGTCAAGAATGCTGGCCTCATCGACGAACTCCTCATCCTCCCCTATGGGCGTTCCTGTAAAACCTATGTAACTAGCCCCCGGTAAGCTGTCCCGGATAA
>ERZ773359.3299-NODE-3299-length-18755-cov-23.012674_pt1 | contig 18755 bp, 15 predicted proteins | sample MGYA00374955_ERZ773359 | MGnify/ENA primary metagenome ERZ773359 (study PRJEB29098, sample SAMN04486028) | biogas fermenter metagenome | study: EMG produced TPA metagenomics assembly of the Biogas fermentation microbial communities from Germany - Plant 4 DNA1... | reverse complement strand
ACCGAGGGAATGTCCTACGGGATGATGTTCTGCGTCCAGTTGGACAAGAAGGAAGAGTTTGACCGGATCTGGACTTGGGTAAAAAGGTATATGGAGATCAAAGAAGGCAGGCATGCGGGGTATTTTGCCTGGTCGCTCAATCCCGACGGGACCCCGCGGTCGCAGGGACCGGCCCCGGACGGTGAGGAGTATTTTGCAATGGCCCTCTTTTTTGCCAGCCACCGTTGGGGAGACGGGCCTGAACCCTATGACTATAGCCGCCAGGCCCGGGAGTTGCTCCGGATCTGTCTCCATAAGGGGGAGGACGGCAGTGAAGGCCGGCCCATGTGGGACCCGGAGACCAAGCTCATCCGGTTCATCCCGGACTTCGATTTTACCGACCCCTCCTACCACCTGCCCCATTTCTATGAGTTGTTCTCCCTCTGGGCTTACCCGGAGGACAGGCAGTTCTGGGCCGAAGCGGCCAAGGCCAGCCGGGAGTACCTGAAAAAGGCCTGTCACCCGGTGACCGGGCTGGCGCCGGAGTATGCCAATTATGACGGGACCCCCAACCATTTCAACGATCACGGGGATTTCTTCAGCGACTCCTACCGGGTAGCCGGGAACATCGCCCTGGACTATGAGTGGTTCCGGGCGGACGACTGGGCGCGGGAGGAGGCCAACAAGATCCAGGCCTTTTTTGCCGAACGCGGCGTGACACCGCCGTATCTGAAATACAGGATCGACGGTACGCCTCTGGGTGAAGAGGCTTTCCATTCGGTGGGCCTGTTGGCCATGAACGCCATGGCCTCCCTGGCTGCGGATGGGCCGCATGTCAAAACTTTTATTGACGCCTTTTGGCAGGCGCCGCCCTGCGCCGGACGGCGGCGCTATTACGATAACTGCCTCTACTTCTTCAGCCTGCTGGCCTTGAGCGGCCGTTACCGGATCTGGAAACCGTAAGCCACGTCTGCCCACGCGCCCGGTGCGCGCGGGAAGAAAGGAGCTGCAACCGATGAAAGCAAAGGTTCTCATTCTAAGCTTTGTGGTTATTCTTTGTGCCGGGGCACTACTGGGCCAGGGGGTCCGGTCGGAGGAGGAGATCCCCTCCCTATGGCAGGCCTATGCCGATTATTTCCCCATCGGCGCGGCAGTACGCTACTCAAGTTTAACGAGGCATAAAGATTTGCTGGAGAAACATTTTAACAGCATCACCGCGGAAAATGAGATGAAATTCAGTACCCTGCAGCCGGACGAAGGGATATTTGCCTTTTTCCGGGCTGATGCCATCGTGGAGTTTGCCAAGAAAAACAATATGCTCGTCCGCGGGCATACCCTGGTCTGGCACAGGCAGTACCCGAGCTGGCTTTTCCGGGACGGTGCGGGAAAGGCCTCCGGCGAACTGGTGCTGCAACGGCTGGAGACCCATATCAATACGGTGCTCTCCAGGTACAAAGGGGATGTCTACTGCTGGGACGTGGTGAACGAGGCGGTGAGTGACAGCATGTCGGAGTATCTGCGCAGGGACTCCCCGTGGTACCAGGCGGTGGGGGAGGATTACATCGCCGCGGCCTTCCATATGGCCCACAAGGCGGACCCGGACGCCAAGCTTTTTTATAACGACTATGGCGCCACCAGGGCCGACAAGATGGAGAAGATCTGTGTTCTCCTGGAAGATTTGCTGGCGGCCGGGGTCCCGGTCCACGGCATGGGGATGCAGGGGCATTGGGATATTTTTGGGCCTTCGGTGTCACAGATCGAGACCGCCATCCGGCGTTATGCCGCCTTAGGTTTGGAGGTGCAAATCACCGAACTGGACATCTCCCTCTATCACTGGAACGACAAGCGAAAGGCCATTACCGACCCGGAAGAGTTGGCGGGGCGCCTGGCAAGGCAGGCGAAAAAGTATGAGGAGATCTTCCGGGTCTTCCGGGAGTACCGGGATGTGATCACCGGCGTGACCTTCTGGGGGGTGGCCGACGACCTGACCTGGAAGGACCAGGAGCCGGTGCGGGGGAGAAAAGACTTCCCGCTCCTCTTTGACGCCGAGGGACACCGGCCCAAAGAGGCCTTCTGGCAGGTTGTTAATTATTAACCGGTAGAAGGTAAGGGAATAACGGATGGCGAATCCTTTGGAGAAAGGAGGGTTAATTATGAGAAAACGCTTTTTCTACCTGTTGCTACCGGTGGTTATGATCTGGTGTATCGCCGGCGGCTGCCAACCGGCGGAGACTTCCGCCTCGCTTGATCACGGAGAAGTCCCCGCTTTATACGAAGTCTACCAGGACTACTTTCCCATCGGCGCAGCGGTCAACTCCTGGACCATTAAGAGCCACAAGGAACTCATCGAAAAGCATTTCAACAGCCTGACCGCGGAGAACGAGATGAAATTTGAGTCTATACAGCCGTCGCCGGGGAGATATACATTTGACCGGGCTGATGCCATTGTCGAACTGGCGGAGAAGAACGGGATGCTGGTTCGCGGGCATACGCTGGTCTGGCATAGCCAGACCCCGGCCTGGGTCTTCAGGGATGAGGAAGGCAGGCCGGCCAGCCGCGAGTTACTCCTCAAAAGGATGGAGGAACATATTACCACCGTGGTCTCGAGGTACCGGGGGCGGGTCTACGCCTGGGACGTGGTGAACGAGGCGGTGGCGGACGGGCAGGGAGGCTATTTGCGGACCGATTCGCCGTGGTACCGGATAATCGGCCCCGATTACATCGCCCACGCCTTTATCTTCGCCCACCAGGCCGATCCCGAGGCCAAACTCTTTTATAACGACTACAGCGCGGTGGATCCGGCGAAATCCGGCAAGATCTACCGGCTCCTCAAGGAACTGCTGGAACAGGGGGTACCCGTCCACGGCGTGGGCATCCAGGGTCACTGGGATATTGACTACCCCTCTGCCCGTCAGGTGGAGGCGGCGATCAAGAAATACGCCTCCCTGGGCCTGGAGGTACAAATCACCGAACTGGATATCTCGGTTTATCCCTGGCAGGACCGGCGGCGCCTGCAGTCAAAGCCGGAGAACCGCCTTGAGAAACAGGCCGAACGCTACCGGGAACTCTTCGAGGTTTTCCGGAGAAACAAGGATGTGGTCACCGGGGTCACTTTCTGGGGCGTGGCCGATGACCGGACCTGGAAGGATAACTTCCCGGTGCGGGGGAGAAAAGACTGGCCGCTGGTCTTTGATGAGGAACACCGGCCGAAGGCGGCCTTCTGGAAGATTGTAGATTTCTGAAAGGAGTGGCTGATAAGTTGCAGAAGAGAACCTTCACCAACCCGGTGCTGCCCGGGTTCTACCCCGACCCTTCCATCTGCCGGGTCGGCGATGATTACTACCTTGTTACATCCACCTTTGCCTATTTCCCCGGGGTACCGATCTTCCACAGCCGGGACCTGGTCAACTGGCGCCAGATCGGGAATGTGCTGGACCGGCCTTCCCAGTTGAACCTGGACGGCGCCGACCATTCCGGGGGGATTTATGCCCCGACCATCCGTTACCACCAGGGGCGCTTCTACATGATCACCACCAACGTCACCCATGGCGGGAATTTCCTGGTCACTGCGGAAGACCCGGCCGGCCCCTGGTCGGACCCGTACTGGCTGGAGGATGCGCCCGGGATCGACCCCTCCCTCTTCTTTGACGACGACGGGAAGGTTTACTATACGGGCAACCGGCCCAACCCCGGCGGCATGCGGTACAACGGGGACTGCGAGATTTACCTCCAGGAACTAGACTTGAAAACCATGCGCCTCACCGGGGAGGTCCACGTTTTGTGGAAGGGCGCTTTAAGGAAGGCCATCTGGCCGGAAGGCCCCCATATCTATAAGGTTAACGGCTATTATTACCTGGTGATCGCCGAGGGCGGGACCGCCCACGAACACGCGGTGACCGTCGCCCGCAGCGAGAAGATTACCGGCCCCTACATTGGGAACCCGGGGAACCCGATTTTAACCCACCGCCACCTGGGACGGGATTACCCCATCGTCAATGTGGGCCATGGCGACCTGGTGGAGACGCCCAATGGCGAGTGGTGGTTTGTGGTCCTGGCTTCCAGGCCTTACGGCGGGTACTACCGGAACCTGGGGCGGGAGACCTTCCTCGTCCCGGTAAGATGGGAAAACGGCTGGCCGGTGATGAGCCCGGGCGAGGGACGGGTGCTTTTTGAATACCCCTGTCCGGATCTGCCTGCCGACGACCGGCCGGCGGAGGCGGCCTGCGACCATTTTGACGGGCCGGAGCTGGACTTTAAATGGGTCTTCCTCCGCACGCCCAGGGAAAGCTTCTGGAGCCTGGCGGAACGCCCCGGGCATCTCCGCTTAAAGCTGCGGCCGCAGATGATCACCAGAAAAGAAAACCCCAGCTTTGTGGGGCGGCGCCAGCAGCACATGGATTTCTCCGCCCGGACGGTGATGGAGTTTACCCCCGCGGCAGAGAACGAAGAGGCGGGCCTGGTCTTAATCCAGAGCGACCAGTATAACCTCCGGGCCGTCCTGACCAAGGGGAAAGACGGGAATGTCCTTCGCTTGATCAAATGTTACGACGGGAAAGAAGAGGTCCTGGCGGAAGAGGCCTATGCCGCCGGGAAGATATACCTGCAAGCGCAGGCGCGGGGGCAGGATTACAGCTTCTATTATGGCGCCAGCGAGCGGGAACTGAAACCCCTCGCCACCAAAGTGGACGGGCGGTTCTTAAGCACCGACGTGGCCGGCGGCTTTGTCGGTACCTGCCTTGGCATCTATGCCAGCAGCAACGGGAAGGAGAGCACCAACCACGCGGATTTCGACTGGTTTGAGTACCGGGGGCTTTAAGGAAAGGATTGTTGTAAGGAAAAGATTATTGCAATAGAAGGATTATTGCAATAATGGTTCCAGTGGTTTTAGTATCTACGCAACATGAAAAGGAGTGCCAACATGAGAAAGAGAATAGTCGCTCTCTGGCTTTGCCTAGCCTTATTGGTTCTGGTTGCCGGCTGCTCTTACCAGGTGGAACCCGACCCGACGGAAGCGGCGGTCGCCGTTGATCCCAGCGTAGAATATCAGGAAATTGATGGCTTTGGCGGGGCGCTTGCTTTTTACGAAAACTGGGTAACAGCGGCGCCGAAAAAAGAAGAGATCTACAAGCTGCTCTTCGAAGATTTGGGCCTTGATATTTTACGCCTGCGGAATGTTTATGAGTACTCTGGCGGTGATCCTATGCAGTATGGCGTGGAGTTTTATGAAGCAGCCAAAAGGTATAATCCCGAGATCAAGGTCCTGCTCTCCTCATGGTCGCCACCGGCGCGTTTAAAACAAGGAGAAGTAATGAACGGGGGGACCCTGAGAAAAGAGGGGAGTTCCTTCATGTACGCCGAGTATGCCGAATACTGGCTGGATTCCCTGGCTGCCTATGACAAGGAGGGGGTAGTCCCTGACTATATCAGTATCCAAAACGAACCGGATTACGTGACAGACGGCTGGGAGACCTGCCGGTTTGATCCGAAGGAGAGTTCGGCTTATCCCGGGTACGGGAAAGCCCTAAAGGAAGTGGCCGATCTGTTGGCGGAGGCGTACCCCGACCCGCGGCCGCTGCTTGTCGGCCCGGAGTGCGCGGGCATCGCCAACAATCAGGTGCAGGCCTATGCCCGGGAGATGGACCTTTCCCAGGTTCACGCCCTTGCCTATCACCTGTACAACGGGGGCAGCCAGGATAACCCCGACAGTTACCTTTCGAGCCTACGGGCAATCGCCCGTGCCTACCCGGAGATGCGCCTCTGGCAGACGGAGTTCGACTGGCCAAACCCATTCAACACCGCCTGGCTGATCCATAACTGCCTGGTGGAGGGGAATGTCAACGCCTATTTTTACTGGGCTTTAGCCTGGCCTGGAGAGAAAGGGTTAATTGAAATATCCTCCCCGTGGGGCGGTTCCAATCCCGATTATTATAACCCCACCGATTACTACTATTATTTCAAACACTACGCCAAACACATCGACTATGGTTACCGGCGGATTGGCGCCGTCTCTGATGAGGGAAAGATCAAGGTCTCGGCTTTCCTCGCCCCGGACGGGGAGAAGCTCACCCTGGTCCTGATCAACACCGGCGGCAAGCAGTGTGAAGTGACCATGGTAATCAACGGGTTTCCCGCGGGTGTAACGGAGATTTACCGGACCACCGACGGGACGGATGAGAAGTTTGAGCCCATTGGCAGTCTGGGGCCGGAAAACACCCTCGTCTTGAACCCCAGATCCGTGGCGACGGTGGTGGTCACTGCTGGTCAGGATGGAGGGTGATTAAGAAACCTTAAGCGCTACACAGGCTTTTTGGAGGGCCGCATAGGGTTTTCCCCTGTCCCGCTGCGGGATGAACCCCGGTTTTTGGGTTTTCCTGGCACGGCAGATATGGCAACAGTGGTTTCTTACGGAAATTTTAACATATTTAACATAGAAGTCTGTTGATTCGGATGCGGAAAGAGGCTACAATAGATGCGGCTCTGAAAAAAGGGGCAAAACGGAGCAAGAAAAGGGACAGGGGTGTGGTTGCCATGAAGAACAATGCTTTACCAGTGTTTGTAGAGACGGGTAAGGATGAAAATGCTATGCCTCCCTTGCGCGAGATCTTTAAGGACTATTTCCCCATCGGGGTTTGTGTGAATCCGCTAACGCTCCGGACCCACCGGAAGTTGATCCTGGAGCATTTTTCAAGCCTCACGGCGGAAGACGAGATGAAATTCGACCGTCTCCAGCCGGAGGAGGGCCGGTTCAATTTTGCCGAGGCGGATGCGATTGTTGCCTTCGCCCGGGAGAACGGGTTCCGGGTCCGCGGGCATACCCTGGTCTGGCATAACCAGACCCCGGAATGGGTCTTCCTGGACAAGGAGGGGCAGCCGGCCCCCAAGGAACTGGTCTTGGAGAGGATGGAAGAACATATTACCACTGTAGTCTCCCGTTACAAGGGGGAGATCAAGGTTTGGGACGTGGTCAATGAGGCGGTTTCCGACCGCGACGGTTTCCTGCGGGTTAAATCCCCCTGGTACCAGAGGACCGGCGAGGAGTTTATTGCCCGGGCCTTTACATGGGCCCACCGGGTTCACCCTGAGGCCAAGCTCTTTTATAACGACTACAACGCTGCAGTGCCGGAGAAAAGGGACCGGATTGTCAAGTTTTTAAAGAACCTGTTGGAACAGGGGGTCCCCGTCCATGGCATGGGTATCCAGGGCCACTGGACCATTTACGACCCTTCGCTCGACGAGATTGAAGCGGCGATTGAGGCCTATGCCGCGCTGGGCCTGGAGGTGGAAATCACCGAACTCGACGTTTCCCTCTATCACTGGAGTGACACGGGGAATTTCCGGGTTCCCCCGCCGGAACTCCTGGAAAAGCAGGCCGAGCGCTACCGGGAGATCTTTGATCTCTTCCGGCGCTACCGGGGGATCATAACCGGCGTAACGGTTTGGGGGCCGGCCGACGACCGGACTTGGAAGGATAACTTCCCGGTCCAAGGGAGAAAGGACTGGCCGCTCCTGTTCGACGAGAACCATCGCTTAAAACCTGTGTTGTTTTAAAAAACTGCAGCCCGTGGCGGGGTAACCCCCACGGGCTGCCTGCAATTGGAGGAACGGATGTGATCTACCGACAAATACTGCTGGTTTTAGAGAAATCGGGAGAAACAATCCTCAACCTCTGGCCCTATGTGGCCGGGGGGGTCTTGCTCGGGGAGATTTTACGGTATACCTCCTGGACAGATGTGATTGACCGGGCTTGCCGGCGGTCGCTCCCGGTGGCGGTGACGGTTGCCGCCCTCTTGGGGATGGCTTCGCCCCTTTGCACCTACGGTACGGTCCCGCTGGTCCTGCGGTTGCTGGCTGCCGGTGTTCACCCGGCGCCGCTGGTGACCTTCCTTTGCGCCTCCTCCCTCTTCAACCCGCAGATCTTCATCATCACCTGGGGCGGGATTGATCTGGAGATGGCGTTGGTCCGGACCGGCGTCACCCTGCTGATCAGCCTTTGCCTTGGCTTTTTGCTCCTTTTTATCCCGAAACGCCTTGTGATCCGGGCCGGCGCGGCGGCCGGCTCAGGAAGTGGGGACGAATGGGCAAACCCGGCGGCGGAAAGAACAGAGGCCCAGGGAGGAACCGGGGTACAGGAAGAAAGCGGGACACAAGAAAGAACCGGGGCACAGGGAGGAGCGGGGTCTCCGGTGGCGGCGGGGGGCTCCCGGAAAAAGGACAGGCCTTCTTTCCCGGAGTTTTTGAGAGGTTTCTGGCAGAACCTGGAGTATGTCGGGTTCTACCTGCTGCTCGGGGTTTTGCTGGGCTCCCTGGTGGAGGTGGTGGTCCCCAGTTCTTGGTTCTCCCACATCTTCAGCGGCAGCCGGTGGTTTTCGGTTCTGGCCGCCGCCGGGTTGGGGGTGCCCTTGTATGCCTGCGGCGGCGGGGTCATCCCGTTTATCCGGGCCTTACTCGAGCAGGGTCTGAGCAGGGGGGCGGCCCTCACCTTTTTCCTGGTGGGGCCGGCGACCAGGATCACCCCGCTTATGGCCCTGGCAGCAGTATTGCGCCCGCTTTTTCTCGGTCTCTACGTGGTTGTCCTGGTTATCCTGGCGGTCGCTGCCGGATTGTTGTATAATTAAGGTATAAAGAAGTATAAAGCAAGTGCGAATCTGGATGCGGCGCCGCGCGCGGCACGAATCACAAGGAGGTTGCAGAATGAAACTTGCCCCCAAACAACGGATCTGCTTCTGGCTGTTGCTGGGCTTAACCATTTTTACAGTGGTTTGGCGGGAAGCGGGCGGGGTGAACCTGGACGGTGTGGAGCCGGTTATCCTCCCCACCTCCACAGTGGCGATTGTCCAGTCGGACAAGGCTTCGGCGGTGGATATTGAGTATGAGGAGATCAAGGCGATGATCCGCGAGGCGGTGGAACTGGCCGGCGGTTTTTCCGACCTGATCTTCGACGGCGCTACCGTAGTGATCAAACCCAACCTGGTAAACTGGACCGACTATACCAAGCCCGGTTGGGGCGGGGAACCGCTGCCTACGGAGGCCAACGGCGTGACCACCGACTGGCGGGTGACCAGGGCCGTGGTGGAACTGGTGCGGGAGCTGAACCCCAGCGGGAAGGTGTATATCATGGAGGGCTCCAGCGTCCCGACACGCCTGGTGATGGAGAAGTTGAAGTATACGCCGGAGTACATACCGGGGACCGACGGCATTCTGGCGATTGAAGAGGACAGCGGCAAATGGAAGGATTACAACTCCCCGGGCATTGTCGCGGTGGACCTCCCCGACGGTCTTCTCCATAAGAAGTATTACTTGAACAGGAAGTACAAAGAGGCGGATGTTGTCATCAGCCTGCCCTGCCTGAAGAACCACTGGCACGCCGCGGTCACCGGCGCCATCAAGAACGTGGCGATCGGCGCCACCCCCGGCAATATCTACGGGAATTCCTCCAGAAACCCGGGGCGGAACAGTATGGTTGACCACAACAGCCGGCGGGGGGATCTCCACATGTGGATCCATGATTATTACAAGTGCCGGCCGGTGGATTTTGTGATTATGGACGGGTTGCAGGGGATCCAGAACGGCCCCACCCCTTGTTATGAAGTGAGCCGGACCTTGCGGTTGAGCAAGGATCAGATGAATATGCGCCTGATCTTGGCCGGCCGGGACGCGGTGGCCGTGGATACGGTAGAGGCGCTGATTATGAACTGGGACCCGCAGTCCGTGAAGTACCTTGTCTTCCTCAACAAAAGCGGGTTGGGGAATATCTGTCCTTCAGCCATCAGCGTGCGCGGGAAAAAGGTGGATGAGGTACGGAAGGATTTCGCCGGGGTCAGGCCGCCCGCCGGCGGGTACCCGATCAAGAAAATGACCACACCGGCCTTTACCTATAATGGTTATGAGATCGAAGACGGACGAGTGGTCTTTTCTTTGGCTCCGGATGAGTGCATTGTCAAGATGGAAATCTGCCTCAATGGAGTGGACCGGCCGGAACAGGTACTCACCGGGGATTTCCACCGGGTGCCCGTGGACCTCTCCCGGCTCGGTCCCGGGGAGAACCGGCTCACCATCCATGCTTATGACCGCTTTTTCAACCGGGTGAGCAAGACCTTCCTTCTCCAGCCCAATCCAGAGGCGGGTCTTTACCGGGTTGAAGAAGACGGCCCCAGCGAAACCCAGGTTTTAGCGGTTGGCGGTTAATGGATAACGGCAATGGTTGACGGTCAGCGGTTAGCTGCTGCTGTTGCGCGGCGGCTAACCGCTTTCTTTTACTGCCAGGGCCACGCGGTGCAGGCCGTTCCGGGCGCAGAGGTCAAGGAGGTTGATGATCTCCTGGTACCGGCAGGACCGGTCAGCCCGGATAACCAAGGGCGTATCCTGGGGGTAGTCTGCTAAAAGGGCGGCCAATTCCTCCCATTTCACCGGCCGGCCGTTGAGGAAGAGCTCGTGCTTGTCCGTTAATTCCAGGACCACCTCTTTCACACCGGCGGCGGGGAGCGCCTCCTCCGCCCGGGGAAGTTCGATCTCCAGTTGGCCGCGGTTTTCCGGCAAGACCATGGTGAGGAGGAAAAAAGCGACCAGGGTGATGAGGACGTCGATGAGGTTGATGATCTCGATCCGCGGGGGCGGGAACTTCTTGATCACCGGCGGCTTCTTCTTCATTGGCTCTCTTCTCCTGTGGGATTGGCGCTCTCGTCCCCCTCGTCCCACTCCTGGGCGTACCGCTCTAAACGGTAGGTGAAGTAGTTATAGAAGATGGTGGCGATGACCGCGATGATCAGGCCCACGGCAGTAGTCAGCAGGGCTTCGCTGATCCCCAGGCTGACGGTGTGCGGGTCGTAGCCCTGCACCCGGTCGCTGAGAAGGTCAAAACAGCGGATCAGCCCGGTTACCGTCCCCAAGAGGCCGAGCATGGGGGCGATGGTGATAATGGTGTGCAGGGCCGGCAGGCCCCGCTGCAATTCGCGAAAGAGGCGGCCGGGGTTTTCCACCGCCGCCGGCGGGGTCTTCAGCGCCTTGGAAAAAACAAAGAAACGCTCAATGATGATTGCCGCCATGACGACGGAAGAGAGGAAAAGGGGGATCATCACCGGCCCGCCGCGTTCAAGTAAGACCATGACTCATTCCTCCAGTACAAATTGGATATTTATCTTAATCCTGCAGGCGACCGGGGTATTGCCTTTTAAGGCCGGCTGGTAGCGCCAGTCTTTCACCGCCTCCAATGCCGCGGCATCCAGGAGCCCGTAGCCGGAGGAACGTTCCACCCGGAGGTCGCCGACGGTGCCGTCGGGGAGGATCAGGGCGTCCAGCAGCACACTCCCCTCCCAGTTGTTCTCCCGGGCTGTGCGAGGATAGGCCGGGGGGGTGCGGTCAATCACCACCGGCCGGGTGATCCCCGCTTCGCCGTTGTGTTCTGCCGCTTTGCCGTCACCGGCAAGGACGGCGGTGTTCTCTTCCGCGCCGGTTGCCGGCTGTGCTACGGCCCCGGTTATCCCGGTCTTACCCTCCGTTTCCCGGACAGTTGCGGCCGGCGGCGCCCAGCCGGATCCTGCCTCTGTCACCATCTCTGCTGCTATTGCCGGATCATTTGGCCTTTCTTCTGCTATTGCCGGCTCTTTTATTGCCTCCGCTGTTGCCTTTTCTTTTATCACTTCTGCCGTTACATCAGTCATCCCGTGCGTGAGGTCCTCCTTGATGCCGGGGTTCTCTCCAGTGTTAATCTTAACCCCTTGGATGGTCACGGCCAGGCGAACCGGCCCCGGGGCGGCGTCTTTTCTCCCCGGGAAAACCGGGCCCCAGAAAAGATCCGCCGCCAGCAGGGCCAGCCCGTGCAGGATCAGGGAGAAAAAGAGGCTCCCGGCAAAGCCGGGGGCCTTTTTAAAAAGCATGGTAGAGACTGACCTCCAGGTTCCGGCCGGGCATGGGGTAGCCGGCATTGATCTCGTAAGCCGTGTCCAGCAGGTTGTTGATGGCCAGTTTTATTTCGTAACCACCGCGGGTCCGGTAGATGAGGGCTGTATCCAGCAGGCGGTAGTCGGGCATGGCCTGCCCCCACTGGGGAGTCCGGCCCGTCACCAGCCGCCAGCAGCCCCGTGCCAGCCACGGGCCGCGGGAATAAGTGATGCCAACGGCTACCCGGTGTTCGCCCAGGCGGGTGTTTTTGACGTAACCGGTCTCCGGTTTCCAGTCCTGCCGGTTGAGCCAGGTGTAGGTAATATCCCCGCCGAAGCCGTTTTTGGCCTTCCGTTCCCAGCGGAGTTCGAAACCGGTAATCTTGACCCGGTCGATATTTTTAGTTTTCCAGCCTTCAGCCTCCTGGTCCCAGGCGATGCCGTCGGTGAGTCGGGACCGGAAGACCCCGGCCGTCAGCGTCCTCCCGGCCTTGTCCTGCCAGTGCAGGGTCAGGTCGTAGCTTTCACCTTTCTCCGGGCGGAGGTCCGGGTTGCCGAACATGTTCCATTCCGGGACCCCGTAATCCTCATGCCAGTATAGCTCATTGACGGTCGGCGGGCGGAAGGCCCGGCCGTAACCGGCTTTTACGGAGAGATTCTCCGTCAGGTGCTTGATCAGGTTGACCCGCGGGGAGAGGGCGGATCCGTAATCGGAGCTCTCGTCCCAGCGCAGGCCGGTGAGGAGGACCAGGTTCCGCCGGAGCCGCCAGTGGTCCTGGAGGAAGATTGCCCCTTGCGTCCGGCTGTTCCGCCCGCTTTTTGTGCTGTTGAACTGATCATGGGCGAGGGAAAGCCCGGCCAGGAAGATATGGTTTCCCGTCTCCCGGCGGACGGAGAGTTCCGCGCCGTGGCCTTCCACCCGGTGCCGGTCGGCGCCGAATTCACTTTCGTACCGGTTATCCCAGGATTGGGTGAAAACCCGGTATTCCCAGAGGTTCTTTGCGGCCTGGTTCTTCCCGCTGAGATTGAGGATGAGCCGCTGGTCGGACTGGCGGGCCCCGGAAGGAAAACCGGTTGTTCCCGGGACCCCCGCCTCTTTCGTCAGGAAGTGGCCCTGCAGGACCAGGCGGTTTTTGTTGTTGCCCGCCGGCAGGAAACTGTATTCCCCGGAAAGGTACGATTTTTTCGAGTCGGAGTTCGGCCGGTACCCGGCGCTGCTGCCGCCGCCGGCCGCCACCCCCCATTGTTCGCGCTGCAGGAAGACGTTGATCTCTCCGGAGTCAAAGGAGCCGCCGCCCAGGAGAAAACCGGAGCGTTCTTCCCCGCTTAAGGCGGCTTCAATATTTACCACCCCGCCCATGGCGTTGGCGCCGTATAAAGGGGAGAGCGGGCCGCGGGAGATCTCCATGCGGTCCACGACAGCCGCGGGAAAGAGGCTGAGGTCCACTTCACCGGCGGGACCCGGGTTGACCGGGACGCCGTTGAACAGGACCAGGCTCTGGTTGGCGGAAAAACCGCCCAGTTGGACAGAGGCCTGGGCAAAGTCGCCCCCGGAAGCGGCGACCGGGAACCCCGCCTCTGCGATCAGGGTGGGCAGATCTGCGCCGGTGCTTTGCCGGATCGCCTCCCGGTCTACCACTATGGTCAGCCCGGGCGTTTCCGCCGGGGGCAGCGGGAGGCGGGTGGCGGTGACAACCACCTCTTCTTCGACCCCGGCAAACTCGATGATCTCGGTGGCGTCCGCCCCGTTGTCGCCAGTCATTTCCGCCGCCGGCGCCGGCGCGGGTAATAAGGCCGTCAGCAGGATAACTGCGGCCAGCGAGAATAGCGGTGTGCGGAGAAAAGAGAAAAAGGAACCAAAAGAGAAAAAACCTGTAATTCCCCGATGGAATACAGGTTGCCTTTTTCTTTCCTTCATTGCGTATCCCTCCTATCGACCGTAGTCCGGATTACCCCGCGTACAGGGGCGGCGCATACCCCACCGCAAATGGATGCGCGGGCGCCCGTTGTACGCACCGGCTTAAGGCAGTTCTCCTGACTCGGTTTCATCGCCCTTTAGCGCCTTCCCGGCCGGAGCCAGTGGCTGCGTTATCCGCGGTGCTAAAGGACTCCTTCCTCACAGTGGCGGGACCGTACAGGATTTGCACCTGTTTCCCTATTAAGCCCGAAGGCACCTTAAGCCATGGATTAAATTGTCAAGGATATTATATCAGTTTTCACCCTGGTGTCAAGATTTACATCCATCTAGAGAAGGGAATGGAAGAGCAGAGAGAGAATTTATTAAAGGGTTATAAATGGAACTTAGGAAATCCCGATGGATAACACATGAATTGACGCTGCAGTTGGCGGGTAAACCCGCCTGCATACTGGCGAAAGCAAGGAGGGAACCGGATGCACCGGCGGCTCCTGAAAAGCAAAACCGGATACATAAAAAAGCCCACGCGGGGGTGGGGACGGGTACGGGCACGCCTAAACCTGCGCCCGGCTTGTAACCCATATTACCTGGGCCTTATCCTCCTTTGCCTCCTGGGCGCTGCCGGCGCCGCCGCGGGAAAGGCGCCGGAGGGCCGGGACCATCCCTTACTTCCCCGCTTTCCCGGCGCGGTTATCGGGCACTATGCCTTGCGCAGCTACGACGAGATTGTCCTGCCGCTGGACGCGGAGGTGGAGGAGGTCCTCCCGGTGGAGGGGCGGGTGACCCAGATCCAGTACCGCCTGCAAGGGCGGTCCACTTTGGAGGTCTATCGCTACTACGAATCCCTCTTGAAAGACACCGGATTTGAGATCCTCTTTACCCACCAGGGGAGGAATTCTGAGGAGACCCGGCAGTGGGTGGCCGGCTACTACGACGTCTACTCCAAGCAGTCCTGGGCCGGCCGGAACAACCCGTCTTTTGTAGGGGAGGATTTCCGCTATCTCGTGGCCCGGCTGCCCCGTGAGGAGGGGGACATTTTTGCCTCCCTTTATGTGACGACTAAGACGCGGAGCATCGTTCAACTGGATGTTATTGAAAGCGCCTTCACCTTTGGCGAGCTGTTACGGCCCGGCCTTGAACGGGATATTGACTACGAAGAGGAATTAAGGCAGAACGGTTTTGTCGTTGTCTATGAGATCTACTTTGCCAGCGGGGAAGCGGAGATGCTGGAAAGTTCACGCCCGGCCTTGATCGCCATCGCCCAGCTGCTGCAGGAAAACCCCGAACTCTCCTTCTATGTTGTGGGCCATACCGACAACCGGGGGACCTACGAGTTTAACCTGGAACTCTCCAGGCGGCGGGCGGAGTCGGTCGTCAAAGAGTTGGTGGAGACTTACGGGATCGAGCCGGAGCGCCTGCAGGCGGTGGGGGTTGGGCCGGTCGCCCCGGTCGCCACCAACGAAACCAGGGAGGGGCGGGCGCGTAACCGCCGGGTGGAACTGGTGGTCCAATAGCAACCCCGCGGACCGGGAAAAGCTGCGCCGGTGGAATTTTCCCCTGGTTTCCCGGCGCCGGATCGGGGAGGAAACCCCGTCCCGGCCCTAAAAAAAGAAAAAGAAAAAAAGCCGTGTAAAACGGCTTTTATTTTTTTGAATGGTCGGGGCGACACGATTTGAACGTGCGGCCTCTCGGTCCCGAACCGAACGCTCTACCAAGCTGAGCTACGCCCCGTCTATAAATAATATACCAGAGGCGGCGGCGATTGTCAAAGGGTAATTCAGACGTTACCAAAATGTTAGCAAAGACAGGGAGGGGCCGGCCGGGGGAGGAATTCCCGCCTTGACCGGCGAATAATCAGGTTATGCCCGGAGACTGTCCGTGAAGACGGATAATAATCATATTTGCACATAACCGTTTAGCGCGTATAATAAAGGAGAATTTCTGCCTGGGATGGAGGGGCGAGACGGTTGGTTCTTTATGTTTCGGATCTCGACGGGACCCTGGTTGGCCCCGATGAGCGGCTCAGCAAGGAAACGGTGGAGATTATCAACACCTTAATCGATGACGGGCTGGCCTTCACGGTCGCTACCGCCCGTTCCCTGGTCTCCGCTGCGGAGATAATCGCCCCGCTCCACCTGCGGCTGCCGGTAATACTGAATAACGGCGCTTTTGTCTACCACCCGCTAGAAAAGAGATATATCGCTGCCAATTTCCTCCCGCCCGCTGTTGTAGAGCGCCTGGTCGCCGATTGCCGGCGGCACGGCGTCTCGCCAACGCTTCACCTTTTGACGGGAGAAGGGGAATTGCGCGTCTATTACCGGGAAATCATCCACCCGGGCGAAAAACATTATATCGTCGGGCGGCAGGCCAACGGTGACCGGCGTTTTTGTCGCGTAGACGACCTCCGTCCGGCCCCGGGCGATCGCATTTACGCCCTCCTGGTCATCGGCGACCATCCGGAACTGGCGGTTTTGGCCGCAAAATGGCGCAGTGACCCGGAGATCGCCGTCCATTACGCCCAGGATATCTATTCCGGCGCTTATTGGTTGGAGGCGACTAGTCCGCGGGCAACCAAGAAGGGGGCAGTCCGCTATCTGCGGGAACTGCTCTCCGTGGAGAAGGTAATCTGTTTTGGCGATCATCTGAACGACCTCCCCATGTTTGAAGAGGCCGATGAGGCCTATGCTGTGGCCAACGCCCATGAACTCTTGAAAAGTAAAGCCACGAGGGTGATTGAGGCCAACGACCGGGACGGGGTTGCCCGTTTTCTCCTGCAGAGGGCAGCGGGCGGGCTGGCCAAAACCCGGCAGGCCGGAGGTTAACGGCGCCGGGCCATCGGCGGTCACGGAAAATGGGATAAACTAAGCTGGAGATAAAAGCGTGCGGGCGCTTGGCGTGTACGCGCGGAAGGAGGAAGAAGAATGGCAGGCACATACGGACATTTTTTTCCGCAAAGGAGCAAGGTAGCGATTATCGGCGCAGGGATGGTCGGTTCAAGTTTTGCGTACGCCTTGATGATCAGCGGTTTGGTCTCGGAGATCGTTATCCTTGATGTCAATAGGGACCGGTTGGAAGGCGAGGTGATGGACCTCAACCACGGAATGCCCTTTGTCCGCCCGGTGATTATCCGGGCCGGCGATTATCCGGACTTGAAAGACGCGGATCTGGTGGTCATTACCGCCGGGGTGGCGCAAAAGGTAGGCGAGACCCGACTGGAACTGGTACATAGGAACGTGGAGGTCTTCCGGCAGATCATCCCCAAAGTGGCGGAGAACTCTGCTGCCGGCACGGTCTTGTTGGTGGCGACCAACCCCGTTGATGTCATGACCTACGTGACCTACAAATTATCCGGGTTTGAGAAGCAGCGGGTGATTGGTTCCGGGACGGTTCTGGATACCGCCCGCTTCCGTTTCCTCCTCAGCAGCCATTGCCAGATTGACCCGGCAAACGTCCACGCCTATATCCTGGGGGAACATGGCGACAGCGAGGTGCCCATCTGGAGCCTGGCCAACATTGCCGGTGTCCGTTTTACCGATTACTGCCCGGCCTGTGACCGGGATTGCGGCCCCCTCAAGAGACAGGAGATTTTTGAAGAGGTTAAAAATGCCGCCTACAAAGTGATTAAAGGGAAGGGGGCAACTTATTACGGGATCGGGCTGGCCATGGTTAATATCGCCGAGAGTATCCTCAGGGACGAGCATTCGGTCCTGACCGTCTCCTCGCTTTTGGAAGGGGAGTACGGCCTGGAAAACCTCTGCCTTAGCCTGCCCACGGTTGTCGCCCGCCAGGGTGTGGTGAAGAAGATCCGGTTGGAGATTACCCCGGAAGAAGAAGGACTGTTGCGCCGTTCCGGAGAGGTAATCCGGGGCGTCCTTAACGAGGTCGGGTTCTAATCCGCTCTAGGGAAAAAGGGGACAAGCAGGGAAGACCCTGTGAAAGATCCTTGCAAAAGGCCCCTGGGAAAGATCCCTGCAAAAGGCGGGAAGGGGGGAGTTGGGTGCAGGAAAAAGAGGTGGAGATCTATACCGATGGCGCCTGCAGCGGTAACCCCGGCCCCGGCGGCTGGGGAACTGTCTTGCTCTACCGTGGGCACCGCCGGGAGCTTTCCGGCGCCGAACCGCATACCACCAACCAGCGGATGGAACTGACGGCGGCCATCGAAGGTTTGAAGGCCTTGAAGCACCCTTGCCGGGTCCGTCTTTACTCGGACAGCGCCTACCTGGTCAATGCCTTTAACCAGAAATGGCTGGAACGCTGGGCAAAAAACGGTTGGCTCACGGTAAAAAAGACCCCGGTGGAGAATAGGGATCTTTGGGAGCAGTTGTACGCCCTGACCAAGGTCCACGATGTCAGGTGGATCAAAGTCCGGGGCCATGCCGGGAACAAGGAGAACGAGTATTGCGATAAATTGGCCACTGAGGCCATGGCCCGGTATCTTTCTGGTGAAAGTTCTTGACCCGGCGGGGACCAGGTGATATAATATAAAAGCGTAGGTTGGGGGGTCGTCTAAGGGTAGGACGGCGGGTTCTGGCCCCGTTGGTGAGGGTTCGAATCCTTCCCCCCCAGCCATATTATTAAAAGGCCCCATCGTCTAGAGGTCGAGGACACCACCCTCTCAAGGTGGAGACACGGGTTCGATTCCCGTTGGGGCTACCATCCAATAAATGAAAGAGGCTTTGGAAAGCCTCTTTATGTTTTGCTCGCGTATGCGCGTCACCTGGATCAAAATCTTAAGAAGGAAAATGGAGATGGCAATAGAAATAAAAAAAGGAAATCATTTCTTTAAAGCGGGATGAAATTGTTGTCGACCCCCGGTGATGTAAAAAACCCGGGGGATCGACGACATCTGCAAAACTTTAGTTTTATTAGATTTATCAGGGTTTTCCCACTTTTCACACCCAGTCGCGCACCTTTTCCAGGATCGCACTGGGGTAAAAAAACGCACTTCAAACGGGTTTTTAGCCTACCTATGAGGAATTGAAACT
>ERZ773359.3298-NODE-3298-length-18761-cov-50.699241_pt1 | contig 18761 bp, 20 predicted proteins | sample MGYA00374955_ERZ773359 | MGnify/ENA primary metagenome ERZ773359 (study PRJEB29098, sample SAMN04486028) | biogas fermenter metagenome | study: EMG produced TPA metagenomics assembly of the Biogas fermentation microbial communities from Germany - Plant 4 DNA1... | reverse complement strand
CACTATATGATTATACAAAAAGTATAGCAGAAAAGTCAAGCTCCAACAAGTAATTTGCTGGAGCTTGTCCTTGACTACCTTACTCTATATTATTGTACCGAAGGGCCCTGTGGTCTTGGTTGAGCATCTGGCTCTAGGCCGAATCCACCCTGCTGATTGATGAGTGACTGCTCAGCAGCAGCGATCATCCGGCGAACCATATGTCCCCCTACTGCACCGCACTCACGGGAAGAAATATTCCCCCAATATCCTGATTTGTACTCAGGATTGATGCCTAATTCACTGGCTACTTCGTATTTGAACTTATCCATAGCCTGTGCAGCTTGGGGAACAACCTTGCGGTTTCTGCTCTTGCTGCCTCGTGCCATCATGTCACCTCCTTCGGTCTCCGGTTATAATATAACCGCATTCATAAGCCTTTAACCTGGTAATATCCCACAGAAAAGTTAGAGCAGCTCAATTGAGCTGCCCTAGTAATCAATTACTGATTTTGATTTGGCTCCTGCGGAAAGCCTGCGCGGAAGTTAGTTTGGGCACCTTGACCAGCCAGTGATTGCTCAGCGGCTGCGATCATGCGCCGTACCATATGTCCCCCCACTGCACCACATTCACGCGAAGAGATATTTCCCCAATATCCTGATTTATACTCCGGATTAATACCTAATTCAGATGCAACCTCATACTTGAATTGGTCCAGAGCTTGTAAAGCGCCAGGAATAACCTTCTTGTTAGAAGTACTTGAACCTAATGCCATGCTGATTTCACCTCCTTAAGTTCCGGTACAACCTTAATGTACCCAGTATCCACGGAATATAAGCAGGTAGACTGCTGGTCACTTTTCCAAATGAATCCTAGCATAGCTCAAAATATAAAAGCCCCTCTTCGGGGCTTCAGAATTACAGAGAAATTGCGTCGGTGGGGCAGGAATCAGCCGCTTCTTGACAGCAGCCAGCTGCATCACAGTCAGCGTCTTCCTTAACCACGGCTAAATTATCATCATTCATTTCAAAGACATCAGGACAGATCTCACTGCACAGACCGCAGCCAATGCAGAGATCATGGTCTACGTGCGGATTAGCCATTGTCTAGTAATTCCTCCTTCTGGACTTAGCTGAGCTTCTCAAACATATCTTTCCCAACTCCACACTCTGGGCATACCCAATCATCCGGCAGATTCTCAAAGGGTACACCGGGCTCAATTCCTTGAGTTAAATCGCCCTCTGCTGGATCGTAAACATAACCGCATACTGTGCATTCCCACTTTTCCATTATACGTTCATCCTCCCTTTTCTTTTGTATCAGTCTGTCCCCTCTTATTCAAAATATTGGCGTATATAAGATGGAACAGAGATTCCGTAAGCGCGATACATCTGCTCGACAACTAATTTTGTTATGTCAACTCCGCCATAAACTACCACTGTATTAACCAGTACAATGTCAATCTGATGCTGTTCCGCTACTTCAGCGATATGCTGTTCAAGAGACTTAATGATATATGTACGCAAATCCTCCTCTAATTGGAGGATTAGGGATTGATAGTAGGCATACAGCTCGGTTAACTCATCCTGATCAGTAATCTGCTCGATTTTGGCTTCAAATTCTTGGTTATAGTTTGCTACTGCCCGCTGATATTCCTGATTCTTGAGGGGGTATTCAGGGTGTGCTGAAAAGAGAAATTCATAATCAACTAACCCTATCTGCACCGCTGCAGCTGCCGAGGCCAAACAGCAGGTGAAGATTAAAGTTAAAACCGCAACTTTAGCAAGCTTGCCCATTCCCGACATTATTGTGCCTCCTGTTGATTAATGCGATTGGCTTGGTTTTCCTGAACCTTTCTGATTTCAATCAAATCTGACAAATTAGTGTTTGACAGCACCCCCAGCATTGCGTCCTGAGCCTTTTTCCAAACAGGATGCAGAGGGCAGTTTGAATCATTAATGCAGTCCCCATCCGAAGATAAGCAGCGGGTAATTGCGATTGGACCCTCAACAACTTCCACGATCTCCAGCACACTAATCTTGTTAGGATCACCAACTAACCGGACACCTCCGCCTGGCCCCCGCACACCTTCAACCCAGCCTTTGTTGCCTAACATAGCTATGATCTGCGGCAGAAAATTAGCAGGGATATTTTGGCGGTAAGCAATTTCTTTAGAGGATATAAACTGACCGGGATTCATCGCTAACTCAAGGAGGGCACTGATGGCATATTCAGCCTTTTTAGTTACTTCCATCAAAGAACCTCCTCCCTGTCCTAAATACTGACAATTATTACTTCTTCACTCAAATTATACTCCTCGTTCTACCCATTGTCAATAAACAGTCTTGTTACTGCTTAGTTCTTGCAGTCTGAGAATGCACCATTTATAATAACATTAATGGAGATAATCATTGCTATTTTGTCGCCACTTTGTTAAAATATGGTAAATATATTTTTAATAAACTCAAAGGAGTTAGTCTTATGGAACGCATTGGGATTATTGACTTGGGTTCTAATTCAGTCCGGTTGATAATTGTTGAAGTAGATGATAATGGTGCTTATTACCAACGAGAGAATCTCAAAGAAACGGTGCGCTTAATCGCAGACATAGATGAAAACGGGATGTTATCTGAAAAAGCAATGCACTATGCTATTGAAACGATCCAATTATTCACTCGTTTATGCAAAACTCGACGTGTAGATCACATTATTGCGGTGGCTACTGCTGCCGCCCGGCAGGCTGCTAATCAACGAGTTTTTATCAACCGCATCAAAAAGGAAACAAACCTTGACTTTAAGGTGCTGTCTGGGGAAGAGGAAGCACACTACGGCTATTTAGGAACCGTTAACACGATGCCCCAAACCTCAGGTTTAATGGCAGACTTAGGCGGCGGTTCTTTAAAGCTGGTCTCGTTTGTAGACCGAATGAAAGAAAACAGCTCCCACCTGCCTTTCGGGTCAGTCAGCTTAACCAACAAATACAACACTATGGATAAACCGAGTGCTCAAGACCTACAGCAGCTGGAAAAAGATCTGACCAGCGCCTACAAGGCACTGCCCTGGCTCCAAGGCAATCAACCCATCATCGGAGTTGGCGGTACTTTCCGGTCACTGGCCCGCGTTGTGCGCAAATCGAAAAATTATGTACCTGATATCACCGATGCCTTCGAACTAAGCTACAGCGACGTAGAATCATGCTACAAACGCCTTTCCCAAATGACCTTAGAAGAGCGTTTGACTGTACCCGGTTTAGAACGAGCCCGTGCCGATATCATTGTGGCTGGAGCTGCTGCAATCAAATGTCTAATGGAAGTAAGTGGTCGTGATAAAATTATTACCAGCACAACCAGCATTCGCGATGGACTGCTTTATGAATATCTGCATCGCTACACCAAAGATCCAATCGTGTTAAGCGTAATAACTCACCACATCGACAATCTCATCACTTATTATCGGCTGGAAGAAAACCACCTGCGTCGAGTTTCTAACTTGGCAGTAACTCTTTTTGACCAGCTCTACAATCTCCATAGGATGAACGGATTCGAACGCAGACTGCTTTTAATCGGCAGCCTGCTGCACGAAGTCGGCAGTGTAATTGACGTAGAAGGGCGCGACAAACATACCCTGTATATGCTGCTCAATGCACCGGTTCACGGATTAACCCATCGGGAAAGGGTGATATGTGCTTATGTGGCAGCATCTCACGATGAGCTCTTTTTGGCTAATATCAACGATTATGTCACTAATGGTCCACTGCGGCCGGAAGACCCGGATTTAATCAGAAAACTAGCGGTATTTCTACAGATAGCTCATTCCCTAGATCGCAGTCAAACTGGCACTGTAAGCAGGATCAGCTCTGAAATCCTTGAGGATAAATGCATAATTAAAGTTAGAGCAAAATCTTCAGCAGAACTAGAGATTAATGATGCTCAACGCAAAGATAAGGCCTTTTTCAAGGTGTTTGGCCTCAGCCTATCAGTTGTGAAAAGCGATTCTTTCTTTTAATCAGTAATCTCGGACCAGACAATCTCAGCCTCAAGAATATTGACAAACTGTTCCAGACCGTTTTGATCAGCCTGATCAAAACGGTTTAATATTGGACTATCAATATCTAGAACTCCCCTAACTCTACCATCCGAAATAATCGGGACAACGATTTCCGACTGAGAATCTGGATCACAAACAATATGCCCAGGAAATTGATTAACATCCGGTACCACGATTGTGCGCCTTTCTGCAGCTGCAGTACCGCATACTCCCTTACCAAGAGCAATCCGGATACAAGCAGGTTTTCCCTGGAATGGACCCAACACCAATTCACCAGCTTTCATTAGATAAAAACCTGCCCAATTGATTTCGGTCATACGCTCAAACAAGAGCGCACTGGCATTCGCTAAATTAGCAACTGGGTCCGTTTCTCCCGCAATTAATGCAGTTAAGTTTTGGTTTAATTCCTTGTAAAAGTCTAATTTATCCATTATTCATCACCAGTAGGGCTTTTCTACGCCAGTCTTCAAATTCCTGCTAGTTTTAAAGGCATCTGTCGCCAGATGCCTTTAAACTTCATACATTGACGGGCTGGGGTGAATCTTCACTGTAAACGGTTTGGATTGCCTCAATATTCAAAACCTGTCTTTTGATTTCCTTTAAGCTGAAAGCTGGCTGATACAGAAGATTATAATATTCGGTCAAAGTGCGGTCAGTAGTAAACCGGTTGACCGCCATTGCAATGCTGTTGTTCATCATTTCTACCCATTTTTTGCGATTTTCATAATAGGTTGGGATTATCTCATTTAACAGCACATCATATAGGTTGGCTGCATCAACCCGGGTCTGCTCCGGTCCCTCATAACCTCCACTTATCTGCCATCCATTTTCACCGTGTTCACAGCCTTCAGGCCACCATCCATCAAGGGTGCTGATATTCAATACACCGTTTAAGGCTGCTTTCATTCCTGATGTTCCTGAGGCCTCCAGCGGCCGCTGGGGATTGTTCAGCCAAACATCGCAGCCGGATGTCATTAGGCGGCCGATGGCCATATTGTAGTTTTCAAGGAAAATAACGCTCTCAGGAAAACGTTTGACGTAATGCATTAGTTTTTGGATCACTTGTTTTCCTACTTCATCTAAGGGATGTGCTTTTCCAGCGAATACCAGCTGAACAACCCGCTCTTTAAGCAGAGGCTCAATTATTTCAGGGTTGTGGAAGATTAAACCACTGCGCTTATAAGCGGCAAACCTCCGGGCAAAACCAATAATTAAGTTATCCTGCTCCAACCGAATGCCAGTCTTATCTTCAATATATTTAATTAACTGCCGCTTGGCAGTCATATGGGGACGCCAAACATTGCCCTGGGTTTGGAAAATCTGCCAGATCTGCGGATGCTGCCAGGTCTTTTGGTGTACCCCGTTGGTAATGGCAATAATTGGGGAAGTTCCCATATTCCCTCTCCACATTGAACGGGCAGTCATTCCGTGGAGCTGAGATACACCATTAGCAATATAACTTAACCGCAGAGCAGCCACAGTCATATTGAAGGGATCCCCACCAATTTGCACCGCCTGATCATAATTTAGTCCATTATACGCCCCCATAAACTGGAGCAGATCATGGGAATGCTCCTCATTTCCAGCCATAACTGGAGTGTGTGTAGTAAAGACAATCTGCTGCCGCGCTGCTTCCCATGCCTCCTCAAAAGACTTACCCTGTTCCATATATTCACGGATCAGTTCAAAACCACAAAAGACAGCGTGTCCTTCATTCAAATGATAGATATCAACATCAATATCTAGCGCCCGCAGTGCTCTCACACCGCCAATACCCAGAATAATTTCGGCCGCTACACGGTCCTGACCGTCTCCATAATAGAGCTGACGGGTCATCCAGCCGTGGTTGCTGTCCGGAGTATTTGCATCCAGCAGATACAGCGGCACGTTGCCAAACTTCTCAGTTTTCCACACTTTGCAGGTTACTTCTTCTCCCCGCACCCATACCCTGATACTCACACCTGTATCTTCTAGATGATCCCGGGAATATTCCTGAGCACAATCATAAGGGACATTATCTTTGTCAATAAATTGATCAGTATAACCTTCATCCCACAGAATACCTACTCCCACCATGGGTAAATTGAGATCCTTTGCAGACTTTAACAGATCACCTGCCAAAACTCCTAATCCTCCGGAATAAATCGGAAAGCTTTCATCTAAACCAAATTCCATACAGAAGTACGCTACCTTTGGTTTACGATGAATATAGGTCCCCATCAATTTCACTCCTTCTTAAATAATGTGTGCTAACGACTTGGCTGCAGCTCCTTGACGATAAATGCGGTAATCAAGATCGGGGAAAATATTATTTTTTGCTTCCAAAGCAGAAAGATAATCCAGATCTACGCTTCCGGAACGAATCTGCTTTTCCAGCTGCCAAAATTGATGGATATGCTCGCAGGTTCGTTTGACCGCATACTCAGTCATCGTACCTGCGTTCATAATAAACGCCCAGTCACTGCTTTGAGCGAGCAGCAATTCCCTGACAGCTTGATTCAGCGCCCTGTAGATCAAGTCATCATTTGTCTCAAAATTAGCCAGCTCAATCATGGTTTTTGCCATCTGGGAGAGGTGACGGTAGATCCAATAATTAGAGTCATGAAGCCACACTTCGTTGTAACCGTTATAGCCCCAGCTGGACATGGATGGCTGAGCAACCTGATTCACAGGGTATCGCTTTAAGTATTCCCCAGGAGTGCCTAATTTAATTGTTTCCTGATCAAAGGCAATCTTGCGGATCAGAAATTCCAACCATTGGGGGCCCTCAAACCACCAATGTCCAAACAGCTCTGCATCATAAGGAGCAACGATGATCGGTTCCCGATCCATATGCTGGCAGAGATACTCTACCTGTTTTTCTCGGTTAAACATAAAGTTTCCGGCATGTTCAGCCGCTTTTTCCCGAGCAGCGTTGGGACAGTACGGCTCTTTATGATCGGTCTGACCGGTTATTTTATAGTATTTAACGCCAGTATGACCGCGGTGATCACTGTACAGATACGGTCGGACATAATCATAGTCTAAATCAAAACCAATATCACGATAAAATTCCCGATAATTATAGTCGCCGGGGTAACCTTCAGTGGAGCTCCATACCTGCTTAGAACTTTCAATATCTCGCCCAAAAAATGCAACCCCAGATTCTGTTAAAATCGGCGCAAATACTGCATACCGTGGTTTTGGTTTACTGTGGAGCACACCATGGGTATCTAAAATAACATACTGGATTCCGTATTTATGAAGATAGCGATCTATTCCAGGAGCATAACCGCATTCCGGCAGCCACATTCCCTTAGGCTCCCGCCCAAACTGCTTGATATACCAGTTAACGCCAACACTAATCTGTGCCTCAACTGCCTGTTCCTGATCCATCAGCGGTAAGTAGCCATGGGTTGCTCCTGAAGCGATAATTTCCAGCACACCCTGTTCCTGAAACGCTGCAAAAGCTTTAACCAGGTTGCAGTCGTACTGCTCTACAAACAATTTGCGGCTGTTTTGAAACAGCTCGTAATACATTTGCGCCAAAGGATAAAACTCCGGTTGAAAGCGGGTGCGCACAAGCTCTTTCTCACTTAACTCTATCAGGCTGTCCAAATGTTTAATGTAGCGTTCCACCAAAAGCGGATCCTGCAGCATCGAGCCTAAGGTAGGAGTCAGCGACATGGTTAGTTTAAATGGAACCTGTTCCCGCACCAGTCTGTCAAACATGGATAATAGAGGTAAATAAGTTTCCGTGATTGCTTCAAACAACCACAGTTCTTCTAAGGTTTTCTCACGCTCCGGATGCCGCACAAACGGCAGGTGTGCATGTAATACAATTGCTAAGATCCCTTTTGCCTGCTTCATACCTGAAATCCCTTTCTAATATGTTTCCTTAATCACTAAAGGCACCAGCGTCTGTTTTTGGCTGCCATCTTTGCTGATTGCCTTAATTGGAAAAATTGAACAGCCCTCAGGCAGAGCATAGCGAAGTGTAAAAGACCCATCTGGGTTAGTAGATACAGCCTCGCCTTGCACATATACTGCCGCACCGGGTGTGGCTTTGCCATAGATAACCAATTCTGTCTCGACAATTAAATCAATTTTATCTAGTGGTTGTGGTGGTCTCCGCATCGGACTGGACAGCTGCCACAGCTGCGGCGAACTCAGATATTTACCCTCAACCGCCTGGTACTGCCGATACAGCTCATCGATGCTGGCCCACTCTCCATCTTCGTCTTCACAAACCTGGCCGAATGGAGTAATAATAAAATTTGAAGTTAACAGTGACACTGAGCGCTGGGTTCCCACCAGCACAATTTCCATCTGGTAACGGCAGCCTGGGTCAGGCAGGTAAACATATTGGCCTCCAAGATCTGCTTCCAAAGGCAGATCACACACTAAAGAGCGTTGAGGTGCCTCTCCTTTCCAAACCCGCAGTACTTTGCGGGTTGCTGGATCATGGTCCAATTCTTGGTGCCCTTTGTCCAGGAGTTCCTCGGTAAGTTCCCAAAAAACATAAACCCAATGTACATTCTTGACCAAACAGACCAAATATGGTGTGGAATATGCATCAGGTAAAGGAGGCACCGATCCGGGTGGCTGTAATGTACTCAATTACGCTTCTCCTCCTAACAGAATGTTTTCAATGCGCTCAGCATACAACTGCGCTAAAGCATCCGCCTCTTCGCTGGTATTTGCTTCGCTATAGATGTGGAATAATGGTTCATCGCCATCCGGGACAACAAGCACCCAGCCGTCTTCCGAGTAATATCTAATCCCATCTATAAAGTCAGATGTTTTAGGATCAGCGGATACAATCATGCTGCGCATAACTCTGCCTTTGCTCTCCCACGGACAAATCACAGTTTTATGAACCCGGTTTTGGGTACTGCTGAAGCGGATCTCACTTAAAGGGTTATGTCTTAACAAACTTAAGGCCTCTCCAATACTAACTAAAGGCTCAATAAACGGGAAATGCTCCATTTCGCTGTTAGGATCGACCTGAATATTACCGAGCTCCGAGGCAATTTCCATCCAAGCTCTCGGATCCGATTTAGTCCAGTTTATTTCCACATTTTCCCGGTTTGCAGTTCGAGAGACATGATTGGATACATGAGCCGGAACAGCTACCTGTTTCAGCTCCCTCTGCCGCTGGCCAATAACAAACAACTCCCACCACTGATCATCTGATAAAGCTGCACCGTTCCGATCCGCGATCTCCCACTGATCCCCCTCGATCCGAATGATTAATTCGGGGTCTGTCTCGGTAAGTTCACAGCCAGCTTTAGAGAGAAACTGTTTTACTAAACTAGCCAGTTCCTGCTCATCAGCAGCAATTTTGATCCGAAATCCCTGCAGATAAGGAGCATATAATCTGGCTACACTGGTGACGTACTGTTTTATCAGATCAGGGACATATGCCAGCTTCCCGAACTGCTCTGCACTGGCCCGGGGAAAATCTTCCCGCAGTAAAATATTCTCGATCTTGCGCTGATCAGCTTTTGAGAGCCAATAGCCTTTCTGATCCCAGCATTGAATATTAATCTGGTTTTCGTGTTCCTTTACTGCTTGGCAGTGCAGGGCACCATCAGCCTGAACATAACCAACACCAAAGCGGGTGAGATTTCCGGAAACACTGCCCACATCGTAGACATTAATACCAGCTGCTAACAATCCGGAAATTACTGCCCGTTTGGCAACACTGCCGAGGGGACTGCCATCAGTGCTGACTATCATCGAACCTCCTTGGCCAACAAAAGCCCCGTAGGCTAAACCGAAACGGACAATCATTTCTGGAGTTAGGGAACTACGAATGTCCCCTCTGACTCCAGCAGAAGAAAATAAGGCAGGCTCAATTTGGGAACCCCATACCACGCTCTGAACAAGCCGAGAACCGCTGACAATCTGCTTGCACGGCCAAACTTTAACATTCGGCTCAATTGTACACTGGGTGCCGATGAAAGTCTTCTCGCCAATCACACTGCCTTCGTAAGCTTGTGTTTTACCTTCTAAACAGACTTTGTTCGCTAAAATTACACCCCGCAGCTGGGTGTCTGCACCAATCTTGACATGCTTCCACAGTGTACTGCGCTTAATGTCGACACCGGGATCGAGCTGACAGTAGTCTCCAATAACTGTGTAAGAACCAATTGAGCACCCCGAACTGATTTTAACCCCCCGACCGATATACACTGGTCCGGTAATATGCACATCATCAGCGACTTCGGCATCAGGTTCGATCCAAATCCGGGGATTAGTAGGCTCTGGCAGTTCAATATCTACTCTGCCTTCCAAGCAGTCCAGCTGCGCCTGACGGTACACTTCAAGGTTGCCAACATCAGACCAATAACCGTCAGCCACAAAGCCGTAAAGCGGAGCTCCCTTTGCCAACAGCTTTGGAAACAGATTTTGACTGAAATCGTATTTCTCATTATCTGGAATCTCTGCCAGCACCTCAGGCTCGAGAATGTAAATACCGGTATTAACAGTATCGCTAAAAACCTCACTCCAAGAAGGTTTTTCTAAGAATTGAGTGATCCTGCCTTCGTCATTAGTAATTACCACACCATAACTGAGGGGATTTGGCACTTTAGTCAGTACCAGAGTTGCCAAAGCGCCTTTTTGGCGATGGAAATCAACAGCTGCCTGAAGATTAATATCAGTGAGGCAGTCGCCACTGACAACGATAAAGGGTTCGTCCAGAAAATGCTGTGCATTTTTCACGCTTCCCGCAGTGCCTAACGGTTTCGTCTCAATAAAATAATGCATGGATACATCATGGCTGCTGCCATCTCCAAAATAATCTTGAATCATCTCCGGCATGTACCACAGTGTATTAGCAATTTCCCGAAAGTGGTACCGTTTTAATAGGTTCAGGATATGCTCCATCATTGGTTTGTTTACTACAGGCACCATTGGCTTTGGCATAGTACATGTCAGCGGCCGCAGACGAGTTCCTTCCCCGCCGGCCATGATCACTGCTTTCATTCCTCGTTCCTCCTTGGTATCCCATGCCTTGATTCCACAATTATTTGATCCAGGTAGTCACCTGTCTGCTGGTAGCGATCGTAGCGAATCAAATTGGTCATTCTTCTGTTCAGATCCCGCCCATCCAATGACTCGCTTTGGCCGAGAATCCGCCTAAACACCTCTTCAGTTTGAACTGCGATCTGACTCCACTGATACTTGGTTATCACATCTTCGTAAGCTTGGTCCCGCAGCTTCTGAGCTAGGGCAGGAGCTTCTAAAATAGCTACTATATTATCAGCTAATGATTGACTGTTGCCTACATATGTAGTTAGACCATTTTTCCCATGCTGGATAATTTCCGCAAAACCCCCAATGTCGCTCACGACTACAGGTGTTCCTGCAGCCATCCCTTCTAAACAAACGATGCCAAAGGGTTCGTATAAACTGGGAAAAACAGCTGCATCTGCAATGCGGTAGAGGCTGTTGCGGGTCAGGTCATCAACAAAACCTGCAAACATAACCCGATCTGCTAATCCCATTGCTGCTGCGCGGTGCTGCAGCTCTTTTTCATTTGGACCTTTCCCAGCAATAATAAATTTAGTGTTGGGAACCCTTGACAGCACCTTTGGCACCGCATCTAATAGCACTTGAACACCTTTTTCATGCACTAATCGTCCAATAAAAAAAACAATCTTTTCTTCAGGAGCGGCATAATTATTTCTGAAACTGGCCAGATCAGATACCACACTGGTGAACTTATCCGCCTTCACACCGTTTGGGATTACAAATATTTTGTCTTGGGGGACCTGGAATATCCGCTGAAGTTCGCTGCACATATAATAGCTGCAGCAGATTACAGCATACGCTTCATAGGTTAACCACCATTCCACATCACTGATATGCCGCTGGAGATCATTGTGCAGACCGTTATTGCGTCCCCATTCAGTAGCATGTATAGTGGCAACCATCGGGCGCTGAAATCCATGCTTTAAAACCTTAGCGGCATGACCCACTAACCAATCATGAGCATGAACAACGTCCCAGTGCCATCCGCTGTTCCACAGCTGCAGAGCCCTTTCAATCACTTGATAGTTGAAATAAAAAACTGAATCGAGGAAATTCAGCGGCTGCGGATGTGCAGTGTTTACCCGTTCAATCCTAACCTTCTCCCGGATTTCAGAATTCTTACCTTCGGGATAGTCACTAGAAATAACACAAATGTCATGCCCATTAGCAGCCATCGCTTCTGATAGATCAGCTACAGCACGAGCCAACCCACCGATAACCTTGGGTGGGTATTCCCAAGACAAAACCAGTATTTTCATGACGTCACCACCTAAACCAATCTACAAATAAGCATTTCCCAAACTGATAATTTTTATTAGCGAAATATGGGCAGCAAAAAAGGATGGGCAGTCTATATCCCATCCTTTACCTAAACCTTAAAATTGATTCAGTTTTAAACAAGCCAATCTATTCCATAGCTATCACAGCTCGTTCCCGGGCTGCTGTGAAAATCTGCTGCAGAAAATCCTGTCTAGTATTCGGATCCTGCATGCTCTGTTCTGACACTACTCTGCACTTGGGGAAACTTTCTAAAACCTTGGCGGCAAAAAAACCACTGATTGTTCCAATTGGTGTCTCCAGTGAATCTGGTGCAAACAGCTTGCAGTCTTCAATTCCACATGAAGGAGAACGGCTTTTCAGAATAAACCCATCAACATCCTTGAGTTCGGAGAGAAAACCTTCCGCTAAATTCAGCATCTGACTGGTAAAGTCCTGACCAGTGGACGGCTGAATAAGTTTTAGACCTGTGTCAGTTTGGACAATACAAATTGGGTCGCGGGGAATCGGCAGCCCAATTTCAACCTCGGGACAAACAGGAATGAATTCAACAAAAGGCTCCAATTCCCGAATGAACTGCGCCTCAATCCGGGCTCCATCATATCTGCAGGCAGCAAACTCCAAGCATCTGCTGACAACTACTACTGGCTTTTTGAATACATTCATTTGATTACACCACCATTATTTAGGATTCCAGCAAACAGATTCCACGGATACCGCTTAAAAGGAGGGGGCTGGTTAAACACCAGCCATTCCTTCAAAGTAGGATGATTAAATCCAATCTGATACGCCCATAATCCAATTTGCACATGCGCTTTTGTGGGAACACCGTATTTCTGATCTCCCACTAAGGGATGTCCTACAGCGGCAAACTGCACTCTGATTTGATGGGGACGTCCGGTTAACAGATCAATTTGCACAAGACTGCAGCCATCTCTGCTGGCTAACACCTGATAATTAAGAACAGCCTTCTTGCTGCCGGACAGTCTATGATCGCTGGCAGACACCTTGTTGAGCTTGGGGTTCTTTTTTAAGTAATGGACTAATTGTCCTTCCCACTGCTTAGGAACGCCCCGGACTACAGCTAAATAGATCTTTTCAAAATTTCCCTCCGCGATCTGCTTGGACAATCGTCCCGCTGCCTTGGATGTTTTAGCAAAAACCATCAACCCACCTACTGGTCGGTCTAAGCGGTGCACTAAGCCTAAATATACATTGCCTGGTTTATTGTAGCGCTGTTTGAGATCCTGTTTTAACAGCGTTAGCATATCCTGATCACCGGTGTGATCAGCCTGCGACAGGATGTTCACAGGCTTTTCCACCACCAGTAGATGGTTGTCCTCATAAATAATTGGTATTGATAGCATCAAATCAGATTCATCCTTCTAATTCCCGAAATCTAGTGGTGCCAAAAGTTTTCAGCAAATAGTACATACCAGCACAGCCAAGGAGCAGAACACCAGGCAATACAACAGCAGCTGCGAGCAGATTAGGTCTTAAGATGAAGGTTAACGCAGTCAAAAGTACGCCAATGCCTGCACTGACCAACGCATTGTACATTACATTCATATTTTGTTTCACAGCTTTCTGCTCGCTATCCCAATTCAGCTTTGGGTTAACTATATCCAGCATTAAGCCTGTCATGTTTGTTAGAATCAACGGCAGCAGGCTGATAACCATAACCAGAATGGTAAAGTAAACCGGTACTTTCAAAATTACTGCCAATGGAATAATCATCAGGAGAAGACCAGCATAACTCAGCACTACCCCCGTTAAAACCTTAGCAATCAACTGATGGCGATAGCTGATGGGAAGATAATGCTTTACGTATAAATTCTGTCCTTCCCGGGAAATAGCGGTCGCTGCAATCCCATTCGATCCACCAAAAAATGCGATTACAGCTAAAAACACACCAAACACCAAACCTAAAATGTCAGGATCCTGAACATAAACAGCGATCTGCCCAATCAGTTCAGTCAAACCATCATCGTTAACTATTACCGGCAGAATGAAAAATACCGGCCAGATAAAGTTAACCACAACACAATTTAAGAAATAAACCGGCGTGCGGACTAAAAGGCGCATCTCCATCAGCAGATAGGAAATTATAGGGGAGCGGGTGCGCACCAGTCGACCGAGGTGTTCTGTTTTCACTCCGCGGCGGCTGGATCCTGCTTCGGAAATCCCGATCACACCTTTGAAATAAACCAGTTCCGCAGAGAACATCAGCACTGCAAAAGCAGCACAGGACAAGCCGACAAAAACCAGCAAATTGGTTAAGCCTTGGGCAATTTCATAATTCAGCAGCGATTTGACAGCCCAGTGTACAGTCGGGAATAATCTTGACTGCAGCAGGGTTAAGGAATTGTTCCCCTCTAGGAGCAGTCTTTCCAGCATATCTGGAGTAATACTGTCAAACCTCTGCATAGAAAAACTGACGGTCATAGCCAGCACAAAGCTGAGCAATCCACCTATAATTTTTAACAATTCGCGATAACGCCCAAGATTGACAACCCGCATGATCAGCATCACTAATAATGTTGCCAAAACTAAGGGCATAATTGGTACAAAAACCGCGATTATCAATCCATATAAATAAAACAGAATGCCTTCTCTCTGCTGAATACCATAGTAGAAAAGAATCGGCAGATAAACTATACCAACCATTATATACTCATATAAAACTGCAACTAGAAATTTAGCTCCCACAATCTGGCGCGGCATTACAGGCAGCGGCAGGTAATTTTCAACATCATTAGCAAAATAAAAGCTGCTGACAACATGGAAAATGCCAAAGATAAAGATAATCAGGGAACTAAGGGCTAAACCCCAGCTTAAAATTACGCCCTCCTGTCCGATCACAGCTAAACTTTGATACACAAAGCCAACCATTTCCAGATAAGCTATCAGGGTAAGGGGAATGAACAGAATAAATAGGGCTGCTGGAATAATCCATGACCATTTCTTGTGGCGGTTAAACCCCAAGTCAATACCGCCGCCGCTCTTCAACATCACTTTTGCCAAAGTCCATGTTTTATTCCTCATTATCAGTCAGCTCCAAGAAGAATTTCTCAAGAGAATCATTTTTGCGGAAGTGCTCCCGCATCTCAGTCATATTGCCTGTAAACAAAATTTTACCGCGGTTAATAATTGCAATCCGGTCGCATATTTTTTCTGCCACATCCAATACATGGGTAGAGAAAAATAAGATTTTGTTGTTGCTGACGTGTTCCCGCATCATCTCCTTCAGCAGAAACGATGAACGGGGATCCAGCCCTGTCATGGGTTCATCTAAGATCCAAACCTCAGGATCATGAAGCAGAACTCCAATAATGATAATTTTCTGCCGCATCCCATGGGAGTAGCTTTGAATCTGAGCATTGAGAGCTTCAGTCATTTCGAACCGCTCACATAAATCAGCTATTCTGGCTCTACGTATATCCAGCGGCACTTCATAAATATCCCCCATAAAATTGAGGTATTCGATTCCCTTAAGCCTCAAGAACATATTGGGTGTATCCGGCACAAAACCAATCTGCTTTTTTGCCTCCAGCGGATTCTGCGAGATATCAATGCCGTTTACTTCAATTCGTCCGCTGTCTGGGGCTAAAATTCCGGTAATCATTTTAATGGCGGTAGTTTTACCAGCACCATTGGGGCCCAAAAAGCCAAATATCTCACCCGGCCGTACTGTTAAGGAAAGATTATCAGCTGCTTTCACACCACCGCTGTAGGTTTTATTGACATGCTCCAGTTTGATCATCACTATCACTCCCAGCTTCTAACAACTAACTAAAAGATATCACTTATCAGAAAATGCGTCAATAGCTAGGAGCACAAGGAGTTAAACTGCATTTCGCGAATGAATAGAAGAAACTCCAGCAGGAAGGTAAGATCCATGAAAAAGATCAGACTCAACCCTAATAATCTCAATTTACGCCAAGCCTGCCGCTACTACCCCTGTCATGAAGGTATCCCAGCAGGGGATTATGACTGCCGCACATGCTACTGTCCGTTTTACCAGGAATGCTCTCGATTGGCATTAACCGAACTGGGCGGATATTGGTTGCATTACCTTGACCAAAATGCGATGCCCAGAAAAGTTTGGGCATGCGAACGCTGCACCATTCTGCACCACAAACGAGTTTACGAAAAAGTGCAGCTCTGGTTAGAACGAGGATATTCCCACAAGAAAATCCTGTTAATTCTAGCTAGATATATGAAAAGACGGGTACCATGACCCGTCTAATTCTGCGGCAGCTGGTCATTTTCAGCCAGCATTCTTTCTGCGCGAACGATGGCTGCTTTTACCAGATTGCCTGCCTCTCTGGTAGTGATGTTGCCCCAATCTCCATCCTTGACTTTGTCATAAAAGCCAAGTTCCTGAGCAAGTTCATACTTGAGCCGATCAGACATGAATCCTCTCCGTCGCGGCATAACTGCATCACTCCCGATTATAGCCTAACCCAATTTCGACATATGGATACTGGTTAACAGTGGATACTGCTAGTGGGAACGCAGATCCTGAATCCGATCTGCTGCCAATCTGCAATACCTTGCATTGCCCTGCCGCAGATTCGCTGCTTCCATATAACACCGCAGCGCTTCTTCCTTTTGATTTAACCGCAGATGGAGCTCAGCCATGATAATATAAAGCCTTTGGTCACCTGCATCACTCCGCCTCCCGGAAACCAGTGACTCTTGAAAATACTGTAATGCTTTCTCTGCAGCATCAGCGGCCCACTCAGGCTGATCGCAATCTTCATACAGCCAAACAAGGCGCATCCACAAGTTGCCAAACAGGTGGGGCGCAGCTTCAACCAAATTAAAGGTGTTTAGAGTCAGGTAATAGGATAAAAACACCTCATCCAAAGTACGCCTGGGACTGAACGTAAAGCTGCAGTTCCCGGCATCCTTGGAGTTTCTTAATTTCAAAGCTCGCACGTGGGAAAGTTTATTAAACTGCTTGTGGGGATAAGCGTAAGAACAGCTGGGACAAACCCAGATATAATACCAGAGCGGTTCCATATTTTCATAAAGCACACGAAAATCTGGAGCTACGCGCTTGGTGATCAGCCGCGACTCCCGCAGTCTTACCGCCGGAAACTCAGCAGCGCAGACCGGACAGACCGCATTAGTATAAAATGTATAATTATCGAATTCGCTAGGCGCAGTTATCTCAAACTGCGGGTGTCCGGCTGGCAGAACTTGTTCTAGAGTAAGGGGCTGTAGTTTTGCTGGTTCCGGTTCCGCTTTAGCTTGCTCGCTGCCTACAGCTTCCGCTGCTACTGCCTTTAGAACTGCGTATCCAAAGCGGGGCTGAGTTTGAAACAAGCTGATAATATTATTCTTAGTTATGACGAACAAATCAGTGTCCGTTATACAGCGAGCAGATTGACTGCGGGGCAGTTGATTCAAAAAATCCAAGGCACCAAGTAAAGCACCCCTGCCGACTAGTTCAGTCTGCTCACCAGTAATTTCAACGGTACCCTGAACAATAAAGTACATGGCATCTGCCGGCTGGCCTTTAGCGTAGAGCAGAGTACCCCTTGGCTTGTGTTCTATTTTTAGTTTGCTCATGTGATCCACATCCTTTAAAACGCAATTATACTGATAATCTTTTAATAATATCTTCCAACGTCTGGGCCACAGTCGCTAAGTTAACTGCGGAATCGGCTATGCCTTGGGTGGCAGCCGCCTGTTCTTGAGTCATGGCAGCTATTTCTTGGCTGGAGGCAGCCTGTTCCTGAGTCTTCTCACTGATAATCCGCAGCTGCTCGACAATAGCGGTAATTCTCACGACAATCTTCTGCAGCGATTCAGTGGTCTCTTTCACGACAGCTGTCCCATTCTGCACCTTTTCTCTGCTGACGTTAATCGAACTGACAGCTGTGTTCATCTGGTTTTCCAGATTTGCCGCTAGATGATTAACTTCCTGAAGGCTGCTTTTGGTCTGCTCAGCTAATTTCCGTACCTCTTCCGCTACAACAGCAAATCCATGACCGTATTCACCAGCCCGGGCAGCCTCTATCGCTGCATTGAGGGACAGCAGATTCGTCTGGTCCGCGATTTCTGTCACTACTTCCACCACTTTGACAATCTGCTTGGACGCATCCTTTAAGCTGCTGATGGCGGTAGTAGTCGTTGCGGTTGCTTCCTCGATCATCACCATAGATGCCATACAGGATTCTATGCGTTCTGAACCGGCGAGCCAGTTCGCCTGTTTCCTGCGCTTCAAGATTGATCCTGTGGGTTTGCTCGCTGATGGATGTTGCACTGCTGGCAAACTCTGTTGCACTGGTTGCCACCTGCTCAATTGCCGCACTTAATTCTTCGGTCGCCGCAGAAGTAGTTTGACTGGCCGCTGATGTTTCTGCGGAAGCATATTTGGCAGCTGAAACCATTTCATTAAGGCTGGCTACCATTCTATTAAAGGT